>Ga0268251_10000286_pt1 | contig 16798 bp, 17 predicted proteins | sample AgamicAsMae_FD_200527 | JGI IMG/M metagenome (GOLD analysis project Ga0268251, IMG submission 200527) | Agave microbial communities from Guanajuato, Mexico - As.Ma.e (v2) (version 2) | ecosystem: Host-associated > Plants > Phyllosphere > Phylloplane/Leaf | place: Guanajuato, Mexico | collected...
CTATGTCGCACCCCGCAGTCCCCTCATCTTCGGACCGTTCGTTCCGTGCAAGACGTGTTCGGAAGCTGCACCAAAAATCAAAGAAGATGGAGCTCATTCTGCGGAGGAAACGCGGGCATCTCTTGATATCGGATGTGCACCGTGCACTCGGCAGAACGATGTCATTTATTCGGCTCTGCACTCCGCCAATCCTGTCTTCCTTTTCTATACCACAAGACACCGAACTTCGGTCGATCTGAAAACAACTCGCCATCACGATAGTCTCAAGCGAATAGATCCGCAAAACTTGATTTCTTGGTAACATGCCGACTTAACCTACTTATCCGTCATGCCACCACTTCTTGCATGCTGATCTAGAAGACAACCTCCTTGAATCCCTTGGGTACCTCTCTCTTGTTGTGTCCAGTACCCTTCCAGCCCCCAGCGCTCGATCCCCAGGAGCCGAAGCTGGGGGTCCATCCGCCGAATCCGCCGTGACCCCAGGCACCGCGGTGTCCGCCCCAGCTGCCTGCCCAGTATGTTGCTCTGCCGTGCACTTCCAACACGCTGACACTGAGGTTGGGAAGCTCGAACTTGAAGGTGCCATCACGAGCAGCTGTGATGGTTGTGTTTGTCGATGTTACGACCTGAGCCTTGTTGGGGGCGTTGTAGCTGTCGTGGCTTGGTGCGGTCAGCACTGTCAAGGTTGCAGTGGCACCGCCAGATACGCCATCGAAAGAAATCGAGACGGGAACGTTGCTCGTGGCGTTGTACACGGCTGTCTTGAGCATGTGAGATCCAGTCTGGTTGTTGTAACCGGCCACGTAGTAGGCAGGTCCGAAGTTGCCGCCAGTAGTGGGCAGAGTCTCGGTAATGAGGTGGTTACCCATGAGCTGGAGCATGTGCCACGAAGTCGACAGAACATCCTTGGTAGGGTCAGCGGTGAAGCTGATCATATCAGGTGTCCACTGGTAGCTGTTCAAGTTTTGCAAGGTTGGAGCATACGAAGCGCCAATGATCATGTCTGAATTGCGCTCAGCTCCGAGAAGGAAGACTGCTTCGGCGACACTGCCCTCCCATGATGGGAAGGCTAGTCTTTCCCTGTTCGAGCTCCAGTCCACTGAAGCCATGGAGGCGTTGTTGCCCTCGATCACAGCGTATTCACCTGCATCTCCGTCAGCTCTGCTCGCTACCATTTCTGTCCTTCCCATGTGCTACAGTTGCGATGCGTACAGCTGTAAACATGCACAGTACTTTCGAGGAACGATTAGTCTCCATCGAGAAGTGACATCACGTCGAATCTCTTTGGAAACGTCTGTACTTCGAAAACCGTTGTGCATTTCTACAGGTGTCACCCTTATAGGAGGAGCGTAGGAGAGTTGTGATGATCACAAACTTTAGCACACAGGGAGGGTTGACCAACTTACCAATCAAGATAGGGTGGCTTCTGTTATAGTGGTCAAAAAGACTGAACTCATGCACAAAGTTGTCGGGTCTGGAGTACTCGTGGTAGTCGAGAGAGATGTCGTCAGGAATAGGGTCGACCTGAGGAGTCGATGCAATGATGGTGATGTCGGGGTAGGCTGCCTTGATGGCGCTGGTGAACATGGGCAGACGGTATGCAGAGTAACTGGCATTGCCACCGCCAAGGTTGTCTTCGTTACCGATCTATTATAAACATCAGTAACGCGTGAGAATAAGTGGTACTAGCGAAAGCAAGACTTACCTCGACATAGTTGATCTGGAATGGCTGAGGGTATCCCAGAGATGCTCTCAATGCTCCGTACTTGGTACTAGTCGAACCCATCAAGAACTCAAGCTCGTCGAGAGCATACTGGATCCAGGGTTGGAGCTGATCCTGTGGAGTGACGGGTCCGCTAAGGTAGAAGCCATCCCAAACTGCAAGGATGGGCTCAAGCTCGAGGTCCTCGCACCAGTGAAGGTATTCAATCAAACCTAGACCGTCGGTGTTGACGTAGCCCCACGTGCCCTCTCTGCCTGGTCTGTCCTTGAGAGGTCCAATAGTCTCGTTCCATTTCCAGAGGTATGGTGGGAGACTTCCCTCAAGGTTGTTACCTGAATCTTGTCAGCTCGTCTTACTGAAACATTTCCAGCTATGCTCAAACCCACCTCCAGGGAATCTCAAGAACTTTCCATTCAAAGCCTTCAACGCTTCAGCAAGATCCACACGAAGACCATTGGCTCTGTTCTTATAGGTAGGAGGGAAAAGACTGATCAAGTTGAAGTCAAGCGAGCCTCCCGAAACACCAGACTTGTCGAAAGTGAGGTAGAACGAGTTGTTCGAGTTTGGTGCTGCAGAGCTAGGGGTGAGGGTGAAGTTGTGTTGGATCCATTCGTTGGGCGAAGCCTGTGACTGCACTTGTGTGGTAGCGAAGGTTTCGTTGTTGATGTCGGACTTTAGTGAAGCGGTGAATTTGCCCTTGTAGGAGCCCTTGACCCAGAAGGAGCCAGTGTAGAGTTGGACTTGGACACCGATGCCCCAGTATCCACTGTGGCTGTGTCAGTGAGTGTATTCGCAGAATGGACTGGGCAAACTCACGTATTCGAGAATCCGACCTCGGCCTCAGTGGCCTTGCCAGTGGCAACATTCATAGAGGTAGGCAAAACACTGGAGAGCGGTTGAGACAAGTTCTTCAGCGAAAGAGTCGAGCCTCCCACAGAGCCGTAAGCAAGAAGACTCGATGGGTGCACAGTGCTGCCTTGGAATGCTCTGTTGCGGATGAGCTCGGCGTAAAGTCCACCATCGCCAGAGAAGTTGATATCCTATGACAGTCAGTCAAAGTCAAGAGTTGTTGTGCTGGGATGAAATACCTCGAACATAGTGCCATACTGTAGAGGAGATGTAGCATTACCGCCACTAGCAGCGACCTTGAGGTTCAAAGCATTGGCAGCAGCAGCAAAAGCTGCCACAAGAACACTCGAGAACAACATTTTGTTGTCTGAAGGCTGACTCGATGTGTCGATAGTGTTTCATTTTGACGGTGGCACCTACCTTCTTATACTATCCCCAGCGGTTCGTTTCCATCCTATGTTCGGCACGATTCCCTGATCATCAGGCAACATTCTAATGATCGACTGTATATTATCCTAGAACTGCGTTGGCAGTCCATGTCCGTGTGTGCCGCGGTCACGACTTGCATACTACCTACAGACGATACCGGAGAACCGTGCATATGGGTAGTCTGCATCTCTCTCGGGTTCGTCATTTCGGAAAGTTTGATGATCTCGCCGGACTGCGAACCTTGCACAACACGACCTCAGAATGCAACAAGTCAAACTTGTATAGCAAAGTGGACGAAGCATTGTTTGGTGTGCCTCTCTTGATCAGTCATCAGGCTTTATATGGTCAAGAATCCGCCTCATGACAAGCTCTATTGTCAAGTTTGTATGCATTGGATAGAGAGATGCATGTGCATCACGGTCGAGGTCATTGACCCCGCGCGGAGTGTGTACAATTGTGGGGTGCCCGCTCGTGTGGGGTGAGGGGTATGGCCGGTGGGTGACGACCTGCAGAAGTAAACTCATGCATTCAAAGACAGGGATGAGAGACTTCTTTGCTGCTTTGCCTGTGGAGATTATTTCCAGCTCTGCACGCTGTGAGAAAAAAACATGGAGACAGGCATCAATGTTTAGCCTAATCCTGTGCGATCTCCACTCGGCCATGCACCTTCCTCATGACCAAGATCGACAAGCATGCGGGATGGGTCAACGTCGAGCTTGTTACTCACTTTTGGAAGGTGCCACAAGTTCTCGGCCGTCAAAACAGGACCAAGTAAGCTGGGTAAATATCATTTCTGGATCTAAACAGCTGACATCAAGCTAACAAAGACATTCTTCTCACAGCCTAAAAGCGGTCGAGAACGGATCAGTTTTCTCTCTGCAAAAGCCACTCTCTCCACTTTGGTGAGCATCTTCGCCTCCACGACTTTCCGTATATGCTCATGGGTATTGCGGCGAGCATGGAGCAAAGAACGCACAGACCGAAAAAGAGAAAGGCGTACCCGTAGCCAGCTGCTTCAATAAAAGGCTGCACGCTATAACTGATGGCGAAATTGATGCAGGATGAGCAGATGGCAAGGACCACAACCAATTCTCCACCAATCCCTGGGAAGCATTCCATGGCGTATGTTGTGGCAATGGAACAAGCAGAGACCTGGTGAGCAATCATACAGCCCACTCCGAAGGCGATTGTCATCCAGTGTGCCCCTGCTTGGGCTCCAAATCCATACATGAAGTATCCGATGGCGGCGTAGACAAAAGAGAAACACAAGGTCCAGAGGCGCATCTCAGGCTCCTTGATACCGCGGTTCTTGCGTGCGAGATATAATACAATCCGATCCGAAAGGACACCGGTCAGCCATCCAACAAAGTTGCCGACGAGAGCAGCAAGGAAGACAAGACCCGTAGATGAGGTGCTCCAGTCGTAGGGCGGTTCGGTCAAGATCTCTGAGATGGTGTTGAATGAGACGATACCAGCTGTTGCTCATTAACACACATGACTCGAGAATGCCGGGTGTGATGAACCTACCTGTGCAGCCGAATGCAAATATGCAGCCAGAGATGACGACGTTGGGGAACAAGAAGAGGGCGAACGGACGACGGAAATACTGGAAGTATGTTGTCTTGTCCTCTGGAAAATACACCCAGAGCTTCAACTTCTGAGCATATGTTCGGCGAGGGAAGTCACGCTGCTGCAAGTCGGGGGTTTCAGACTGCACAGTAGTGATGCGGTTGAGATCTTTGTCGTTAAGGTCTTTGTTATCGGTGTTTGACTTCGCAGGACTCGCCCTACCTTGGACCACGGGAAGAACTCCCTGTATGTGCTCAAAGATGAATCTGGGGAACAGCGTCTCCTCAAACGTGAAAGTCAAAAGGACTAAGACACCGGCATCGATTATTGCAACGCAATACTGAGTCCATCTTTAGATACGTATCAGCGAGTGTTCTCAGCAGAATCGTGTTATGACATACCTCCAGCCCAAATGATCTGAAATGATGCCTCCAGTGATCAGACCAAGAATACTACCAAGTTGTTGACCAAAGAGGTAGAAAGACAGCATCATGCCGCGTTCATGAGCAAAGAACATGTCAAAAACCGACAGCTGAATGACGGCTTGATAGGCACTTGTCCCAACACCGTTCAAACTGTTGGATAGGAACCATTGCGCAGTTCCGTGGACACGACCTTGCCATACACCCGCCATACAACAGATGAGCGTGGTGAATAGAAACACTGGTCTTCGGCCCACTTTGTTGGCAGTACTGATCCACCAGATGTTGCAGAGGCCGAGCAATAAGTAGTTTAAAGCACTGCCTCCATTCATGTTAACCAGCGAAACACCAGTATCCTCGGATACAGTGGTCCAGGCAGCACCCAGTGTGTTCTCTCCGAACGAGAATGCGCATGCGTATAGCGCAAGCAAAAAGAGCTGGTACCACTTCTTCCATCGAGACCAATTCAGAGGGTCGGAGCCGCACTCTGTTGGGCTCGGTATCAAAACAATATCCGAGTTGCCTTGGTGGGCAGCATCGAGGTCATGGTTGACTGGAACAGGATGAGAAGAGCCACAACGCGGATCAGGATCGTTCTTACCATCGACAAGTTGTTCGGTACCTGGCACATCCAAATCATAGTCCTGATTCGTCATCATGATGCACTTTATGTTGACCAGAAGTGAGAGATTGATCGACCCAGTGGGACGATGTGTCCTTTCTTATATTCAGCAGCCTCAATGAATGTCCCATGTCCAGTATATCCTAGCATGTACACTCACGATTGAAGTAACGAGGTTCCTCTGATAGACGGACGTTGATGCGGAGAAGTTGAAGGTACAAGCGTGGCCAATAGGAAATGCAGCCATGGGTCCGATAAGCCTTAGCCCCAGACATCAACCCGTGTTCAAGCGGCCACAGTTGTTCAGTGTCTAATCTGGGGTAAAGATAGGCCGCGTTGGATATCATCAGCGCCAGCAAATAGAAGGTACACGCGAAGTGTGCCGTGAGGCGGATCAACCTTGCCAGCATGTGTTGATATCGACAACATTTCACCGTCAGTATAGCAGACATCCAAATTCGGACAAGTCCAGTCCGCAACTATGGACCTGCCTGAATCGTAAGAAGATAGGGCAGACAGGCTCAGAAGGGTCTCTGATATAGTGACCAGAGATAACGAAGGCGTATGCGTCAAACAGCTTGACGCTGATAACAACTCCGTGCTCAAGCAAGACTCAAGCCACCACACAAGGGAGCGATATAGCGCTCCCAGTCATTCTGGCCCTTGTCGAGGCCTTCGGCTTGTGTGCTAGAGAAATCATCATGACTCCTGTTCAGCCATACTCTCTCAATGACAGATCTCGTTTTGACTATGTTGGCAATAGCATTCGATCTTCCGAGACTGTCCAAGGCATACAAAACAAAGGGCCTAGCATAATTTGGTACCTCATCAGGTAGATCTTGCTTTTCGGCCCATTCAAGATCCTCCACGGGGTCGAGTTCAACAGCTGCAACAAAGAGAGGCCAACTCAAGCCTGCAAGCACTCCATGCTCGAATAAGACAGAGACAAGACGAAGGATCTGCTGTACATGACCAACAACAAGAGGCATCGCGGGAGTTGCACCGTTAAGAGCACAATGCAAGTAAAGCTCAGCTGCCAGCCTTTTCAACTCGGCAGACAACTGGAGTAGGTTGTCGTCTTCGTCAAAGACTCTCTGTCTTAGGCTACAGAGCCGGCGTTCCAAGGATGCCGCCTGGAATCGAAACTCAGGTAGAAGACATACGCCTGGTTGTGATCGATGTTGGCGGCTAAGTTCAGTGATCTCGCACAATATCGATACAAGACCAGCAGAGCAGCCAAGCCAGGCATCAGTGTCTTCGCCTTGTGATGTCCAAAAGTCACTGCCAAAGATTGGTTCCTCGCCACACGCAGTTCGACCAATGACATCCTGGAAAGCGAAATACTTCTCAGTAAATTCGACAAGCTCATTGGAAGATGGCCCAGCCATGAGGTTGAGCTGAGCGTTTCTTCTGACTCGGATCAGATCTCGAGCCCCTTTCAAGTGGACAACCCAGCGTTTGTCACACTCGTTAATAATCTCGTACTGGCACAAGACCATCATTATGACCAGCGTTTCTGGGTCCATTGCAACCTTCAAAGGATCTTCATTGCTAAGCCTTCCGCGTAGAGTGCGCAGAACATTGTCTCCCAGTCTCAACGAAGTCGAACGAAAGGCGATATCCTTTTTCGATCTGTGACAGGCTGCGAGAGCAAGCAAAGCCTCCAAGACAGCGGGGGAAGATGAAATGGAGAATGGAAGAATCAGATTCGCAAAAGGAGATTTGTTGACGGAACTCGGGACGGTAAGTGGGCATATCTTCTCCAGGTAATACGAAAGTAGATTTGAGTGCATGGGGCTGGGAAGATCAGGCAGCATCGGCAGTGCAGATGGTATAGAATGCTGACAGGGTAAGAACACAGGTTGCCTAGCAGAAAGCCATGGTGACAAAGAAGCAGTACTCGAAGTGTCGTCGCGATCATTGGTGCGGACGACGTCCAAAACTGGTGTGGCTTCCAGTGCGAGATTCTCCAGAGTGGTAAGCTGTTCGACATTCCCTACCGTAGCATTGACAAAGCTGTATGAAGAAATCAAAGGAATCTGAATCCAAGACACCTCATCCTCGGTGACATGGATGCATGGCGAAGAAGCGCTCGATTTATCAGCGGCGTTCTTGCTCCATAAACCAGCTCTCCCGAATGCTCGTCCTGCACTGGTATAGTCTTGTTCCCACTTGAGCTTGATGCTCGTTGAGCAGTCAAAGCCCTTGGCATGACATTGGCCGCAAGTCGGTTTCTGCTCATCACAGCGAACTTTACGACCACGGCATCTGTCGCAGCCACTTCTTTTGCGTTTCTTCGCGGGCTCCAGAGGATTCACTCGTTTGCGGGGCATGACGGATGTTGGGTCAGAACAGGTGGGCCTTAGACATGATGCCGCATCCGGTAGAACGATAGGGCGACCGAGAATATCAGGAAGGTCCAAGTCAGGCTTTGTCTGGTGATGACTTGGGGTAAGATAGGCCGAAGAGAAAATGCGGGTGAGAGGTTGGGGCGGCCGAGGAAGGCACGAGTCATGGGCTGGAGCCGCATGGGCCATCTGGGTTGGACCTTCCCAATGCCCACATCTTCCCGCCGCTGTCACCTTGAAGTCAATTCGATACTGTCGTGTTCTCAGACGGGTCATTAGAGGTCAAGTGACAGTGTATATCTATGTAGGTCGCTGCTTGTTTGACAGGTCGAACACCACAACGCTGTTTCCTCTTGTTCCTGAAGCCTGTCCACAAACTTTCTCGCAATGTCTAGCCCTCTGTCTTTGGACTCGATAATTCTCATCGTCGGTGCAGGTACCTGGGGCATCTCTACAGCTCTGCACCTGAAAAGGTCTGATGAGGACAATCTCGTATATTTTGTGTGATATTGACTTGATGCCAGACGAGGTTACAAGCACGTCACTCTTCTCGATTCTTACGCTGTGCCGTCTCCCATCTCCGCTGGTAACGACGTCAACAAGATTCTCGAACTGGGGACTTTTGCTGCTGGTGCCGATTCGAGCGAACGCTACGTTGCAAACACATTGATCAACGAAGCAACCAAAGGATGGCTCGAAGATCCCGTCTTCGCACCATACTTTCACGAAACGGGATGCATCATTGCTGCAACTTCAGATGCCGGACGTGCACACATGAACTCTGCCAGTGGTCCCAGCGAGGATGCGGGTTGGTTGCCACTCAAGACCAAGGAAGACTTCCAGGCGACTATGCCAAAAGGTGTTCTCACTGGAGACTTTCCTGGCTGGGAGGGTTGGTGGATGAAGAAAGGCTCCGGTTGGATCCACGCGAGAAAGTCTATGGAGAGTGCGGCCAGAGAATCAGAGCGCTTGGGTGCCGTATTCATCACTGGTGAAGAGAAGGGTAAAGTTGAGAGTCTAATCTACGAGGATGGCGACGTCAAAGGAGCCAAGACACTGGATGGCGTCGAGCATCGGGCTGACCGTACGATACTCTGCGCTGGCGCAAACGCAGGTATCATATTCGACATGAGAGAACAGCTGCGACCCACAGCCTGGACACTGGCTCACATCAAGATGACAAAGGAAGAATTACAACTGTTCAAGAACCTACCAGTCCTTTTCAATATCGAGCGAGGCTTCTTTATGGAGCCTGACGAGGACAAAGGTGAACTGAAGATGTGTGATGAGCATCCAGGATATTGCAACTGGTCGGTCGATCCGCAGAAGTAAGTCACCAAGCCCTCTCCATATAGTCTGTTTCATACGCTGACACATAGGAGCTCTCAACGGTCTAGTATACCTTTTGCAAAGCACCAAATCCCCAAAGAGGCAGAGGAGAGAGCCCGAGGTTTTCTTCGCGAGACAATGCCGCATCTCGCCGATCGACCATTCAGCTTTGCTCGTATCTGTTGGTGTGCAGACACTCCCAATCGAGCCTTCCTCATATCTAAGCACCCTGAGTATCCTAGTCTTGTGCTTGGATGTGGTGCTTCAGGCCACGGCTTCTGCCACATTCCAGTCATTGGAGGATTGTGAGTGCAACACTTTATCTACTGGTTGTAGTAGCATGCTGATCATCCACACAGTATCACAGATGCGATGGAAGACAAGCTGGATCCTCGTATGAAGCACAGCTTCCGCTGGCGTCCAGAGACTGCAGTAAATCGCAAGTGGGAAGATTTGCAAGATCGGTTTGGCCCAGAGGGATCGAACAGGATGATGAATTTTGGTGATATCGTGGAATGGACCAACATTCAGCCAGAGATCGCAGAAGCCAAGCTCTAAATCTGGCAAATAAATTTATCTACTGATCATATAGCAAACATATCGATAGGCGAATAAACAGGCAAACATCAGCATACCATTAACCAACTGTCCGCCCCATTCGAAATCACTCTCACCTGGCTCAGCTCTACCTAACCTTGACATCACTGCTGCAATGTGATCTCACACTTATGTCCTTTGGGCACAATGACAAAGTAGTTCTCCAAATCCATACAATCTGCCGCCATACTCGGAGCAATACGCATACCCTTGCACTCTCGGAAAAGGAAAGCAGTAGCATATCTCAACTCCATCCAAGCAAGATTGATGCCCAGACAACTGTAAGCACCTGCTCCAAAAGCACAGAATGTACTTTTTGCTGCAGCGCTTTGGTGTTTGCCCTCGAACCAGCGCGTGGGGTCGAAGCTAGAATGCATGTCAGTGATTCCGTTACCAAGAACGCGGGCTACTGCACTTACACATGGGCGTTTGGCCAAAGGTTCTCGTCTCTGTGCATGGTGTATGCTTGCGTGCTGACTGTTGTGCCTGGAGGAACGAAATGTCCATCGAGTGTGGCGCCGCCTTCGGGCACTACTCGAGGTAGACTACCAGGCACAGCACAGTACAAACGCAGAGTCTCATTGATGATTGCATTCAGCAGAGGCAGTTGTTCCAGATCGGCATCAGTAAAGTTGTCTTCCAGCTTGGCAACCTCCTCTTCCAAAGATGTACGGAGTTGAGGTCGAGATACAACTGCCCATGAAAGGAAAGTCATGGTGTTGGCAGTCGTACCCGAGCCTGCGAATATCAGGGATGTTGACTCTGTTTTGACGTCCATGTCGTCGACATGCGCTTCACCCTTTTCAGCTTCGGCCATAATGGTGGCCATGAGGTTGGAGTCGTGGCCACCTTTGCGAGCGTTCTCGACGGCTTTGGTACCGTAACCTAGAATGTATGCGCTTGAGTTGAAGGCTTCCTTGAGTGGCTTGAACGGTATGCGACTTCCGATGGCACGGAGCCATGGCATCTCGGCACCAATACCGTTGCCAATAAGAGCTGCCTCTAGTACTCGAATATACTCGGTTTTCTAAGAACCTCGGTCAGAAAGGCACTTGTACTTTGGACGAATTACTGGTGTACCTTGCCAAGCTCAAGCATACCAAACGACTCGCCAAAGCCAAGAATACCGACGATATCAGTAGCCATGAACGTCCACCACTTGAGCAGATCTGCAACGCCAGTCTGAGCATCGATCTTGATCTTCTCCACCGCAAGCAGAGTCTTCTCACGGACAGTAGGTTCCCAATGTTCTCTGAGATATGTCTTGCTGAAGCCGCGGGCAAAAAGCTTCCTGCGTTGGCCATGTTCGCGGGGGACACGCATGGTGAAGACGCTCAGCCGGGGGAAGTTGGTCAGCTTCTCGTACCATATGTCCTTGGTGAACTTGGAAGAGACGGCATGGATTTGCTTGAAAGCAGCGGGGTCTGCGACAGCAACTTCTGTTGGTGAGATGCGCACGATTGGCCCATACTGTTTGTGAAGGTCGTCGATGTAGAAGATGCGGCGGCCTCCCGTGACAGCGAACTTAAGCTGTAGGTTGGTATAGCGACTTATCCATGGACCTGGGACATTCTTTAGTGGCGATGTGAGTGAATGGTACACGATCTGTCATTAGGAAGTTAGTAGAGAGGCTTTCGTAGTGTCTCTCAATCGTATACACACCTGGATAAACCAGAGAAGTACGGCGAAACAAATCCCGAGCAATGCAAGAGAGCCTGACAGAACAATCATCTTGGAACAACTTGTGGAGATTGGATGCAGCTCTACTGGCAAGAGCAGCTCGGGACTACTTATGATGCACCTCCATTTACCATATCATCCACTCACCCAATTTCCAGCCATGAGTACTTCATTGTCTTCATGAATTACATCCTTGCAAGCATGAAACCAAAAGTCCGCATGTGCATTATCGTCTTGTGCATATATTGAAGTTAATTCTTCCAGCACGTAGGATCAGAGTAGTACCAGATGATGCGGCACGCGACCCCAGCTTGCAGAGAAGAGCAGATGCCGTCGAGGAGTTCACGATACGAGCGCTCCTTCCAAGGATGCGTATCCAACATCCTATTCTGGCATGCAAGTATCAATGTACAGACCAAGACGAGAAGTGATTAGCAAAAGGCGTCTTGAGGAAATGGTATACCCTTCGGACAGTGGGGAGTTGCGAGACGGTAGGATGCATCAACAGCGGGCGATCCAGGGAAGACCAGAGATACAGGATAAGGCAGCCTTGGGTCCAGATATGGATGGCATCTGATTGGTAACCATGTCACTGGACCTGAAGCTTTCAACCAAGCAATTGATGTGCAACCTTGTTACGGGGTTCGAGTGGTGAAAATGTCCCGCAGCGCAGACCATCAGCTAGGCAGGGTCTTGATGTGATGACCAGTGTCTGCTCGAGACTTATGGGCATCTACGTCCGAGCGCGTTCGACTGCTGTCGCCTGTAGTCGTACGGATGAGCACAGCTTATCGTCGTGTGTACTACCGGGTATAAGACAGCGGGGTAGATGATCACGACGCTCACGAGATGTACACTGTACAGTACTGAGTAAGCCATTGATGCTGCATTTCACTGCAAGTCCCAGGACGCGTGGTTGCGGTTTCTCAGTCGGTCTCGGCTCGACTTGCCGTTGACGGCCAGACCATTGCCCATGCCTCTTCTTCAAATGCAGTCCTCTGAACGACAACACAATCTCGTTCGCGGTGGTTCATCTGTTCGGCTCTCCGCAATAAGATCTTCTCCTGCGCTGCCATAGTCGAGTACGAGTGCGATTCTATTTGATGAATGAGTCCTCATGACGAGGAAAGAGCATCTGCGATTTGATCATTATTCGCGTGCATGATGCTGCAAAGCCAATCCATCGTTCTTGCCATCTAGCATCAACAGGGTTGTAACGAAAGGCATGATTTTCATCGGCTCAATCTCATGAATGCTGCTACATCCTAAACTTCACCCATTACTTACCTCCACCAACGACCTAGCATCACCAATAATCCAGTTGATATATCACCTTTCCATTGATACCAAGCACTTTCCAATATGCCCGGACCCAAGCCCATCTCACCGCAGGGCGCCCTTGGGCTCTTGTAAGGCGATATATGCTCGTCTGACAGACTGCATCTCACTGACCACCACATGCAGCCGTCAGCATTCTGATATCCTCTCCTTCTTCGCCGTCACCGGGGGCCTCCTATGGGTACTCAGATCTCGATCCATGGTCCGCAAACCCCTAGAACAGAAACAGGAGAAGACAGAGGTCGCAACCAAACGCGAAAACAGCTCTATCTTTGGACGAAGCGTGGAAGAAAGAGAGTCGCACTCACGAGGATGAAGCTTTGTTAAAGACGTGGTGCTAAAGTGTTATCCTGACAACACCTCAACACTCTTAGAGCTCAGCATGAAATGGAAGAAAGTATTATGAATATAAGCGTTATGTTCGTACGAATAAAGTGGCTGCGAAGCAAGCCTAAAACAGCCAGTGTGACCTAATGATGTAGAAATATGCCATGCTTTAACTCGCGGCTCCTAGTCCAGTGGAGCCATCAACGCCTTTGGTTTCCTGCAAACGCTCCAACCAGGATATCGTGCAGAAAGGAAGATCCCCAACCCGAAAACGCCTCATCTAAAATCCCTAGGACATGCTGATGCTTATGACTCTTGTTTTAGGCCATGCTTTTGGTAGTCCTTGGTGAGCATCTGGTCTCTGGCCTCGTAGTGGCCTTCCATTCTCCAGCGCCAGCTCTCCATGTAAGGCTTGAGATCTTCAACCTCGGGCGACCACCACTTCTCGTGCAGACTTTTAACTCCACCAAGGAGGTCGTCGACCTTGGGGTAGTGGATATTCCATTCATTGCCGAGCTTAGTCCAGGGCATGTTTCCATCCTGGCGGTGGGCGTAGTTCAGCAAGTTTTGCTCGGGGAACTGAGGGTCGAAGCGGCCGTTCAATTTGAGGAGCGACATGTAGTAGTTGAACATCTCGCGCGAAGGCTTGAAAACGAAGAATCCAGCGTTGAGGTAGCCGACGTTGGGATAGTCGTTGTGTTCTACGGTGGGAGGGTAACCGTGGTCGCGGTTCATCTCGGGTACACCAGCAAAGTTGTACTCGAGAGGCATGACTCCCTCGTCGGACAATGTGGCAGCAGGCTGGGTCAGAGTGCCACGAGTCTCGACAGCCTTATCAGCGAAGATGGCGTCCAGAGGCTCGACCAGGACAGTATCGCCGTCAAGGAAGCAGATGCGCTCAAACTGGTCGAGCTCCCACAGACGCAGCTTGGTCATGACGTCCTGCCACGTGCTGGTCTCGGTCTTGACCCAGTCGGCCTTGATAAAGTCTGCGACAACCACGACCGCTCCATCCTTGCGCAATCTCTGTCTCTTTTCTTCCGACACATTCTCGGTGACCAGAACAACGAAGGGAATTGACTTGTCGCGAGATGAAGTCTCGGGCGCATGCAACAGCTGGTATGCGAGAATGCGCGTAGCGATGAAATAGTGGTCGTTTTCCCAGTTCTCGTCCTGATCGGCGTTTCCGGCGAGGAAAGTTGCAAAAGCGTATTTTGCCTTTACATTGTCGAGGTCGGTAGGATGCCAGTTGTCGGACGAGAGTACCGGAGGCAGAACGTCTTTGGCCGTGTCTGTGATGGATTGGATGACTGCATCGCGGTGTTCGTCGTATGTGCGGGGGAGAGGGGTGAAGAAGATGGACAAGAAAATGACAATCGTGACGAGCGGAATCCAGAAAGTCTTTGTGTTTCGAAACGTCGGTCTACGGCGGAACTGGGGAAGCGGCGAAGGGGGAGGGAGAAGATGTTCTTGGGCCATGATGACTGTGTCCGGTATGCCGAGCGAGCAGCGAGCAGTAGGTAGACAATGGGTAGACGAGAGTGATTTCACCGCCGCAGCAGGCTACTCGAGCGAGCGTGGTTTGAACGAGTGTCGGGTCGGAAAACGAGTGACGAGTCGACGATGCGAGGGAACCAAGAGATTATTATTGTCCGAAGGAAATTGACCAACGGCTGGAAAAAGGGACCAGCCAAATTATGACATAGCGGCCAGCCAACATGGGAACGTTGGTTCGCCTTGGATGTCTCAATCCTCGATACGAACCACAGCCTCTCAATCTTGGATGCTTATTGCTCAAGGCAGAGTGGCGCTCGTAGCCTTTGCCGATAAGGATGCCAGGAGTTACCTGCCAAGCAGATACGAGCTACACAAGACCACCTCCTTGCTGACTGCAACCCCCTTCAGCATTTCCCAGCTGAAGTCTACACAACGCCGCTGGTCACAAAATCCCTACAAGTGCGAGGGAGGGTGTGCATCCTCGATCCTCTCAACGCGCCTGTGCACTGCTCTATGAGGATCGCGCAATACCTATCAAACAGATTGCGATAACCGCTGGCTTCATGAACACGTTCTCGAGTCTCCATAAAAACAAAATCGTTTTCTGTCATATCGAAGTCGAGTCGAAAGCTGTCAGCCTGTCACGTCTGGTCTGTCGCTTGACATGTGCGCCTCGCATGTTGTTGGCACTCTGGAAGGATCTTGAATTTATTTCCGTCCTGCTCTTGGCGACGCCGTCAAAGCTAATGCTATTTTGACTCTGTACCCTCTCATCAGAGTCCAAAGTGTTGGGCATCTCATCGAGGCTGTGAAGTTGCAAGTCTTCAGCTGAGTGAAATATTCGTGTTTTCCCATGTCCGGGCAGATGCGAGGAAGACAGTTGAATCCTGCTGCATCAGAAATGATACCACAAACAGCTAGCAGCACTGCATGGTGCCAAGTCGGTGGCAGGAAATGTCGCCATATGACTTCACAATCCTCTCTTCCACATCCGGCTGCTCCTTTCCAATGATTGGCACGGGACCACCGCAGCCTGAGGCCAGATAACTCCTTGCAGCTGCCTTCTTTGTAAGCTTGCGGGACTTGATTACAAATGAGCTCGTCGTCGGAGTCGCAGAAGAGCGGTCTCCAAGATGATGACTATACGTGCTAATATGGAGCGGGGAGACTGTGTCTCCGCTTCTGCTGTGAGGAGAACGCTCAAAACACACTTTCCAGAGATCGCCAGTCCGGCTTGAAAGTACAAAAGGTGCGGGGTGACCACTTCACTTGAGACTAACATAACCACATCAGCACATCTCTGGGAAATAAATACAATGTCCGGATCAGGAATCAAGACCGTATTTGGCGGAGGCAGCGTCGGCTTTGGCGTCTTCAAGACTGCAGAGGAGTGCCAGGATGTCTTCAAGATTCTCAAGGAACACGGTGTCGAGACTATCGACACCGCTCAGCTCTACGGCGACTCTGAGAAGATTCTTGGAGAAGCAAAGGCTGGTGACCAGTTTATCATCGACACAAAGACTCCTGGTGGTTTCGGATCACAGGCCCACACCAAGGACGAAATCATCAAGAACGGCCACGAAAGCTCGAAGAAGCTTGGAGCTCTCGACGTCTTCTATATCCACGCACCATCCAAGAGTGAACCTAATGGCGACGTCCTCTCGGCAGTGAACGAGCTCTACAAAGCCGGCATCTTCAAGAGACTCGGCCTTTCCAACTTTTTAGCTAGTGACGTCCAGGCTGTCTACGAATACTGCGAGAAGAATGACTTTGTTAAACCTTCGGTCTACCAAGGCAACTATTCACCAGTAGCTCGTCGCCAGGATACTGAACTCCTGCCCACCCTCCGCAAGCTTGGTATCTCTTTCTACGCCTACAGTCCATTGGCCGGCGGCTTCCTCACCAAAACAAAGCAAGACGTCCTCGATGGCAAGGGCAGATTCTCCAAGGAGGGAATTGGTGCTCTCTACAGCGGCATGTACGCCAAACCTGAACTCCTGGAATCCCTTACAGAATGGGAGAAGATTGCCAGCGGAGCAGATATCTCGCGTGCTGAGCTGGCATACCG
>Ga0268251_10000287_pt1 | contig 16761 bp, 12 predicted proteins | sample AgamicAsMae_FD_200527 | JGI IMG/M metagenome (GOLD analysis project Ga0268251, IMG submission 200527) | Agave microbial communities from Guanajuato, Mexico - As.Ma.e (v2) (version 2) | ecosystem: Host-associated > Plants > Phyllosphere > Phylloplane/Leaf | place: Guanajuato, Mexico | collected...
CTCCGCAGCCTCTAGCCAGGGTGCTGTTTCGTCGGCCGCTTCGTCGGTTGCATCCATCGCTTCCTCTGCCTCCTCGGTGGCTTCCTCTGCTGCTGCCGGAACTACCGTTGTTCCCGTTACCACCAAGGCCGCCACCTCCGTTGCTGACGATGGCGAGACTGTCACCATCTTCTCTACCACTCTGATCACCGTCACCAACTGCGGTTCTACCGTCTCGGACTGCACCAGCACCGGCATGACTACTGTCATTTCTGCTAAGCCCAGCGCCACTTCCGCTGCTGCCTCGACCGTCATTCCCAGCGGAACTCCTGCTGCTTCAGGCTGCCCCGCCGACATCAACGGTGCTTACCAGTACCCTCACTTGATCATCCCCGTTGATGCCAACAATCCTGACAAGGCCTACGGTACCCAGTACAACGGCACTCTTAACTCGAAGGTTTCTACCATCTTCAACTTCGATATCCCTGCTTCGTACGCTGGAAAGACCTGCTCCACTGTCTTCCTCTTCCCCCAGCTTGACCAGCTTGAGACCTCCAGCTACTCCTTCAACGATAAGGGCGGTTTCACTATCGCCGTCCTGAACGGTGTTGCTGACGAGTCTACCACCTACGCCAACGCTCCCGCTGTCGCCAAGCAGGTCGGCTCCGTTGACGCTCTCCAGCGTGGTTCCTCTCACACTCTCAGCCAGGACGCTTGCCCCGCTGGCGCCAGAGTCTCTTTCGAGGTCACCGCCACTGGAGGCCTTGACCTTTCCTGGTTCAACGACTACAATCCATCGCCTCTCGGCCTCTACGTTCGCGCCTGTTAAGCGTGAGTATCACGTTTAATATGTACTAGACGGAAACCATTGTTGTTGGACATTTTTTCATGTTTTACGTCCAGCATAACGAAAGATCAAAAGCACGCACACTTATAATGTAATCACTTCATTATGTGGCATGTTTTACGAAGCATTACCACCCTCTGTACATTTAAATACAATTTCTCAAAGAGATATCTCAATTTAGACCCATATGTTGACCACCTGTTGGCACACTGTGCACGAAATTTGTGATGAACCTGCCCAACGTCTAACTCATACAAGAATGCACCGATAGCAGAACCTAATGACGATTCAATACATATTTCTTGCAAAAGTCTGGTGTTTCCAGGTTGTTGTAGGTCTGACATATCACTAGAAGAGGAAGTCGCGCTAGTGTCAAACGAGCAGCTCCGCTAAAGCCTCTTGCCCACTTCCATTGCTTGTATGCTTAGAACCTCGAGATATCTCTGCCAAACAACCAATTCACCAACCAATACTTAGGAATGAGTGTCCTAAGCCTCCAAAATACTTCCGCAACTTGTTACACCCATGCCCAAACGCCCGGCTAGTACTTCAAGGGCCGATGCCCGGAGCAAGACCAAGTCGAAGCTGCGCCAAGATGTCGAGGCCCTTGTTCGCGACCACTTTGCGCTCATCAACGACAACCCCGACCGTATCCACGAAGCAGTGGCTTCAACGTCCAATCGACCACTGTCGCAGCTTTCTCGCATAAGGTTGTAGACCCTCCCCGTGTGCTGAGGTTTGTAACCCTTAATCCCCTTGACTCCTCTCTCCTACGAAGGCACAGAGTGTAATGCTCGCTATAAAAAGGCACAGAGATTTTTAGACTCGGGAAATGTCCAAAGAGAGCCCGTGGAACGCCACATCTCTATGGATGCGACCCAAATCTCGAGAACCCTGTGCATTTCTATAGCTAGACGAGTTACAAACCTTTGCACACAGGAAGGTCATGAATCTTGAACCGATCACGGTAAATCTCTAGCTCGCTGACGACGACGATCCTGTGGCAGTGTAAACCGTCATGGAGACTCCATTAACCAGTAGATTTGATTTACACGGATAAAGTAGGAGGATCCAAGCAGGGCTTTACAAACCTTCGGTCTATACACTTCTCGCTGATTCACGTATCTAGCACGGTTAGCTCGATCACCAACACCATACTACACAAGAGGTATAGAGCCAGCGACCTCATCACCTCGCCACAAGCATACACAAACACGTCTGTAATCTCTGCTAAGGTGAATGCGTGATGCCGAGCACAAGTGCTAGGCTTAGGTGCGGGGCCAAGACGCGGATAGAGCAACTGAGGAAGGAGCGACGCAGGTACACTTAGCTAGCGACGCTGTCTCTCCTCCTTCACAAACCAAACCATCTCAACCTCATCCAACTCTCGACCTTGCTCCATCTCACTTTCATCTAACATCCATCACACTTTCGTCTAACATCCATCGCACTTTTGTCTCCTCTCCACCACACTCTTCTCTCAACTCTGCTCTGCGCTTAGCTAAACTCGGCTGCGCCTGACTGCAATCGTTCCTTGCTTACCGGAGCATTGCAGCGCCTGTTGCAGTTGCTTCTTCATGACAGGCACATTACAACACTTCCCGCCGCTCAAAGCATATCAGAGCAGCGTCGCTTTCATTTTGATTCCATCACACTCCTCTCTCAACTCTGCTCTGCGCTCGGCTGCGCCTGGCTGCACTCGGTCCATCCTGACAGACACATTGCAGCGCTTTATGCCACTCAGTTCTTCCTGACAGGCCCATCCCTGCGCCTGACTGCAACCAACACCCAAGGCGGCATTGTCACTTACACACCAACTGGATCACGCTTCTATACCAACTCAGTCACGCTTCCATACCAGCTCGGTCACGCTTTCATCTCAACTTCACGACACTCTCCCCTCACCAGCAAGCACCGGGCTGTCGTGACTCGCAAAAACCCAAGCCGAGGTGGCAAACCAAGAGCCAATGACGATGCAGCCAGAGACGCCGATTTCGTGGAAGAAGCTCCTTCCGGCAGTGACTTCGACGACCAGCTTGTCGACATCAGTTCAGATGGACTCAAATCACCCGCGAGCAGGCGCCTCAAACGCAAGACACGCCAGGCGTCCAAGACAGTCGTGTCTAGCGACGAGGAGTTATCGTCTGAGGCTCCTCCGAAAGCAAAAAAACAAAAAGGCTTTAAAAGTGGCGAGAAGGGGAGAAAAGCAAAGCCTGATCGAGCAGCTGGTTACTAGCGCACAAAAGTCGTCAGCCTCAACATCGTCCGTGGCCTCTAATGTCGATCCTGTCACCCTCGATCAAGCGCACAAGAACACAAGCAAGCTGGACTTCCTTACCAACCAGTGTGAAATGACCCTTCGCCCACATGCTGTGTCCAACCACTCTCCGTGTCGACAGAGGACCGTATAAAGCACGCTTGCATCCAAGAGCAGTTCCTCAGAGAGTTTGCATCTGGTAGCGATATAGACATAGCGCTACACGCATTCACCGAGGCTGCTGATCACGTCGATGAAGGCTCTATCACGACTACTCAGATCAAGGAGGGTTACTGCAAATGCGACGGCGTCACATGCACGTATACAGAACATGTATGTATGATTGACTGCGCGGTCCGCCTATGTTCAGACATGAGCATTGACGTCGATGGCCGAGTTTCCTGCCAGGGGTGCGCACCTAGAGCACCCGAGCTTAAGAACGTCAAGAAGGCAACAGTCTGGAAGCGTATCAGCAGACTGGCATGGAGAGTCCACAACACAGATATTCACTAGGTTGAAGGGGTTCTTAGAATGGAGCTACAGTACAGCGCCGAAGAGGTCGCAACGTCCCTCTTAACACGAGTGATCTCTAACATGGAATCTCTCGACGGCTATGGCCCGGCTCAGTCTGTGCTGGAAGCTACCTACCGCAATGAATACTTGCGCACATTGCAAGCAGGCAAAACCATCCCTCGCCCTCTAGTGCTAAGCCTCGACAAAGTGAAGCCCTTGCACATGAAGGATGGACTTCCAGCACTCCATCATCCGGAGAACATTGTCTTGACTCGGCTGTGCATCAACTGGGTCAAGGGAAAGGATGGACCGTCTATCTTGCCATGGCTGAAGCGTTTGTTGCAGCTTGCAAAGGTCGCTAAACTCCAGCCAGTCACAGCCAACTACCTGCCAGAGCAACTGCAAGAGATGGTGACATTCGAGAGGTTCGCAGACAATGCAACAATGATCAGGCGGACATTCGCCCATAGCAATGTTCTTCGGCTAAGAGACGGGCTGGCTCCTGGATACCAAAAGACCTTTGATGAGATCATAGCACCTCAGTTCAAGTCTGGGATTTTTTGTGGTTTCGTCATAAGAGGACCTTACAAGCCAGTCGAGCTCCGCACAAGCGAGCTCCCAGATATCACCGTCAATGGAGTACACTTCCAGTACTGGACAGAAGATGAGCGAGAGGAGCTTGTCGAGGATTTCAGACAGATGGAACAGGACACTAAGAGATTCAACCCACACGGCCTAACCATACCCCGCAACGAGTATGGAAGTCCCAACCTTTGGCGGGAATGCAATGGGGCCGACTGGGAGTTTGTGTGGCGGGAGGTGGTCCGAAAGCTCCGAATAACCGATACGGAGTGCGACGCACAGAACGATACAGAAGAATCGCCAGCCAGCTACTTGGTCGAGTTCGCTGTGCAGTGGTTAGAGACCGGAGGCAAATGTCACGTCTTTGGCTTTCGGTTGGTCGCTGATATGAGCCATTTCCAATCATACTCGATTGGCAGAGCACGATTTCGCTACGATGACCAACGCCAGATTGTGGGTGAGGTCCAAGCTGCGGAAAAGATGCAAAGTGGCTGTACCACATTGCGACCCACCGACATGTCGAGGGACTACAGACACTCAAGACGCACCTTGGTGGTAGAGTCGCTAAAGGCCAACTCCCTGTGGTCCTTCTTCTTGAACGATGCATCGACCCGAGCCAAAATCGAGGGTGCCATCGAAGGTATTCCAGAGAGCTCGGCATGGTTTGATGCGCGCAAAAGCCTTGAGGAGTACCCATACATCCCACCTCCATCTAGCCAGAAGCAAGGATGGACAGGAGGGATGGGGCGCAGCAGCATCTTCAGAAAAGGACTACCAGAGAGCATCGAGTCAGAGGATGAAGGTGACATGGGCAGAGAGCTTGAGCTGCTTGTGCTAAGCGGTTCAGATGAAGAGGACTCCATGCCAGACGAGCAGAACGATGGAGACACACCTGAGTCTACTGAGGCTGGAAGCTCGGACAACTCCGATGATGAGGACAGCAACCTAGATCAGCAGGAGGATGCAGATATGCTCCACTCTGACAGTGCGACCAGAGAGTCAGAGGACTCCGATGACGAGGACAGCACCCCATACGAGCAGGAGGATGCAGACATGCCCTACTCTGACAGTGCAACCAGGGGGCTCCCCGACTCTAAGCACCAAGACATCTTCCTAAAGCAGCAGGAGGACGTGCCTGTATCCAACGCTCAGACAGTTGATGAACTAGACGACTACACCTTCGCGCCTAGAGAGTCGGAGGTAGCCTTTGCAGAGCTCACCACTCAGGAGCGTTCGAGAGTAGAAGTGTTCAACCGCATGATGAAAACGCTAGGAAAAAGGTTCAAGGAGGACATGCATGGAGACTGGAGGAAGAACTTCAAGCTACCTCCATGAGATCGGACACCAGAGTGGGACCAGGAGACGTTCGCTAAGTTGATCCACCGTCGCGACAGAGGCTACGACTCTACAGACGAGAAGGCTGTGCCACAGTCAAGCATCATGTTTGGACTGGCTGTCACTAGTGGACAGTTCCCTGATGAGAAGACCGGATACGCTACTAAAGACAACAAGTTCAGAACGCCTGATGGCGAGAAAATTGATATCTGGGATACACTTTTCAATGTGTTCGACACCAAGGGCAACTATCTTGGCCACTATCTTGGCCACCCGTCTAGACATTAGCTGACGTGATGGTTAAGGCTTTGCTTGTGGACCGGAATGATAAGATGGCAGATTGAAGGGCAAAGGCCAAAGCTCAAGCACGTCTACATTTTGGCTTCCCTAGCCTGTAGCTACTATGACTCCACGTATTATGTAGCACAGACATGAATAGCACTCTTTTTTTTCCACTTTGATGTGTTGCAACATCATGTTGTTTCCAGAAGGTATCAGTCATAACAACGTATGAGTATCAGGCTGTATAAAGGTCAACTTCTACTTGTTGAACTGCTTTGTACTCGCTGAATCATGATTTCCTACTCCATGTACAATGTGTACTCGTGAACATCCAATCCTCCCTACAAAGGCCTTGTGTTTTCCGATCGTTGAAGGCTTGACAAACCACGAAAAGTGAAGTTGCGCTATATTATGCAATTGGCTCCACCGAATTCCTTGCGTGTTCTATTTGATTGTACTCAGAACCTCGAGATATCTCTACCAAACAACCAGTTCACAAACCAATATGTAGGGATAAGTATCCTGTTTCTCCAAGAAACCGACTTTGCGAGGTACGCTCCCCTCCAGATCAGCCAAGCGACTCTTCCACTCACGTCTCCGCCCGAAGATTGCATTATAGCATTCCAGTTTCCGACATATGCCATTACTCCCAAGTCCTTGTAGGTGAAGGCATTGCTGTCGATGGTATTGCGGTTGAGTTGTTTAGCCAGCCATCGAGCTTTCTGGTTCGCTACTTGAGCTGTAGCAGGGTACGCCGAGTTTTCCATGATTGCACAATCGCCCAGGGCGTAGACGTCGTTGATTATTGCTCTGCCGTTGGCCTTTTCGCCGTCTTTCGCTTGGTCGGAGGGTTGCATGATCACACGGAGACGATCATTAGTCATGATACCACCGCTGCGTGGGTGAGTAGAGATATTCCAACTCTTTGCATCCGAGGGTGTTTCGACTGCAGCACTGGAAATGGGTATGGTGTAGGGTTTGGCGAGCGACTTTGAGATGAATGGGTTCATCATCAAGCCTGTGCTCCAGACCACCATGCCGACGCCTACTTCGCCTTCTTCCTGAAGCTCTAGAGTATAGCAGCTTGTGTCGTCCTTGACTACCTGGTCACCACTCGCTTCTTGTAGTTTCTTGGGTGAGCCTCTGCGTAGGGATTGGACGTGGTGAGAAGTCTTTACGTCGATGCCTTCGCGGGTGAAACGCTCAATGGCGTATTTGGCGAGTTTGTCGTCGAACATGCTGAGGACCTTTTCGGCCACATCGTATACGGAAATCTTGTAGTACTGCATGAGATCTGGGTAGATCTTGGCCATATCCTCAGTAATGAGATCGTGGAGTTCGGCAGAGAACTCGATGCCCGTCGGACCGCCTCCGACAACAGCAAATCTGAGAAGTTGTCTCTTCATTGCTTCGCTGGTGGTTGGGAGCGAAGCCGTCTCGAAGCCTGTAACATGATCAGAATTGCGAAAAGAAGAGTGTTTTTCGAGTCTCAGTCTTACAGGAAAGCATTCTGTTACGGATCTTTCTGGCATCGCCAATATCCTTGAGGAAGTATGCATTCTCCTTGACACCAGGTGTGCCAAAAGTCTGAGAGTAGCACCCCACAGCCACAACCAGCTTATCGTAATTCACCTCAAACATCTTACCCTTCTTCGGCTCAGCACCCTTCTCCTGCTCCAGTTGATTTGCATTCTGATCTTCGCGACCATCAGCCGTCAAGGCCATAGCTTGCCATGGATTCTCAACAGCCTCCTCGACCCTCAATGTCTTGGTTACAAAGTCCACGGAATCAGCCCAACCTTGGAAGAATTCTACCTTGGTTCGGCGAGAGCGAACAGGCTCAAGAGCTGTGCGAAACTCGAGAGTGCCTGTTGAGGTTGATGCCAGTAAAGGGGTGAAGACAAAGTAGGAGCGAGGCGATACAACGACAACTTGATATTTCTTGGGGTCAAGGTCACGGGCAAGTGTATAGCCGGCCCAGCCTGGTAAAGGTGAGATAGAGCACAAGTGATGGACAGATAGCAGCAAGGAAACTCACCAGAGCCTAGTACGACAACACGTTCTCGATCTAGGTTCGTGTTAAGACAATTCGTGGGATATGGTCGATTTTCAGACATGACCACATACCTCCTTTGCTGCTTTCAATGCTTCTGGTGAAGAACCGCGTTTGTGTTATCGGGGTCAGTCGACTAGCATTGGTCGTCCTCGAAACGGCCTCCTGGCCATGGCCTCTCAAGATAGCAGCGGTAGCACTGGAGTTATACTGGCCAGTCACACCGAGTGTTCGCGGCGAAGTCCTGGATGCTAGCATTATACAGTGTGATTCCGGATGTAAGAAATATAGGTAAATCAAGAGAAGAGTGACACAGAGGCCATCTGTCTATCTATCTAGGACCATGCTCGAGTATTGGCCGAGGGTCTTTACTCGATCACCGTTTAATTGTTTTTGGCCGAGTCAAGATGACGATGGTTCGGAAGCCGCGGTTCCAGTCGCCGAGAGTCGCTTCATCCTTCCGCCGTCTCCGCAAGCCCAACCACCCTCCTTGGCCGTGCTCTGTATCCGTACCTGAACGAGAAATCCCAACGCTCGCTCCAAATGCTACCCTAGCAAAAGATGCCTCTATCATGGGAACTCGGGTCAAAACCGTCTCTTGTTTGTATACACCCTGCCTGCTAGTGGTACACGAACATTCTCTATTACACACCATAATCATTACCTAGACAGTCTATAGTTTTGCTCTGGTATGCCCCGAATAACTCCTGACAGCTAGTCAACCTCGGTCGTGAAATAACATAAAAGGGTCATTGCTTCATGGGTACTTTTTGGATTCAATGCGCTCGGGAATGTTCTCAGCCTTGTCTTTGCCTTCAAGAATATCTGCATCGTGTTAGCGTCAGCCAGATAAACCACGTAGTAGGTTGGTATGCTGCTTACTGTAGATGGCAGTGAACAGAGGGAACTCGTCCTCAAGACCCTGCTTCTTCAGGAAGTTGTTGACATCGGCAGCAGTGCTGGTTCCCTGTAGCTTTTGGCCGTTGAGTTCTTGCTCCTCGACTTCGTTGATGGTCATGCCACGCTCAACGCTCATCTTCGCACAGCGGAAGTTACGACCACCGCTGCAGCTGGTAATCAGATCTGCAACACCGCAGCTCTCCTCGGTGAAAGTCTCTGTACGGACAGAGTCGGCGAAGAACATCTTGCCAAACTTGACCTGTTCCAAGATACCGACACGCATGACGGCAGCCTTTGCATTATCTCCCCAGCCCAAGCCATCGACGAAACCAGCACCCAGAGCGACAATGTTCTTGAGCGCACCACCAAGTGACACACCGGCGACGTCTGAGACCATGCGGACGTGGAAGTAAGGGCGATGGAAGATCTTCTTGACGTTGTCGTGACTGAGGGGAGGGTACTCGCTAGGCAGGGGGTAGAGCTTGATCTTCTGATGCTGGTCTTGCTTGCCGCTGAGCTGGGAGAGATCGATCTCTGAAGCGCGAGGGGAGCCCTTGGGGGTAGGCTGCTGGCTGTCCATGGTAGGGGGGTCATATGCGACGGTGGTTTCGGAAAACTTCTCGAGAGCAACCTCGGTAGCAATATTGGCTCCTGACAAGGCGCCACAGTAGATGTTTAGCTTGCGGCCAATCCACTCAGAGAAGAGCTCAATGCCATTGTCGTTGACTTCTACACCTTTGATGCAAGAAATACCACGAGCATAAGGCAGGATCTTGCCCTGCAACGTGTTGCATGTCTTCTCGATGAACTGGTGAGGTAGGTTGAAGATGAGGATGCTGGCGTCCTTGACCGTGTCTTCGAGCGAGGCGTTGGCGATGATGTTCTTGGGCAGGGCGACATTCGGCAGGTACTTGACGTTCTCGTGTATGTCGTTGATGATGTGAGTCAACTTTTGCGGCTTGTCATCGCCTTTGTAGTGTTTTGACTCCTTGGGGACAGGCACCTCCTCTTCAAAGACCCACATCTGGACATCCTGCTCGAACAGATCGCTGTTGGCTTGGGTGTTCTCCGCGACAACCTTGGCGATGGTAGTGCCCCTGGAAAGCGTCAGTCCCTTTGGCCTTCAGCTATGACGTGGGATCTAGGTCGGTCAGGGTTGCTGTTCACGTACCAATTGCCAGAGCCGACAATGGCGACCTTGTGCTTCTTCTGATATGCGCCGAGGGTAGCCATGGTTCGTGGTCGTAGGAATGAGGTTCTGGAGAGTCGAGCTGCAAAGTTGGGGATGGGTGAGAGGGGGAGATTGCTGGGGAAGCGGTGATTGGAATTGACGAAGGAGCGACGCAAACAGGACAGTACAAATATCTCTGGCATTCCCACTCGGGTGCACCTTCAATTGTTCGTTGGGACTAGCTGACACGCAGTAACACAGACAACTCACTGCTTTTTGCCGTCGTCTGGGAACTTTTTTGCTGCCAGCTATGCTGCACTCCGCAAAACGTCACTCGCTGTTAATCAAGCGTGCCGGCCTACTGGTCGAGATCGCCGCCAAACGAAGCAGATCTAGATGCCTTTATTCCGACTTCATCTCTCAGACAACTCGACTACTCTTTTGAGTCCAGATTATTAACACCCATCTACAGTTTACGAATGCAATACCATCTCCATCCGACGGTCTCATCTATGCAGACACCTTATCTCGGGCTCCAGCTGTCTGTGTGACATTGACCTGAGACTTCCCCGGCTTCATGCTGCCCCGTGCGCGTATCCAGCCCAGATTTGATTGGTTCGGTCGTCTGTATCGCCGCGATACACATCACAACAATTAAAGTATTGAATGCGTTGCTGCAATGTGGGATCAATGTTGTTCATTGAGTCATTAACTACTGGGGAAAAAGAGGCATCGCTATAGATGCATAGAATATAAAAGCCCGTTCGACCCAAAAGAACAACTCCGTCGCTGGTAATGGTGAACAAAAACGCCTACTCTCATGCCCGGTACCATTCTTCGTATAATGTGCCGTAATTACTTCCACTCGGGGTATCCATCGCTGTCACATAATCCGTGTCAAGGCCAACTACTGACCCTGCTTACAGAGCGTAGGCGAAAAGACCGAACAGAGAGGCGACGAGAGCACCGTTGCCGACGGTGACTGCGGTGGCAGCACCAGTCGAGGCAGCGGACGAGGCGCTCGAGGCAGCCGAGGAAGCGCCACTAGCGACAGCGGAAGTAGCGCTGGCAACGGTGCCGCTGCTGGAAGTAGCAGAAGAGCTGGAAGCAGAGGTCGAAGAAGAGATGATGTTGGAGGCAGTCTGGTTGCCGCAAGAAATCTTCTGGCACTGGTCCTGAGCAGTGGCGTTTCCAGCGTTGGTGGCGAGGCACTGGCCCTTGTACTCGTTGCAGACGAAGGTGGGGATGGTGTTCTGGTACAGCGACATATCAGGGCTGACACCGTTGTTGCAGACGCAGGTGTAGGTCAGGTCGGACTGCGTAGAAAGTCAATACAACGATCGGCAAGGTGGACATGATAGTACTTGCCTGAGTGCAGGTGTTGGACTTGTAGAGGTTACCACCGCACAGGATAGGGCAGGTGTTGGTCTCGGCACGGCACCAGTTGGCTCTGGTGGTAGAGTCGACCGAGTTAGGGTCGATGGTGTAGTTGCCAGTCTGGACCTGGGCGGCGGCAAGGCCAGAGAAGGCCGAGGCGGCGAAGAAGATGGTGGAGTAGAGCATGTTTGCAACGAAGATCTACGCAGGCTCAAGCGTTAGATGCGACAGCTCTGGGGGAGAAGATGGACGAGGATTGCGCGTCCATGCGAGTCATAGCACGGGCGTGTATGATTTGCATGCGCTCGGATCATGAGAGGACTTACTGTGTGATTAAGAGTCGATGGTCTGGTGATGTCGTGGATTGTAGAGGCAGAAATGCAATGGAGAGTGAGTTATTGAGACGGAGAGGAAAGAAGAGGACGGTTGACGGGGACACCAGGCATAAATACAGGAAAGAGGGCAGGAAGCATCGTGGATGCCGCGCCGGAGGACCGTGGCAACCGCGCTAACCAGCTCGTCTATTCTCATCTCCGCCCTCATCTACTGCTACCTGCTTTTGACTCTTTGAGCCCTCTAGTTCTTTCGGTGAAATTGTTTGCTGCTACCGGCCTTCTCCTTTCGTCGCTCGCATAATAACACAGGATATGCCCTCAGGACACTCGCATCTTAGAGGGCGGCGTTGTGATACTCCCAGCCATCTTTTCCATCTTTCCCTCTTTTACCACGCGCCTTGCATGAACTCTATCCTGTTTCTTTGCCAATGGATCTGCCTCGGTCCTGGACTTGGCGGCCTTTATCGCGCAAAGTTAGCTAGCTCGACATCCAGCGGGGCAGTTGCTGGTATCTGCGGCTCAGAGCTCTACCTACTTTTTTGATCAATTCTGCCCACCCGATCTTCCTCTTGCGTGACCGTGATTGAGCGGCCGAAGTCACGCCCGTTGTCGCGCATCCTGTCGTACAGGTGTCACTGTTATGCAAACGCTGTAACCTACTTGTAACTTCCACCATGTTGTTGAAAAGCCAAGGGCTGAAACGGCCTTGTCAACTTGATGCATCGGTAAGGTTTGAAGCATGCAAGACAGACACACATGCATACGACCACTCTGGCCGATTTAAACTCCCAGCCTGCGTCGTGTCGTCTGAGAACGCGAAGACTACACGCAAAGAGCCACCGTACTTACGTACGACGAAAGATTGCCACACTCGCATCGTGGTTGCTGAGTCGCTTGGCATATCATCAGGATCTTGCTCCGAGGGAGATGCCTTTTTTGGTACCGTGATCTGCATGACATTCTGCGGCCAAGCCGGAGCACCGTGGTGATATATCCGACCAACGACTCTTGTCCAAGAGACACGGTCTGATAGAGCATTTGGACCGGCATTCATAGAGAAGGTATAGCGATGTAAACACTTCACTTATAGCATTGAATGAAAATTTCCACTCAAGAAAGCTGCTTGGCCGAGGAAGAGACAGACTTCTTGCTGTATAATAGTTCAAAAGCCATGTGGCATGACGTGAAATTTGCGGCTCTCAGTCATCAGTCACAACGTCGGGAACCACAGCTTCGCTAGAGCTGTCACCTCGCAAACAACGTTCACTGCTACACAAAACACAAAGTCAGAAATCATGGGCCGCTTGGCTACTATATCAACTTGTCAACTCAACCAGTGGGCGCTTGACTTCGATGGCAATCGCGACCGCATCCTTGAAGCTATCCGTCAGGCTAAAGCAGCCGGATCTAAACTGATACTCACTCCGGAACTCTGCATTCCCGGATATGGCTTGCTCGACCATTTCCAGGAGCTAGATACATTTTCTCACTCCTGGGAGGTTGTGGCCGAGATCATCAGCTCCACGGACGCCCAGGACATCATCATCGATCTGGGCCTACCTGTCCGCCATAACGATGTTCCTCACAACGCGAGGGTGCTTGTTCTGAACGGCAAGATTCTCGCCATTAGACCCAAAATCGACCTCTGCAATGATGGCAACTATCGCGAGATGCGTTACTTCACTCCATGGACCAGATATCGTGTCGATACATATACGCTACCACTCGAGATCCAAGAACTCACTGGACAGACTGAAGTACCCATCGGAGACATCATCTTCCAGACCTTGGATGCTACTTTCGCTTCCGAACTTTGCGAGGAGCTTTGGACGCCCGACTCGCCTCACATACAGTATTCTCTCAATGGCGCCGAAATCATTCTCAACTCTAGTGGTTCTCATCATGAACTGCGTAAGCTTGACACGCGCATCAACCTGATCACGAATGCTTCCAAGTCTGGTGGCGTTTACATGTACTCGAACCAGAGGGGTTGCGACGGCGATCGGTTGTACTACGATGGTTGTTCTCTTATCGCAATCAACGGCCAGATGGTCGCCCAGGGCAGTCAATTCTCTCTCCGCGATGTTGAAGTCATCACATCTACCATCGACCTTGATGATATCTGGTCCGCACGCCAATCTCGCAGCAGAGGAATGCAAGCAATGAAGGCGCACGAGTTCAAGCGGGTCAAGATCGATTTCGCCATGACGCAGAAGAGCCAGTCTAACCTCAACCTCCGCATTGCAAAGACGATCGAGCCTCGTTACCACAAGCCTGAAGAAGAAATCGCCCTCGGTCCTGCTTGTTGGCTCTGGGACTATCTGCGAAGGTCTGGAGCTGCAGGTTACTTCGTCCCTCTCAGTGGTGGTATCGATTCTTGCGCGACTGCGACGATCGTGTTCTCTATGTGCAGGTTGGTCATCGCAGCCATCAAGGAAGGTGATGAACAGGTTATCAAGGACGCAACACGCCTTTGTGCTGGTAGTGAGGTTGACGTGTCCAAACTGTCCGCTCAGGACTTTTGCGGTAAAGTGTTCTCTTCTGCCTTCATGGGTATGAAGGAGCAGTCCAGCAAGGAGACTCGCAGCCGTGCCCAGGAACTCGCCGAAGCAATCGGCGCCCACCACATTGACTGCAACATTGATGAAGTTTTCAACGCTGTCAAACATCTCGTGTCCACCACTCTCAACTTCGAGCCCAAGTTCAAAGTCCACGGAGGAAGTCAGGCAGAGAATCTTGCGCTGCAGAACTTTCAGAGTCGCACGAGGATGATTCTATCATACGCATTCGGTCAGCTCCTGCCTACCACTCAGGGGCGCGCAGGTGGCTTGTTGGTTCTTGGATCGGCCAATGTCGACGAAGCACTTCGCGGTTATCTCACCAAATACGACTGCAGCAGTGCAGACATCAACCCCATTGGTGGCATCAGTAAGACGGACCTGATTCGCTTCATAGCATGGGCGGAGCATGCATTCGAGCTGCCCATTCTGCAAGAGTTCATCGATGCGACCCCCACTGCCGAGCTGGAGCCCATTACAAGCGACTACGTACAGTCCGACGAAGTTGACATGGGTATGACATACAAGGAGCTGTCGGTCTATGGCTACCTCAGAAAGGTCCGCAAATTCGGAGTCTACTCGATGTGGGAAAAGCTCTGCGTCGACTGGCAAGACCAGCACACTCCGCGAGAAGTGTACAAGAAGGTCCGCGACTTCATGTACTACTACGCCGTGAACAGACACAAGATGACAACCATCACACCAGCATACTACGCCGAGCAATATGCACCTGACGACAACCGCTACGATCTTCGTCCGTTCTTGTACCCACGCTTCACTTTTGCGCACAGGAAGATCGAGAACGAGTTGAAGATGATGGAGGCTGGAGAGGCCGGCGGCGCAGGAAAGAGATGATAGCTGCAGGGGGACTCAAAGCAAGGTCGAGAGGCGTGTATACTCGGCAGGGTAGATGGCTATTAGACAGAATCGTTGCGTCACTTTGAAATCGCACAATCAACTCGACATACTATGTATCGTTTTTTTGTACGTTCAACCATCTCTGAGATGTTGAATGATTATCAAAGATGTGAAGTGTTGCAGGACAGAACTGGGGATAAAATCCCCGACAGCGGTCCGAGGCGAGGGTCCCTGCAAGCAGCAGGCTAATCGAGCACCGAATCAGCTAGTGGCTTTCCGCAGAGACTATAGAAACGTTAAACACTTTAACTTCGAGTCACGAAAGTCGATGAAAGTGTTCAGCTTCAAGCAATCGAGACTTGGCTGAAGCCACTGGGGCACAAAGGAAACAATCGTGCTGCATGGAACATATCAGAAACAAGAAATAAGGTCAGAGGTGGTTGTGAGTCGCACAAGCCACAGGGGTCTCTGGTCCAGGGCTACTCGAGACGAGGACGGCGAACGGGTCAGAGTCCAAGTGAAACAAGGACGTTCAACAGACGGGGTGAATGCCGAATTGCTTGAAGTGCAGAAAACTGCTTGATAGAAAAGAAGGACGGGGATGCAGGTGTAAGACGGATGCAGGTGCAAGGAAGCGAGACGTCCTGGGGGGCCGACACGGGTGAAGAAAGGAAATGAAATAGATTGTGATAGATGACAGGCTTGCGGGTAGACAGCGTTTGTATGTGCAAGTGGCTTCCTCTGGCCGTTTGTGGTGACGGTCGAGGCAGGTGCGTTGGCAAGAGAAGCCCGTTCTTTCCTCTTGTAAGACGTCGAGACTGCGACAATCACGACCGACATTCTGTACCTCTCGACACCTACTCATATTTTTCGTCGCCGACCACCAAGCACGACGGGCAACACAAATATCCAAAGACAAACCTGCATCTGCCGACCTACCTATCAAAGCAAACGCGAGCAACGCGGCCTAAGCGGTAGACTACATCATCGCCGACCAGCTACAAAGGCTTTACCAACGCCAGAGCAAACAAGCCTCGCAACACCCGCCGACTACGACCACGCACACGTCTGCACACGCTGCTTGTGCTGCAATCCTGCCATGAGCATCCGCTGAGCAGAAAGCAATGCACCCGGCGCCGCTATAGCAACTGCCCCCGTATTCGCCCCGGTCAACCACTGAGAAGCACGACACCATGGATCCGCCCTCGTCCGACGCTACACGTGCGGCCTCCAACCCCGTCGCAGCTGCGACGACTACACCTATGCTCGAAACGCCGCGATCTCTATCCACTGCCACATCCCAACGATCTATTAAGGATCTCGTCAATCGTTTCAACCAGCAGTCAACCACAGACCAAAAAGTCCCACAACCACCACAGATTGCTCCACGCTCCCGTCTCCAGCGCCCGCTGCGCTCGCCCACTCGCAACCGCACTGCTTCCTCTCCCCAAGCCCGCTCTTCCACCGCCCAAGACACCATCTCACCGCTGAAGAGCCCCACCCGCCGCAGCAAGATCCGCCCACCCGCTTCACTTTCTTCCGACCAACTCCGTTCCCGCAAACATGCTCCTCATGACCCGGCTCATGACAGCTTCTTCTCTCTGGCACCCCGTCGAGGGTCTGATGGTAGTTTGAGCTCCTCCTCGGCACCTTCGTCCAACATCCACAAGCGATCGCACTCCAGTGTCGAATACCACCTACCTGCTCCTCTGCA
>Ga0268251_10000288_pt1 | contig 16757 bp, 22 predicted proteins | sample AgamicAsMae_FD_200527 | JGI IMG/M metagenome (GOLD analysis project Ga0268251, IMG submission 200527) | Agave microbial communities from Guanajuato, Mexico - As.Ma.e (v2) (version 2) | ecosystem: Host-associated > Plants > Phyllosphere > Phylloplane/Leaf | place: Guanajuato, Mexico | collected...
TTCGTCCTCCATGCCCGCTAGCCATCCCGTCCTCATACTTGGAGTCACAATGACTCTCTCAAATGCTAGACCGTCCGTTCACCGTTACATCTCCGTCCAGTTTGTGGTTGAAATATGTCTTGCTGAACTGCATGGTGCGTACGCAGCTATTGGCAAACAGGAGTTCCCTCTGGCTTGTAAGTAGCAGCCCTCTCCTCGATGACTAGAAGGATCAAGTCGGCCATACATCTTACTCGCTTCAGGCTTATGTTACTCCCTGCGCTGCTGATCCTGCAGATTCGGAAGGACACCTCAGTGAGAACTCCGAATGAGTTCGAGACACGAAGGTTGTTGAGAGACTGGAATATGTTTAACTCAAGACTTTCGCACTGTTCATGCTGCTTCCATGACGACTTTAAGGCTGTCATATCGAGACAGATACTCGAACGTGGGCACAGGATAATAGAAATATTCGTAATCTCAACCATGCAACATTGTCATTTTTCACCTTGATTTGTTCTGACTACCTTTGTGGTTATTAGACGTTCTCTCGGGCAAGCAGTAGTAGTAGTATACATCTGAATATCTATGCCAAACTATAAGTTATGCTCTTGAGCGGTCTTCCTGGTCCTTCAGGCAACGTAAGCCATGCTTAGGTAATCTACCCGATCTTCCAGACAATGTAATCTATGCTCACGTGTCATCTGCATCATCGAAATCCGTTTTGTGATCCTCACACATCATACTCGTGTAGCAAAGCTCGAACTCAGAAGCCGAGACGCATGTTATGGACCTTGGGAGTGAGCATGTACTCGTCACACCATCTGCATTCGACCAGGTATTCGATGTCAGCGACACGGCCGCAATCGCAAAGATGCTTCTAGGGATGATTGTCAGCACTGTTATGAGCGATGGCCACAAGAGACAAACCTCGGTTCCAACGAGCTTGCGCGATCCATCCGCATTTGTCTCCCATTTGAAGATCTTTTTCTTCAGAGGACGCCTGTAAGCTTCAGCCTCTTGCTTGATGAAACATGGAATGCAGAGCCAGCTGTCATCGAGGAACCTTTCGCCGAAGGTACAGGAGCACCAATCTTCGTCGTCACGCTCGAAGATAATGTCGAAGATGTATTCAAGAACTGGACCCTCTTCTTCACACAGGTGTGGCTTGCATTCGGAACAGAAGCGGCGCTCACGAGTCTCACCAGCCAAATGAGCAGCTCGAATGGTTTCGAGGGGAAAGTTGCCAGAGTGGAATTCTGGACCTGGGTCGGAGGTAAAGTCAGCACAAGCTCATCTGTTTGCAAGCGGGTTTATGCGTACGATCACACGTACAATCACAGCAGGTACAACGACGCATACTGTCGATGTCTTCTGCAAAGTCGACCTCGTGACTTTGCCAATGAGCGGGATCGTTTCGGCAGCAAGCCAAATTGTTCATGTACGCGATGTGGAAGCGACATTCCTGTTGAGTATGAGCGATGAAGATGCTGGTCAGAATTAGAGGGACTTACGTTGCAGACCATGGCGCTGCAGCCATCATATGGCTCACAGTCCGAGCCTCCACACTGAACTGTAGCCTCCGCGACATCGCCCTTCCAGTGTCCGAAGCACTTTGCTCTGGCTTCAATGCCCTTGCCATCGCAATTGGCATTCTCCACGATGTTGTTGTAGATGGTTTCATCGTCGGTAAGGTACATCTTGATCTCCTTGCATGTAGCGGTGAGGTGGATGATGTCAGCGGAAGAGAGTTGATCGGTAACCATGAGCATGAGCTCGTACTGAGAGAGGATTTGGACGAGAGGCGAGACGGTGGTTTGAGGCTTCTGGATGCGCTGGAAGCTGAGTTTGCCTTGTGTCTTTGGGACTGCTGGGACTTTCTTGGTACGTTTTGGAGGCATCGTGATGTAGTAAGGCTTCAGCCGGGCAATTATTCGAACAGGAAATGGTGGATGATATTACAAAAGGAGTATTTGCTGTAGAGGATGCGTATTGGACGAGGAGGAGATTGGGTTCTCATAGCGCGAGCTGGAAGCCTGGCAGGCAGCCAGGTAGCCGAATCTTGCGTTGCTGTATTGGGAAAGAGCATTTGGCCTCAGGCTGCCGTGCCATACCGCGTGCCTACCCCTCCTGATTCGCGCACGTGAGAGCCACTCACCATCAGCTCAACGGGTTATTAGATGTCAGTCAAATGTCGCGTTATCTACGACTGAAGTGTTGGAAGCAGCTGTCATAAACTATCTCCGTTGAAATCCCAAGCCATGGAAGGTGTGAAGCTTGTTTGATGCCGTAACAGATGTGTTGATTAGTTGAGGTCTACAGCAATCTAGACATAGTCCATTCGATCATCTCCATTTGTCTGCAAGCCTGGAGTGATTTTTTTTCGTAAGATTATTTCATTACAGAGCGGGTGTAAAATTTGTTGCTCAATGTCTCCACCATTGCTAGTTATATGGTCAGCATCGCACCATTATCTCAAATCTCAAGTATAACATACCCTCATCTCTCCCACCGCAGCATTTGCAGCGTCAGCACCCAATGTTGCGCCGAATCCCCACATCATTGCATTCACAGCCTGGCCGCCGTACATGCGAGCATAGTGGTGGCATTGATGCTTCTGACTTTCGTGGTTGAACAGACCGCGGTCTTGCTGTGGTGTGTCTTTGTCTGATGGTGCGGTATAGAATCCTTGTGCTTGAGCCGACATTGTGGAAAGAGATAGGCTGGATTCGAGGCTTCAGAGAGTTGGTATAGTGGTATGATAGTATGTGTGTTCTGTGAAGACCAACAAGAAAACCAACACCGAGAGAGTCGACGTGAACGGCTGAATGCTTGATCTTTATAAACGTCATTCGAGGTCAGAGCTTTACTTCCCGCTGCCGGCTCTGCCGATCACTAGTGTGGGGATCTGAACTCAATCCCTGGAGACAACCTTCCCAAGTTATCTCGCTGCAATCAATTGGTCAAAAGGGTTACTGGATCTAGCATCTGGTGTTTGATGTAGGTTCGTACATGAAATCTTCTGCCCCTTCTGGCCCGATAACCTTGTGCGAAATGACTTGTCTGCTCTCAAACGTGTATAACCGTTGGTCAATTGCTGGAAAAGGTGCAGAGGGAACAGTGGAGCTCTTGAGTAGGTGGACTAAGTAACGCCATATTCCAGGAAGAGAAGAAAGATGGTGCATACTTTTGTAGTCGAGATTACTCGTCATCGTCGTCCTCGTCAATGACCCTCCTCCTCTTTGTTCTGGAAGCCTGAGGGATGTCATCGTCTTCGCCTTCTGCGTCCTCGTCGTCTTCATCAGGGCTCGCACGCTTGGGTGCACGTTCTTTGGGCCGCCTCTCCTCGACAATGCCATCATCTTCGTCTTCGTCGTCATCAACGGCTTCCTCTTCATCACTACCAGCAATGAAGTCGTCCTCTTCGTCGTACTCGTCGTTGCCGAAGTTGCTCTTTTTGCGACCAAAGTCTTCGTCTTCGCTGTACTCGCTGTTGCGGCGTTGGCGTCTCTTGGGCTTTGCTCTGGCTCTTTGGCGACCACCACCACCAAGCTCGTCATCCTCGAGCATACCAGCAGTAAGACCACCACCATAGCCTCTTCCGCCCAGGCCAGCGCGACCCATTGCGCGACCATTCCTCTCGCGCTCGCGAGTTTCGGCAGCCTCTCTTCGCTTTCGTGCACGATCCTTCTCTCTTTCTGCAACCTCTGCCTTCTTCTTGGCAAGTTCGGGATCTTCGTCGATCTTAACAAACTCAATACCACCTGCCTGGCTCTTGTTCTTGCCTTGAGAGATAGCGGCCAGCGAGTTTTGTAGTTTCTCGAGTGCGTCGTCGGTGGTAGCAGCCGAGGGTAGGATTGACAGGCCAGCGGTGATTTTGTGAGTAACACGAAGAAGACCGTTCGAAGGATCCGGGACAGTCAAGTAGGTGTATGAGTCGTTGCCATGATCCTTTCTGCCAGGCTTTTGGCTCGTAGGGGTAGGCTTGGAAGGGTTGCGCTGGCGAGGAGCCAGAGGGTTGCCCTCAATCTCGTACTGCTGTGTAGGGTTCGAAGCGAGTTGTAGGGTCAAGCTGCCGTCGGACCAGCGCAGAATACGTGCGTTGGACTGAATGTTCTTGGGATTTGACGGAGAGCGTCTCCAGTGGACTGTGCTGGTAGCGGTGCTGTAGGCGGAGAAGCCTGGGGCAGCCTCGTGCGAGTGATGGTCAGTAGTAGGCGGTTGATAGGTGGTGTGGTGCCATCTTCGAGGATCGACGGATAAGAATTTGGGAATCTTAGTCAGGTACATCTAGCTGTGTCAGTAAGAGGTGCAGGTGGAGGCATGGCTTGTCATACCTCGCCGTCGGTAGGCTCGGGAAGCGGCTGTCTGCTCATGCTCGACTCTTGGATGACGACGTTCTGTGTCTCGTGGTCATATTGCTCCGAGGGCATGCGATCACGGCGACCCTCGTCGTCGCCAGAGTCCAGCTCGTCATCCTCGAGAGTGCGCAAAGGTTCACTGTGGGCCGTTAGTCGAGAGTTGTGTGGTCGCGCATTGAGGCTGAGCATACGGCGCGGTTTCCTCTTGGTCTTCATCTGGGTCGTCTCCGAACAGGTCATTGTCATCTCCGAGGTCGGAAGCTTCATCTTCGTCGATCTTTGTGTTGACCAGGTCGCCGAGCGGTCTCTTTCTAGGGATGATATCGTCTTCGTCTTCGCTCAGCTCGTCTGGAACGGGCTCATCGACTGGCAGGATAGCGCTGGTGACAGCGCCTGGGAGGTCCGGAGGTGCTTGATCGCTGGGGTCGATGGGGACTTGATCCGACATTTTGGTGTGCTAGGGCGGCGCGGTCGTTTTGACGAGCTGGAGCCAAAGCGACAAGACTGATGCACGGGAGCAGATAGAATTGGCGAGTAATGGAGTGGTTGTACAGGTCTTGCGACGCGTGTAAGTGATGGGGTGGATGGGCTTAGATGGCTTCGGAGGACAGATGAAATGTGTTTGACAAGCGTGCAAACGTCGCGGGTCTCGCATGTGAAACAAGAAGGGGCAGCGGCGGCAGCAGGGGGACGGTCGAGACGGCGAGCACAAGCTGACACGACCAGACATCGTCCTTCTCTCGACCACGCCCTGCATCCTCGGCCTTGCTCCTGCTCTCTGTTCACTCTCGTCCACCCGCTCCTCGTCCACGTCACTCCTGGCCGTCTGCGATAGCTCCTGCAACACCTTCTGCCTCACTTTCTGCTGCGTTCTGACGCCGTCCACAAGAGTGAACCGACCCTTTGACAGGGCTTCACCGTAATCATGGCTTCCTGGATTTCAAACATGTGAGTGTCGCTGCCGCAGACATGCCAACACGTGCTTCCATTCACCGCTCTCCTTGCATGGCCCGCCAGTTGCAAACAATCCTGACTCCAAGTCCACAGGCGTGGCTTCGGTCGTCAAAACAACAAGACAAATCCAAACAAACCCACCACTCCCTCGCCCACCATGCAGAGTCCAGCAAGTCTGGCTCCTTCTTCCGCACAACAAATGCCCCTATCGCCAGGCCTCTCAGCTACAGCCATGTCCTTCGAATCAAGAGAGCCCAGCGCCGAGCCCCTCTCCAACCAGAGACCACCCTTCTTCTTCCGCGAGCAATACGCCAACCTGATCGTCAAGGGCAACTTCATGACCCTTGCTGCCAAACCCGTACTCGTTGAAGAGGGTGAATGGTTGTCACATCAAGGTACCACCAGCATACCCCACATCCAACGATCTCTATACTAATGCCTCCTTGCAACAGTTGTCGAGCAGAACCGCCTGCTAGATGGCATGCTCAAGATCATCCAAGAAGCCGACCGTAACACCGGTGTCCCCATCTGCAACCAGCAGACCTGCCCGGCCATGAGCGCAGGCGCCATGACCTACACCTGGCTCGACGCCAAACGCGAGAGCGTCCGCGTTCCCGCTCCCCAATACATCTCTTACGTCCAGAAGTGGATCGCCGGCAAGATTACAGACCCCAGCATCTTCCCCACAGACACCTTCATCAGCGCCCCGCCAGCACTGTCCGCCTCAGATCCCCACAACTGGCTGGGCAAGGCCTCGGGCTTCCCTCCCCAATTCGCAAACGACATCCGCAACATCTACCGCCAGATGCTTCGTTGCTACGCTCACATCTACCACGCTCACTGGCTCGAGTTCTGGCACCTGGGTGCCTACAAGGAGCTCAACACCTGCTTCATCCATTTCGTAAACGTGGGAAGATTGTTTGGCTTGCTGGGTGATAAGGAGTTGGAACCAATGGCTCCTCTTCTCGACATCTGGCTCGAGAAGGGCTGGATGGCTCCTCGTCCCACCAGCTCAGGCGGCATGAGCACAAAGTCTGCCAACCCGCCTCAGCAGCAACAGCAGCAGTCCATGGCCAACTAGAAGGGCATCCGTGGAAGCAAAGCCTGCCAAAAACCGTCTCTGCACATCCAAACATCTGAGACACAAAATCTGAAGTACTTCTTGTAACAGCACGCATTCTGAAAAGACCACCTCATTGCACAATATTCATGTCTTTTTTCGCTGGGGGATGGAGTTTTTGGCGAACCAGGGATTCATTTTACCAGCAGCCATATTCGAGGAGTTTCGGTCAGAGAGACCCACAGCCTGTCCATATTGGGGAGACGCAAAAGAATACGTATTTCAGATAGCATGTGGAAAACCAAAGTCAGGACACTTTGCTCAGGAAGCTTCGTGTCTTGTTTATGAAACATTCGATCTGTCCCTCTCCCAGTGCCACAAATGTCAACAGTTTCACAATGTCAAATGAAAAGGAAGATGGAAGAAAGGATGAAGAGCCGTAAAACATTTAAGTTCTGACCAAAGAAGGAAAGTTATGCATATTCAGCAGCAACAGAAGCAGAAAGAAAGAGAAACACAACAGAAACGCCCCCGCCCTTCCGCCAAAATGTCAACATTCAAACTTCTGGGTTTTGGCTTCGACCTGCTCCCGTCCTTGCTCCTCTCCTTTACCTCGTCGAAAAGGCAAAAGCAGGAACCAGAAGAGAGCCGGTGTTCAAGGTCATGGTACTCTTCTTTCTTTTTCTCGTCATCCCCCGTTCTTTGAATCGCTTTTCTGTTGGTATTTGGTGGTATCGAATTGGTTGGTCGCACGTGGGGAGGGAAAACGTCGGAGTGTAGGAGGTTCCACGATCGTAAAAGACGGAGAGTAAAAGGTTGAGAGACATCAATTGAGGCGCGGCAGAAAAAACGGACACAGGGTTCAAGCTGGGGATATTGTCTACTGGTGACCAGCCTTGCGGAGCGAGTTGCTCAACCATTCCAGACCCTCGTAAAGACCGTCACCGGAAGTGGCGCAGGTGGATTGGATGTACTGTAAACACATGTCAGAGGAAAGTGCGTCGAACAGACAGGCAGATAGACTTACCCAGGCGCGCTGTCTCAAGCTGTGCAGACCGAGCTTGTCGGTGATCTCGGCGGCGTTCATGGCGTTCTGGTAGAGTAAAGTCAGCGTCGATTCTGTGATAATCAAAACGCTTGGAACTTACGGGAAGATCCTGCTTGTTGGCAAAGACCAGGAGGAGAGCATCTCTCAGCTCGTCCTCGTTGAGCATGCGCTGCAGCTCCTCGCGGGCCTCGACGACACGGTCACGATCGTTGCTGTCGACGACGAAGATGATACCCTGGGTGTTCTGGAAGTAATGTCTCCAGAGGGGACGGATCTTGTCTTGACCGCCGACATCCCAGACGGTGAACTGAATGTTCTTGTACTCGACAGTCTCGACGTTGAAACCTGCAAGCGAGCGCTCAAGTCAGTTTGCCGAGTTCGACGGAGAGCGATGATGGACGACACGGACCGATTGTGGGGATGGTGGTGACGATTTCACCGAGCTTCAGCTTGTAGAGGATGGTGGTCTTTCCGGCGGCATCGAGACCGACCATGAGAATTCTCATCTCCTTCTTTCCCCAGAGACGGTCGAACAGACGCGAGAATGTGAGACCCATGTTGGCGGTGTTGTTGATAAAAGTGTCGTGTGGGTGGTGGTTATTTGAGGATGGCGGAGCAGTCTGTCAACGAACAAGCGACGGTCAGCGGGCGATCTCGAAACAAGTCAAGAATTAAGCGCGATAGCTTGTGGTCCAGCTGGCAGATGAGAGTGAATGGCAAACAGGCAGCAACTTCGCATTGGACGAAGCGCAACTTGTCCAAAAGACAAGTCACCCCTAATGATGCGCACTCAACCGACCGAGCCGGTGCTCGCTGGCAAGGCAGTTCGCGCTCGTTCTGGGATTGATCGTGGAGCGACTTACGAAAATATGACACTGGCCGTCGAAGATAGAAGCACAGAGTCTTTGTATGGACAGTCGAAGGGGGCAATAACAAGAAGCCCCATCTCCAGCTTTGGAAGTTGCGGTTGAGAGGGATCGTCACGTGGAACGCCAAGCTCCTTCCATCTCCCTGTTTTCGCTGACGAGCAGACCCCCTTGTCAGAGGAGTCGACTCCCGTCCGACGAGAAACTGGATTCGTGGCCCCGTACCAATCTTTCGACTCTATGATCCACATTTCCATCTTCGCAACGCGTGTGTCCTTTTCTCGACCTTCGTCCTGAGCACAGCACTGCCATCTACGCCTCCCAAGATACTTGGATAGACATGCTTCAACGCTTTGTCACTCCGAATACGGTTGTGAATGAGATTACGCCAATCTGTGCTTATCGCGTCATCACATGCAAAATAGCATCTCGACATGACATGGCTACCGAAATTATATATATACATTCGAATCCGTCATCATCCTGAAATTATTAGAGCTCATCATGTTTGGACCTTCTCGTCCGCTGTCGCTTGACTCTTCGCCTTGTCGACCTTGACGAACCCAAGGAAGACCACCAGTGCTGCACCAGCCAATCCAACCTCAAGCCAGAATGCGTTCTTGTACTTCTTCGCTACTCCTTGGTCTGCTGTCTCGGCTACAGTTATGTCTGCTAGGCCGAGAGCAACTGCAATACCGAGCTGCAACAACACGTTGATCAGCGCACCCGCGAGTCCCTGCTGGCGCGATGGTAGACTTGTTGTGATGAAGATGTTCGTGACGTTGAACGTAATATCGATGCCAATCGTGCAGCAAACCATGGCTGGGAACACCCATGGCCAGAAGTTCTGCCCGCCCACGGGGACGAGAGCAAAGAGCAACGGTGCTATGATCCACGCGACGGAAGCGATCCCGATGAGTATCGTGCCAGGGAGTAGGTGGAGTACGAATCCTCCAACAGTCGCAATGATGCACCCTCCGATGGCAGCTGGACTCCACCACGCGACGAGCTGCATGGGAGAACCATTCATGATCTCGCTCATGTAGTTTGTTGCATACAACAGGTAAATACCACAGCCGCCGTAGGTGAGCAGCAAAGCCAGGACGAGAGGCTTCATGTACTTGATCTTGAACAGCTCTGGTGGCAGAAGAGGTGCTTCGGCGACCCACCCCTCCACGTAAACCGAGAGACCTAGAAAGACAACACCGATGACCATGGTCGCAATGATGTAGCTGGTTCCCCATTCATGTGGCGCTCCAGAGCTTCCCGTCAGTGCGAATACAACCAGAATAATGCCGACAGAGATGGTGAAAGTGCCGAGCCAGTCCATCTTGACGTTCATCGCACGTCTCTCAGCAGTGTCGGATGGGATGGTCAAGAACCCAGCAAGGCCGCTGAGTGCACTGATGATGGCACCAATCCAGAAGTACCACCTCCAATTAGCGAATTGGGCAGAGATACCCGCGAAGAAAATGCCGGCAAAGAAACCCAAAGGAGCCATAGCGCCGTAGATTGAGAAGACAAGGTTCTTTCTTGGACCTGGTCTGTATATCGTGCCGAGTAAAGCCATCGATGCTGGAAGGAACGCGGCTGGACCGAATCCTTGGAAGGCACGACAAACATCCAGCATAATCTCGTTGGTCGAGAACCCTGCGATAATGGACCAGACGACTGTCCAGATGATTCCACCAACGTAGACAGGATATGCTCCATACATGTCGGCAATACGTCCAAGCGGGAGTAGGAATGTCGATACAACCAGCGAAAAAGCTCCCGCTGGCCAGGTTGTCGATTCTGGCGGTATGTTGAGCTCATTGGCCAGTGTTGGTATCAAAACGATGAAGCCAGAGACGTAAAACTCCGACATGAGCTGTGCCATGACCACGGCAAACACAAATCCAACTTCCTGTGCTGTCGTCTGAAACTTCTCAGGCCTTTCTCGTCCTTTTCTCTCCCATCGAGCTTCTTCTGATTCTTCCTCAAGGTCGAGGGCAGAAGGATGAATCTGCCCATCAAGTGGCGATTCGTCTTTCATGGTGATGGTTATGTGGTCGAGCCCAGGTAAAGATAGTTGCGATAGAAGATATCAAAGAGACTTATCAAGGACAACAGAAGAGAAACACCGACACATATAAAAGATGCAGAATGCCTCAACAACGCTTACCAATATGTAGGATGCTTAGAAAATGCCGAGCAAGTTACTCATACTTCAACATTCGTGTTCGCGAGTTGTTAAGTAAAAGACGACAACGCAGAATGTCGTTCCAGCACGTTATGACGCTCCGAATACCTCAATACATACAGGGCTGAGGTGAAGGAGCGTCCCGACTGGCTTGATGTGATGACCGTTATGTTCTTTTTCTCACCAGAAGCGAATGTCGCATTCACCTACCATTTTGGGACAATCGATAAATCTTGGCATGGACTTTGCGGCGTCCGCGGGCTCCGGTCTTCTTTCTGAAAAGACAGATCAACCCTCCGCAAGACACTCTCGCTATTTCAGAAAATGACGTGAGAATACCTCTTCTCGATAGAAGTCATCGCCTCCGAAGCCAGGTAGTTGTGCATGCCATATGGGAAGGTCGTGAAAAGTTGTTCCAAACCGGACCATGATGTGGTCCTTGAACAAGTGCTCTTCTGGTTTACCTGCCTCAATGCTGCTATGATGATCGGAAATCTTTCTGTCCTTGTCTTTTGCTGATACTATCGCATACATGATAGTGGATTCGAAATGACACTGTAGAGGTTTACAGAATACCTTGGGAGTTGATGGCTTGCGACTCATGCACATCTGATAGTTGGAACAATCTCGAATCGTGTAAGCCTCTGATGTCCAATCGGGGTCCATGATTCCCTGCTTTTGTGCATGACAGCCAGGTTTGCTTTCCAATAAATCCACTGTGCTAAGATTAACGTTAGGGGCAATAATGGTGACGCCCGCTTGGCTACAGCTGGACTCCATCTGCGCCGCCTGGCTGCAGCAGAAAGTTCTGCGACCAGACATCTGGAAAGGGTCCAACTCGGCTTCATTTCTCATGCTGCTGGCCTTTGGTCTTGTGAGAGCTAATCCTCGCATAAGGTCCATGATCAGATAAGATCATCGACACTCGCATCGTGTGCTTGGCCAAGACACGGAAACGGAGCCGGTGGCTCGAGCGCGAACGCCGCCTTCCCCGTCGAGACTCGGGGGCAAAACCTCTCGACCGGTGTTCTCGTCGCCGGCTCTGTCCCTACGACCCCGCCTTGGCTCTGAGCAACAGCTGAACTCAAAATTCAACAGAGAGAAACAGTCAGATAACTCGGCGACTTGTGCCTGCCTCTCTTTGTCTCGTGTCACATATGCTTCTTGCTCGTTTAAACTACGTCGCCAAACTCGTTGCCGTCTAGACTATGGTCGGCGTGCCCAGGAGTACAGGATGTGCGACATGTGTGTCAAGACGCATCAAGGTACATCATCACCCTATTGGAAAACTACCAGGGACCTCCGCGTCTGACCCTGCTTTCGAACATGACAGTGCGATGAAGGACGGCCGACATGTCAGAAATGCGAAAAGGCTGGACGCCAATGTCCTGGCTATACCCGCGAGCTGCAATTTAGAAACAAGATGGTGACGGTCGTGTCAAAACGTGAGCGACCTATAATCATCAACTCGGTATCCACCACGTCGCCGACAGAGTCGAGTTCTAGCAGTGGGGCTTCACTCGACTCGCGCAGAGATTCTGTTGTTGTGACTCCTCCGGTCGTGACGACTCCTCCGGAACCAGCTGTGAAATCGCTGCACCTACCTCGAACAGAACAGCTTCAAGTCATGGCTGCATTGATAGACGGGTTTGCGCCACCCTCGAAAGAACCGACACAAGGCCCTTCCATGATACGGGATTGGCTTTCCTTTGTGTACTATCGTATCGGTGCACTCACACCCTTAGACCTGGCCATGCGATCAGTCGCTTGCATGCAATTCGGGCTGCGAAAAAAAGACACGCGGTTGATCAATGTCAGTCGCGCGTACTATGGTGGTGCGCTTCAGACTTTGCGAAAGGCTCTTTTAGCTCCCACTACGGGACAAGCGGAGATGCAGAGTACAGTGATGCTCCTCACATTTTACGAGGTAATCATTGAGTTTTCCTTGTGAAATCAAATTGCTGTGAGCTGACAATAGTCTCAGCTTATGTCAAATCGAAAAGAAGACGAGTGGGTGCGACACTCCGGTGGGTCGGTCGAAATGATGCGAGTACGAGGCCCGAAAGCATACGCAGATCGGAAAAGCTTCGATTATTCCATGTACCTCGTGTGCAGATACTACATCGTAAGTGTTGAAGCCTAGAGAAGGCGCCTGGATACTGACCGAGGACCAGGTCATGGAAGCATTCTATAAACGCAAGGCCTGTTTCCTCGATGATCCAGAATGGAACACGTTGGCCTACGATCCGGATTCTGTTGAGGGAAACTTCCGAGAAGCAATGTTCCGGATACACGTCCAGATTCCAGGTTTAATTCGCAATGCTCAAATGACCGCTGCCGGACAGTACGACGCTTTCGAGCTGATAAAGAAAACTATGGAGTTACGGACGGCTGTCAAATGTCTTTACGACCAGTGGATAGTAGCTCTCAAGGCGACAAACAACATGCCGATCGAGATTCCAGGCGAGGACGAGCTTTTCCCAAAGGTGTACCATTTCAACAACCTGGCTGTACACGGTTTCATGTCGCAACACTGCTCGACGATAATCCAGTTGAACTCGGTCCTGATCCAGTGTGGCTTGCCAGGAAAAGAAGAATATATCCAAGAGTGTCGCGAGCAAGCGGAGCAGCTATGCCGATATGTGCATTTTGCTCAAGGCCGTGTCCTCGGATCCATTTTGCTGCACTTCTGGCTCATCACCGCGAAGCGACACGCGGATGAGAAGTATCAAGATTGGATCACTGCCAAACAGGCTGCCATCCAGAGATGAGAACAATATACCCACGACAGAATCAAGACCTAGACCAGCAATATTTTACCTTTCTTTGTCTCTTATTAGTGTTTCTTTCTCCAGATGGCGAACCCCATTTTGCTCGACGGAATTTGGGACAGCCGGAAAAATCTGGGAAAATGCTGTAGGGGAAGCGCTAGAGTAATACCGTGATGCCATCCTTCTCTTTATATGTAACATCATACAGAATCTCTTGGCGTCGCTAACTCTACTCAAAGCGGAAGCATCCTGCGAGACTGCAACCGTTCGAATCCCACACTATGAAATCGATCATGATGACTTGCGTATCGTTTCCACTCGTCGGATACCTTCGGAAGAACAGTGACATGCCGTACCAAACACGAATGGTTCATTCGGATTATCAGCGACCCGATTGCCGCTTTTATACCTGGGGAAGGAATGGAGCTGAAAGTTGATAAATATTTCTAAAGGACAAATAGATACAGTATCCTAAACAAAGAGATATACCGGCAAAGAGAAATACGATAGCTTGAAGGAAAAGCAGCACTCCGCTTCATCAACCTTGCACCCTCAGTCCCCTAGCTACATCACTGACCTGCTTCTTATGCCTTAACCGACTCTCAATCAACTCGACCGCAGCAACAGAATACTTTCTTCTGAACCCTTGCTTTCCCTCTTCTACTCTAGCTGTCGGCGATATAGGCGTGATTGCTTCCTCGACCTGCTCGCTCCACTCATTCGGAGAAGACCAAATTGGTTGTGTGAATAGGGGCTTTGAGTTGATAGGTTTGTTTGGGCTGGGAGGATTGGCTTTTGCGAATACGAAAGGACTGAAGGGTGGTGCTAGTGGACTTATGGCTTTTGTGTAGGTTGATTCTCGAGTTGGAGTGAAGTTATCTGCCAAGGGACTTAATGGTGTTATGTGTATAGGCTGTGGTGTTTGTTCTACGACTTGAGTGTTGATGCTTAGAGGTAGAGGTAGTGGGTGTTGAAGTTCATGAGAAAAAGTATGGTCACCTCGATCTTGGGATAAATCGAGATCGAAAGGCTGGGCGTATAAAGCTGGTTCCGAGAAGCCAGAGTCGGGACTCGAAGAGCGAACTTGGTATTGATATGTTCCTTGTGTAGGTGTTGTATCTTGGTATTGAAAATCATGATATGCAGTCCAAGCATTACCACTCTGAATCGCTTGCTGAGAAGCCTCGATGTGTATGCGAGCGATCTGCGATTGACAGGCCGACAGGGAAAGTAAGAGCGAATGCAGAGTATGATCCAAGTTCTTGAGGTACTTCCGTTGCGAGTTGGCTACCCATTTTGCTTTCCTCCTGTCGTGCCGTTTTACGTCTGATTGATCTAGTGTTTGCTGAGCTCGCAAAAGTTGCTTCTCTATGTCTGCGATGTGGTACTTGAGCTGAGCAATCTCATTGAAGAGATGAGTCTGTTGGGTCCAGAGGATGTAGTATGAGCCTTGATATGCCATTCCAGAAAGCTGATCGAGTCGCCGTGACTATTGATGGCTACTGCTGAATTTTACTGGAGAGTGTTAGAGATAGAGGAAATGGTATACGTCGGGATGCAGCTGCCCATCAAGGTATCTGGATCGAATGGTATTATTTGTGAGTCTCGACCCTGTTCACAGTACTTCACAACCAACCTCGAAGACAGGATTCCACCTTGTGCAAGTGCGGAGACTCGAAACCATATGTCCGGCATAGGAAATGGCCTTTGATTGTTGATGGTGGCTTGCAGCCAAGCTATCAATCCTTTCATGACTTGGACCGCCCTAGAAGGCGACAGATTGTGGTCATTGACAATGACATCAACTGCAATAAGCCGACAACAAAGAATCCGATGTCTTAGGGATTGGTCGAACATGGCAATGTTAGTACCATGCGGAGAATGACGAGGTGAAGGCAATGAGATTCTGGCTGCGAAGGCAGAGTTGACTCTGAGGCGAACAATGCAAATCTATTCATGATGCCCTGACAGTACTGCTTCTCGCTTATCCGGAATGAATTTACCAGATTTTGTACAAAATATACTAAGAGAAATAAGAGCCCCGGTCGGCCAACAAAGAGAGGCGCATTCCACAACAAATGCGGAGTCGTCTGAGCGATGCCGGCGTACAAGCACATCAAAGATCACCATAGTAGTCGTCGAGTTAATGTCTATACAATCTTGAGCGTATAGCGTACAGACTTGCGTTGATCTGTTCTGAGGGATGCATATGGGAACCAAACAAGATAGAAGGCTAGGGTACGAAGCTAGTGAAGTCCGGTGACTGTCAATTGCAACTCATGGTCGGTATATTCTTCTTCGCACTACGCATTCAAGCCGTCGGTCTGTTGTCCAGATCAATGAGATGTTCGATAATGAAGAGTGCATGACAAGAGTACAGAAAAAAGATCGGTGTGGACAGGTGATGTCTCTCACGTCATCCCAGCCCAGGTCTGTGCTCACTCCAACCTCCTCAATGTTCACCACATCTTCGATCCCATCGAACATTGGTAATGTGCTATCATATTGGCTGCTATGTATGTATCTGAACAATTGTTTTCGCACAAGGATCTATCTCAAAGGAGAAACCGACGACGCTGCCCAATCGCAAGATCCATACATGTCACTGATCATGTCTACAAGGACACCATACTCGAACTGTGGTCTGCAGTCCAAATGCTCGAGCTCCCTTCTCAACTGCAACTTGTTTTCACCACACAGTTCTGGATCAGAAAAGTGGCACTGTGCGGCATCTGTAAACTGTGTCAGCATATTGATACCAATTATCAGGGACTAGGATCGTGATAATTACATTGTCACCCACAATGTGCTGGCTGATGTATGAGAGCTACTCCCGAAGGAAGAGGAGGATAAGTATGATGAGCGCGTTGACTGACTTGCGGGTGTCGATGTCGGTGTTACTGTTGTTGTCTGACTCGACGTTGAAGAGCGCCCAAAGGAGGTGCTGGAGGACAGCCTGGAAGACGACTTTGAGCTTGAAGAGCGCTTCGAAGATGAACTCTTAGAGCGTATGGAAGACAATAACGATGACAGCGATGACAGTGCAGATGAGGATGTCGAAGAGACTGTTGACGTTTGACTCGCGGACATTGTTGAGAGAGTGGAAGACACTATTGTGCTTGATGTGGGAGAAGGCATCGGTGCATACGTGAACACAACGGCCGGCGAAGCTGTCGTCGTCGGTGCGGGTGTAGGTGGACAGAATGTCGTCAACGAATGCGAGGAAGTCACTACTGCTGGACTCAAGCTCTGTGAAGAAGACGATTTTGTTGATGAGATCAACGGTGACACAGAGAATGATGTGATGGTCATTGTCTTGGGTGGTGCTGGCGTCATCGTTGCTCCGCATGTGCATATCGATACACATGTACAGACAGATGCACATGTGCAAGAAAATGTCGATGCATGCGTGCAGGAGACGATCGTTGCAAGTGAAAGTGACGGAATTGTACCAGATGGTAACGAACGGATTAGAGGCGGTGTTGATGGCTGCCAAGGAGCCGCTATCGAGAGCTGCGACGAGGTTGACGTTAACC
>Ga0268251_10000289_pt1 | contig 16715 bp, 10 predicted proteins | sample AgamicAsMae_FD_200527 | JGI IMG/M metagenome (GOLD analysis project Ga0268251, IMG submission 200527) | Agave microbial communities from Guanajuato, Mexico - As.Ma.e (v2) (version 2) | ecosystem: Host-associated > Plants > Phyllosphere > Phylloplane/Leaf | place: Guanajuato, Mexico | collected...
TGCAGCACCAACATCGGACGACCCATCCCAACCAGGCGCTCAACTGCCCCCTGGTATGGAAACAGCCAGACAATACACAGCAGACGAAATGTGGCAGATGCTCAACAAATCCCCGCTCTTCATGACCGAGCTGGACGAAACAGGCGAAGACGGCGGTGAAAACGTAGCCCTGGAAGCAATCAAAGCCCTCGCCTACGAGGGCACCCGCGCCGAAAACGCCGCCTCCTTCCGTGAACAAGGAAACGAGAACGCCCGCCTCAAGCGTTGGAAGGACGCCCGTGAATTCTACGATCGCGCTCTGGGCGCTCTAAAACTGCCCCAGAAGCGTGCAGATGCAGTCGAAGGCGACGAAGACGTCGAGCACGACTTGGTCGAACTAGACCCGGAAGAAGAAGCACGCAAAGAAAAAGAACACGAAGAGGCATCACTAGTCAACCGTGCGCTCTGCAATCTCGAACTCAAAAACTACGGCTCATGCAACCGTGACTGTGCTGCTGCCCTCAAACTCAACCCTCTGAACGTAAAAGCATACTACCGCAGCGGCATGGCAAACTTCCACCTCGACAAACTACCCGCAGCAAGCTGGTCTTGCGACTTGGGTCTCAAAACCGATCCGACCAACAAATCCCTGCTTATCCTGCAAGAAAAGATCGCAAAACGCAGAGCACAGATCGAAAAGGCCGAACGCGAACATCGCGAACGAGAAGAGAAAGCTCGTAAAGAAAAAGAGACGTTGGCACTGGCATTGAAAGGCCGCAATATCGCAACGCGATCCACAACCACTGCACCACCTCAACTCGAAGATGCAGCCGTGCAACTCGAAAACCTAATGGATGCAGCATCGACTCTGAGTTTCCCTTGCTTACTCCTCTACCCTCTGCACAACCAAACGGACTTCATCAAGTCCTTTGCCGAAGACGAATCAGTAGGCCAACATCTCGAGTATATTTTCCCATTGCCTTGGGACGAGGACGAGCAATACCTACCCGAAAACGTTGAATGTTACATCGAGACCACAACAGGAGGTCTGGTAAAAGCAGGCAAGAAGATGGCGTTGCTCAGAATATTGAACACGGGCAAAGTGGAAATCGTGGATTCTCTGCTCAGGATCAATGTTGTGCCAAAGAACAGAGCACAGGAATGGGTGGACAACTTCAAGAAGATCAAGGCTGCTGCTAAATAGGGTCAGAGCAATTTGATATAAAGTAAATCATGAATTTATTTTGCCTTGCCGTCCGTGTGCAACTTTTTTTATCCTTGTCTATAATACCATATGGTGCTCTTTCCTTTTGTCATAATCATCTCCCATCTCTGTTAATATTTCTTGTGAACGTTGTCCCAGCTCATCTGGTCAGATAACACATGATGCCCCAGAGACAGCGGAATGCCTCTATCCTGTCACTGACATTGAACAAGTCGAACCATTTCGATCGTTGCAGCACTGGATGGCACCAATCCTTGTCCTCCGGTATCGTGTCTGGGAAGTTGCCGGTGGCTACGAAGTCGAGGTAAGCACCGTGTACTCGCAACTTGAGGATCGAGACGTGATAGTACATGCTTGATAGCACGTAAACCTGCAAGTTTTTGTCAGTCGTGCATCTCATGATCAGTCCTCACTACTCCTTACCGTGTCCCACTCGCTATCCTCGTCCTTGCCAATGGCCTGGTATTCGGCAGCAGGGTCCCAGAAGGATCGCATGGGCTCCATGGCTTTCCATATCTCGTACTGCGGCCTCTTCTTTTTCCTTTTGCCAGCAAAGTGAGCAGCAGCCTCCTTGCCCAAAGCTGCAGCAATGAGGTCGCTAGCATCGTCCATGTCGGGTGTTTCTGGTTCTGCGGCATCTGAAGCCATCTCGCTGAACCAGTATTTTCCGCTCTTAGGAGCCGGCTTTGCCCATATCTTTTCTGTACGACCTTGTCGCCGTCTCTCTTGCGCGAGGTGCAAAAGACTGCCAATCTCTTTCAGCTGATCCAGGCGTAGCTTGTCCCGCTTCTCGTCGTCAGACCCAAAGTCGAAGTCTTCCAGCTCTTTGCGAACGTATGCAGCCATGAGCGGTCCTTGCAACAAGTGCCTCTTTTCCTTCTCTTTCGGAACGCGGTGTACCAGGAACGACTGGTAGTTGACGGGCAAGCGTACGCCGCTCAGTAACAGCGTGGGATGCACGCGCGGCGAACCGATCTTGCAGCGGAAGGGAAAGGCGGCTGCTTCCATGAAACCCTTGATGACGTCCATACGGTAGACCCAGGGCATCTTACTGCCTGTAGAGGTGCGCCTACCACGGTATAGTTCTCGCAAGAAATCGTCCGAAGAGGCATCAGAGCCATTGGTGATCATCTTCGAAAGCGGCGGAGATTCCTGGTCTCTTGCGGTAAGTTCGCTGAAGGTTAGTGGTGTAGCAGGAGGTAAATCAATAGGCTCATGCTCTTCCAGATTCCGTACGTCAATCATCATGTCTGGATCGGCGAACTGTGGGTGGTCTTCTTCGCGAACACTCTTGCCATCATCGTCCAAGACGAAATAATCATCAAGGTCTGTTTCCCAATGCTCGCTCATGCTGTGCAGAGCAGTGAAGAACGTGCGGAAGTCGCTTAGGCGAATCTTGTTCAAACCCTCGGGAAGATTCGTACGAGTGACGGTCCGGTAGGCAATGTCATTCTCCGTCTTCAACTCGACAAGTCGTGTGACAAAGTTGCCCTGGTTGTAATTGGTATTCTCGGCCATGGTGGGATTCAACTCTTCGTCGTTGGAGGGCATGTACGGACGGCCTTGGTGGTCTGTCGGAACCAGTTGGTCGACAGGGCATGGTGTTGCGAAACGAACATTTAGGTCGGCGTAGAATTTTGCTGTGATGTCCGAGACCCTGCGCGACTGGACAAAGTCACGGCGCAAATCAGGACGGTCAGACTCATGGTGCCAGTCTTTGATTCTCAAGGCTTCTTGTCTGGCGTAGTTGGGCAGACCAACATGCGTCGGCGGGTCGGGTTGGGGTCGTTCCTTGAAGGGATCGATGTAGCTGGCGTAGTTGCTCGCTGTGTCGCATACAGTCAGACGGTGGGGGAATGGCACATGTGGTATACAAGAAGGGTCTGAGAGGTGCAGAAAGGCGATTGGCATTCAGAGCGCTACCTAGGCACGCGACTGGAGGTAGACAGGGACTGCCGCACCGAATGCGACAGGTGCAAGTATCTTGGTCGACTTGGCTACGCGAATTGCAAGACAGCTCGTGTGCGCCAGTGTGCCCCAAGGAATGTGATGATTTGCGAGACGACAAACGTACCAGCACCGAAGCCACCAAACATGATGGGTGATTAGTTGAGTCTGTATGCAGACGGGCTTGTGATATTACGTGTTACGGCAGGTGGAACAAAGCGAGAGTGGTGGTGAAACAAGAGGCGAAAAGAAAGGCGCGAAAGAAAAGCGCACGTAGATCAATCACTGATGGGCGGCAACATGGTGGGTGATAGGTCAAGTCATTGGTGAAGATGTTTTGCAAAAAGGAAGTGCAGAGAAGGGACAAGATTTTGGTGTCGACGCGTAAATTCCTTTGTCGCCTTCATTCGGAACCCCTCCCTCTCGACTCTCGAGTCTCTCGCAGCTCCCTGCCCGCGAATGACGGCGCGGCGTTCGGGAAAGCACGACTCGCCGCACTCACGGCCCGAATCAATCTTGAACGTTGCTTGTTTCCGCCCGCCGACTCCGGGCTTGAAGAGGTAAGAGGACCCCCGGCCGCTTGGAGAAGCCAACGACCCCACTATTTGCTTGGAGCTCCCGCTGGAGGAAGGTACAGCCCGCAGCCACGCGGGTCATCAACGATTGAGGGGCAGCCGCAGTTTCCTTTTCATCATCATCAATCTGACATTTCTGACTTGCTCGATATCTGTCTTCCACCCATACAAAGTACAACACAGAGCAGTCAAAATGGTTCTTACATTCGGCATCATCGGCACCAACTGGATCACCGAGTCCTTCATCCAATGCGCTCAAGCAACAAATCAATGGAAGCTGGCCGCTGTCTACTCTCGCTCTGAAGAGTCCGCTCGCACCTTTGCCGACAAGTTCGACGTCAAGACCCTTTACACATCCATCGACTCTCTCGTTCAAGACTCGAACCTCGACGCCGTCTACATTGCCTCGCCCAACTCTCTCCACTACTCGCAAGCAAAGACAGTCCTCCAAGCAAAGAAGCATGTCATCCTCGAAAAGCCCGCCACCTCGACTCTCGCCGAACTCGAGGATCTGTTCAAGATCGCAAAGGAAAACAATGTCTTCCTGATTGAAGCCTACCGCCACATTCAAGAAGTCAACTACAAGCTCCTTCGCCGTGTCCTGTTTGACGAGAAGAAGTTAGGCACTATCTTCGGTGCCAGTCTCAACTTTTCCATGTACAGCTCGCGCTACAACAATGTCCTCGCTGGCGAGACCCCCAACATCTTCAGTCTCGAAATGTCCGGTGGCTCTCTAGTAGACATGGGAGTCTACCCCGTCACCTTCGCCCTTGCCCTGTTCGGCAAACCCAAGTCGCAGACATACGCTCCGTTCATCTGCCACACTGGAGCTGATGCCGGTGGCTTCATCGTCCTCCAATACGAGAAGTTCGGTGTTCAGATTCAGCAATCAAAGTGCTTCACATCCTTCGCTCCTACCGAGATCTACGGCGAGAACGGTACCATCAGCCTCAACTCCGTCACCGACATTGCAAGCGTAAAGCTCTGGGACCGCAAGACCAAGCAGACCGAGGAGTTGGCAGAGAAGAAGGTCGATCTGAACTTGCAAGAAGAGGCCGAGGAGTTTGCCCGCATTATCAACAACAAGGACGTCGATGCCGCTGCTAAGCTCGAGCAATTGAGTTACGACATTGTGTCGGTCACCTCTGACCTGAGAAGGCAGAATGGAATCTTGTATCCTGCCGACAAACAATAGATACTGCCTGTCCACCGAGACCTGTATATAATGTCACATAGATGATTCGTGTCTTCGAACCAAAAGTTGAAAGCAAAAAAGTTACATCCTCCTGTATTCTTTCCATCTCTTATACCCTTGCTATGCACAGCGTATTTCGACAAGGAAGCCTAGAAGGACATTGAGAACCGCTCCTTCTCTATAAAAATATACACATATCCAGCCCCCTCTTTCGACCACTATGCTTCTTGTTTACACCCTGCTACTATATCCACCAAGCACATTCCCCTTGGCAACCCTCCTCTCATACCACTTCCTCCCCTCGTCAACCCAAAACACCGTACTCGCCAACAGCACCAAACCCACCAGATCCCTGAGTCCAAGCGCCTCAGTCTGGAACACGCCCTGCAGAGGCGGGAAATAAATCACCAGTGCCTGACCCAGCAAACTGCCCGCTACAGCATAATTAAACATGGCATTTGCTTTATGGCCCGTGAATTTGATTTCGCCAAGAAGCAAAGATTTTGTAGCGCTACGGCAGGTGAGGGCGTTGAACATGTCGAAGAGAACGAATGCCGTGAAGGTGAGGGTGGTGTCGCGGGGTGAGACTTCGTGGGAGGCGAGGTCGGTGCTGGAAAGGTTGGAGATGTAGGTGTACAGCGTGCCTGCCATGATGACCAGTGAGGATTGCAGTACACGGCGTATAAGGCGGGGTGTGAGGACGCGTGCGTGACGGGGTCGAGGTGGTAGTTGCAGCATTGTCTTGTCCACTGGCTCTACACCCAATGACTGGGCAGGAGGACCGTCCATGAGGATGTTGATCCAGAGGATCTGCATGGCATTGAGCGGATTCTTGTAGCCGAAAGCACTGCTCAGCATTACAAGACCCAAAGCAGCGGCAGATGTGCTGAGTTGGAAAGTCAAAAAGTTTTGGATGTTGTGGAAAATGCCTTTGCCTTCTTCAATGGCGGCGAGGATGGTGCTGAAGTCGTCGTTTGTTAGAATCATGTCTGCGGCTTCTTTGGCCACGTCGGTGCCGAGTTTGCCCATTGCTATGCCAATGTCTGCTTTTTTGAGTGCTGGCGCATCATTGACGCCGTCGCCTGTCATGGCCACGACATCGCCTCTTGATTGCAATGCTCTGATGATCTTCATCTTGTGATCTGGACTCGTTCTTGCAAAGACTGATGTGCGCGAAATCGCTTGCGCGAGATCCTCGTCACTCATTTGATCCAGCTGGTCACCACGTAAGACTGGTGAACCAAGGGCTGATGACATATTGATGGGCATGCCTAGCTTTTTTGCAATGGCCACGGCTGTGGTCTCGGCATCACCAGTGATCATGATGACCTTGACACCGCCAGCCATGAGACGGCGGATAGAACGATCTACACCCTTACGAGGAGGATCGTTCATACCCACCAGACCTGCAAAGCAAAGTCCAGTGTATAGATGGTCCTCATCGGCCAATGAGGAACCCTCAGGCTTGGGTGATGTGCCACGAGAGATGCGACGATCCTTGGATTCACGAACCGAACCGCTCGCGAGGCCAAGAACACGAAGTCCATCTTGCGCCATATCTTCGGCTGCTTTCAATGCTTCCTGACGTCTCTGCTCGTCCAGAACGACTTCGCGTCCTTGCGAAGTCATGTAGGTATCGCAGCGACCGAGAACACGCTCAATAGCACCCTTGATATAGGCTGCTGCAGCTCCATTGATTTCTTGCGGGTTGTGAATGACCACACCCATCCATTTGCGTTCTGAGCTGAATGGCGTCTCGTTGCGCCTGCTTCCAATGTTGTTTCTGATATCGTCTTCGCCAAATGCATCCAGAAGATCAAGTAGTGCTACATCAGTTGGCTGACCTGTCCAGCGACTCTTTGCATTCGCCAAGTCGCCTCCCATGGTCGAGGAAAGGATAGCTGCCGAAGCTGCTGTAGCATGAGAGGAAGACTCGGAACCCAATCTTCCATTGTTGACAATGTTGCCAATGCGAAGAATGGTGCGCGTTGCAGAACTCGAAGGAGCAGTTGCATGTACCTTGACCACGTCTACAGGTGCTTCGTCGTCGAAGTGCCACATCTTGGTGACAGTCATGTGGTTCATGGTAAGAGTTCCGGTCTTGTCGCTGCAGATAACATTGACAGAGCCTAGAGTTTCCACACTTGGGAGTCTACGCACGATGGCGTGTCTTTTTGACATGCGAAGAACACCAAGAGCCAGTGTGACGGTGACGATGATAGGCAGACCCTCAGGGATAGCAGCAACGGCAAGTGAAACACCAATCTGGAACAGTTCCAGGAACGGTCTACCGCGAATAAAGCCAATGAGCATGATGAAGGCAATGATTCCAAAAGACATGTAACTTAGCTCCTTGCCGAGGTTGTCCATGGAAAGTTGTAAGGGTGTACGAGGGCTCTCAATCTCCTGCAACGAAGCAGAGATGGCACCAAATTCTGTACCACCTCCAGTACCAATCACGATACCTTGTCCATAGCCTGAGCGAACCAGTGTTCCCATGAAAGCAATGTTCTTCTGTTCGTTCAGACGGAGGTCTGCACCCACGGTGCCCGAAGCCTCGGACGCATATACAGGCGAGCTCGGATATCCTTCTCTTTTGGAAGCTGTGATGCTTGCTGCAAATTTGTGTACGGGCTCATTTTCACCAGTGAGATTGGACTCGTCGATGGAGAGGTCTGCAGCACGGGTGATACGAATGTCGGCGGGAATGCGGTCGCCAGTGTGGAATAGAACGAGGTCTCCGACGACCAATTGGCCAGCGGGTATAGTCATAGACGCCTTCTCGGCATTGGCCAAAGATACCTTCTCGGCCTCCTCCAAAGTATCATTGTCGGGTCTGCGTTCGGCGCTGCGGACGACGTGGGCTGAGTGGGGGACAAGCGAGTTCAATGCCTCCATAGACTTCTCTGATCGGTATTCCTGCACGAAGGCGACGGTGACAACAATCAGGACGGCAATAGCGATACTGATGGCGTCCTCCAAGTTGCCCATTACTGCCGAGATGGCAGCTGAGGCCAGAAGCAACAATATCAGCGTCTCTTGAAACTGCTTGACGAATCGCAGCCATAATGGTTCAGGTTCCTCGTGAGGTAGTTCGTTCGGGCCATCGCTGTGCAGACGGGTGGCGGCTTCATTAGGTTGTAGACCATGTGTCAACGATGTGGAGAGGCGCGTAGCAGTGTCCTGGGGCGTGAGGACTGCATGGTTGGCTGTGACGGTTTGCTGTGAGAGAAAGTGTTAGGAGCAAGCAATTCTCGACTATGCGGCATTTAGGGGTTGAGACACAGTTGGTGCAGCAAAGCGCTCGAGAGGAACAGGCTGGAGAGGACAACAAGGAAAGATGATGAGTAATTACCGGAGTCCTCTGTCGTGTCAAGGTTGGACGAGCTTGCTCAGGGGGTGCTAGATCCTGCCTCGAGGCATTGTACATGGGCAGCGCCGGCGTGGACGAACGGGACATGTCAATGGACGACCGTCAACATGGAGCCGTGGTGCGCTGAGATGTACGGCAAGAACGAAGCCGGACACGGAGCAAGCTCTTGAACTGAGTTGCGGGAGTGTGAGTTTGTCGAGGATAGCAATAGGAGGATCAATTAATCCAACGCTCGAGTAGTGCCTAGGGTACGTGGCCTAGCCAGTCGTCAAATGCGGAGAAGGCGCTTCGTTTCTTCTGAGTTGGCCTATTATCGGAAAGAGAGATGTTCGGTCTTGTATTCGAGCTGGTATCTCCATGTGCTACACTGCCACTTCATGGTAAAGCATGGTCCCGGTCAAACGAACCGGTAATGGTCATGTCGTCGGCCATGCGGCGCCAAATGCAGGATACAGCTGCATGCGTACCAAGCTCGAGCCTTATTCCCGCCTCATTCCCTGATCAACCCATGGTTATCGAGAGACATGGCCCTCAAGCACCAGAGTTGTTGACGAAGACAATAACAGGCAGCAACATCAGTGACAATAACCAATTATCAGAATCGGGTTGATACATTCGACTGCGTAAACCATTGACGAAAAGCACAATACCGCTGCTTGAATAGAGAGTCGGCACGTGACTGGATCTTGGTCGGTGGAGCAACGATTGCTGAAGCGCGCGAATCCGCGATCCGGCCTTGCTCTCCCTCCCATACCACAGACATTCTAATCAACCACACGCGCCACCTGTTGCATCTCTCCAAAATCACGCCGACGCCTTCTTTGACCCACGCGATCGCCATAAATCCACTTGAAATTCTTGCGCCGCGTGTGTAGTGGCCTTGCGACAGGCCGAAGACTCAAAAGTCAAACCCACGACGCGTCGCTGCGCGTCTGTCCTGTCGTCACAGTCAACACCGACGCCTTCGCTTCACACAACACCCAACACCACATACCATGTTCTACTCGGAGACTCTCTTGTCCAAGACGGGCCCTCTTGCTCGTGTCTGGTTAGCTGCCAACATCGAGCGTAAATTGACCAAGAACAACATCTTGCAATCAGACATCGGCAGCAGTGTCCATACCATTATCAAGAATGACCAAGCTCCCATTGCGCTGCGCCTTAGTGGTCAACTATTACTCGGCGTCGTCCGTATCTACAGTAGAAAGGCTCGTTACTTGCTGGACGACTGTAACGAGGCCTTGATGAAGATCAAGCTCGCCTTCCGTCCTGGAAATGTTGACCTTCCTTCTAACCAATCACACATTGCGAACCCTGCCGCCCTCGTGCTTGCCGACACAATCACCGAGCTGGATCTGTTCGCCCCAATGCCCGACCTCGACGAGCTGCTACTCGACAGTACCCCCGGACCTGGTCAGGACCCTACACTTCTGGATTGGGGCACTAGCCAGCTTCTGCCCGAGAGCATGAATACCGCCGATGCCACTCAGACTCTTCAGCTCGAGGATGACGATTTAGGTCTCGACATTGGCGACATTACTGAAGGTGCTGCCGGCGGAGATACCAGTATCGAGATTGGTAGACCTGAGGAGGCCCCTCGCCCGGAAATGAACGACCAGAGCATGCTCTTTGCCGACGATTTGGACCTTGATATCGGAGGCGCCGAAGATACCATCGAGAAGGATGTTTCAATGGCTCCTCTGCCCATTGATGACGACATTGAGATGGGTGGTCTTGATCTCCAGATTGAAGAGAGCAACCTCGACGCCTTGAACCGTGCCGATGTTCGTCGTGGGCGTGATAGTGTCTCGCCACTTTCGTCCGTTCGCTCCAGCGTCGAGCGTGATCTTGAGCAGACTTTCCAGCTTGAGCACCAACCCACTGAGATTGAACAAGACGAGACTATGATCCAAGCACAACAGCGTGCCAAGCGCCGCAAGGTCCTGCCCGCTGATCTCAACACCGAATTGCAAAACTCTCAAATCCGCGCTCAACAGGAGGACCGCAGCAAGATCCTTAAGGCTCCCACCTTCCTTCCCAGAGATCCTGTTCTCCTCGCACTGATGGAGATGCAGAAGAACGGCGGCTTTGTGTCCAGCATTTTGGGTGATGGTCGCAGTATGGGCTGGGCCCCCGAGTTGAGAGGTGTATTGTCTCTCGAGGTTGTGCGCACAGCCGGCGAGCTCAAGCGTAAGAGAGACAGTGGTCTCCCTCAAATCGAGATTCCAGAGGAGGAGGAAGAAGCTCACGCTCTGCCTGAACTCGAAGACATTCAGGACCCAACATTTGGTGCTGATGATCTTGCCCCCGCGTTTGGCGGCGAAGACATTCCTTCTATCATCGAGCCTGTCCAAGAGGAGGAGATGGAGTCTTACTCCCCAGCACCCGCTTTTGACGAAACTACCATGCCTGTTTTGCACCCTGCCGACTCTGGCCCAGTATCACTCGGCACCAAGCACGCCGTTCACCTTCTGCGCGAACGCTTTTCGGACGAATCCGGCGAGATGCCATCAGACACCGAGCGTGCCCAACGCAGTGTCCTTTTCACCGACTTCTGCCCTGAAGAGCGCACCAGCAAGCAAGACGCCACCAAGATGTTCTTCGAAGTCCTGGTCCTCGGTACAAAGGATGCTGTCAAGGTGGAGCAAAGCTCAGACGAGTTGGGTGCTCCACTCCGTATTCGCGGCAAGAGAGGTCTTTGGGGAGACTGGGCCGAGATGGGAGCTGGTGGCGAGATTGCAAGCCAGCGTCCCGAGGTTGCTGTCAACATTTAATGGCCTACTATATTTTTACGTTGTGACGTTCTCGAGTGGTTCTCAAGGCGTTCAGGGGTTTGGTGCTGACGGCGTTCCCAAAGGGTGTGCTTTATATTGATGGCTTCATTTGCGAAAAGCTACGGGGGTCTGATCGTGGCTTGTTGAGCGAGCGATGATGAGCGTCGCATGTGGCAGCAACTATCAGGGCAGGATGAGGCTACTATGGGCTTATCTTTCTTGATTTTCTTGATCAGGTTGCAGCCCTGACTTTCCACTGCATGCGGCAGAGTTATAGGGCATTCTTTGCGATAGTTTAGCTGTCAAGTTAGAGTAGAAAGTTTAACAAACGCTTTGACAAACAGTCGCGGCATGAACGGGACGGCAGCCACCCGTTTCCGTGAGAATATTCACACTTCCCTTCCTTCGCAACCTGACCCAGAACATGGTTGGCATGCCGATTTGTACCTGATCGTGATCACGCCGGAAGACCCGTCACTGTCCTACATATTATATTCTTGGATCATCGTCGTCTCCTGCCTACAATGCCACCAAAATGTCTGTGAGGGGAATGTAGTCTCACCCGATGACAACCTGATGGTTGGTCGAGAAGATGAATGCTCGAAAATACTGACCGTTGCTCTGAACACGCATATATCCAAGCACCCGGATTTCTGTCGTTTGAGGATACCGCGCGAGGCAGGGTGTGCCTGATGTTGAATCCTGATGTAAAAGACCGCGCAAGTAATTCAAGTCTTCACTTTCGGATGCTCAACCTGTTCCTGTGCAATCTTGCTATGGCGGACGCGCAACAGGTCCGATTATCAGAGAAATCATGGCCGCATCTTGTGGCTGGCGGGTAACTTGACTCAGCACATTGATATTGCCACGATGCTAACGTTGATGTATAGCGCCGGCGGTATAACCACTGCAATAGCTACAGCACCACTAGACGTCCTACGCACGCGGTTCCAATCGAATCTCTACTCACCTCTCTGGCAGACCAGCGCAGCCGTGGCCACGTCTCAGACAACGTTCATGAAAGCATGGCTTGAGCGCGTCGAGATCACAAGTCGGGGCGTCATCATGTTACAAAGAGTCCAAGGTTGGCGAGGATTGTATGCAGGACTTGGACCAAGTATCCTTGGAGCAGTTCCGGCAACTGCGGTCAATTTTTACACGTACGGAAACTGCAAACGTATCTATGCAGATTGGTTCAGCCTCAAAGAGAATGCATCAAGCGTCCATATGGCTGCTGCAATGACTGCAGGCATCGCCACTGGTACAATCACAAACCCAATCTGGGTCATCAAGACACGCATGCAGCTAGACAGTTCACCAACAACCTCACGACCTCATCACCGTACCAGTTTGCAGTGTGTCATGCACATCTTCAAACAAGAAGGCACCCGAGGATTTTATCGTGGACTCAGTGCAAGCTATCTCGGTGTCGCGGAGAGTGCCCTCCACCTTGTTCTCTACGAACGGCTCAAAGAGGTCTCACAAAGAAGTACCGCCGTGTCTCGAGAAGTCTTAGATCGCCAACGATCATCGCTACGAAAACCATGGGATATCATCTTGTCCTACGTAGGGGTCAGCGGCTCCGCTGCCATCGCCAAACTGATCGCTGGAGTGATCGCATACCCTCACGAAGTCAGTGCACCTTTCATTTCCATGGATGACAACTGACTTGACAATGCTATAGGTTCTACGAACACGTCTACGTCAAGCTCCACTTGCCAACGGAGTTCTCAAATACACGTCCCTGGATCAATGTATCCGGACCATTCTGAGAGAAGAAGGGCTTCATGCGTTTTATGGAGGAATCATACCGCATATGTTACGTGCCGTACCTTCAGCTGCAATCACGCTTGGTGTGTACGAGGCGGTTCTATCCTACCTTCGATAACGGTAGTCTTTGAGGTCGCTTTGCTTCTGCCAGCTGCGATGACTCGTTGTTAATTCGAATCTTCTACAAGCACCATTGTTCGTGGAAGAGACGGCATCGTATACGACAATCGCAAGATGATTCGTACCTGGAAGCTTTCTGACAGGCCGGCAGTTGAAAAGTCAGCGAAATCGATTTTAGCCTGTCCGAGATTGAGTCTAGCTTCTGTACAGGACCTTGCTAGCGATGAAGTGCTGCGCTTGCCCTTCTCCTGGTCTCCATGTAGATACCGATTGAACATGCCGACCACAGCCCTGATTTTTCAACGAACTGAGTCTTCCGCTTAATTAGAGTGCAAAGTTTAACAAGCACTTTGACAAACTGTTGTGGCGCGTGCGGAACGGCAGCCACCCGCTTCCGTTGTACCTTGCATGTGCCTTTCCATTCTTCATCTCTCTCCTTCATCGTCCTCGAACCTGCCTTCACCATGGGCTGATTAAACATTCATGCTCTGTATATGTCATACATGACCAGGACACATCGTTGGACCAGTGCACCAAAATCAACACGCGTGGCCAAGAAGAGTCGGAAACAACAGCCGGCAGTTTTCTTCTCTGTGCTCGCCAAGTTTGTCCATCCCTAACAACATACGTCCGCGAACTTGCTACGCACGAAATATTGAAGCTTCGCAACTCTAACAAAGCCGACAGATATCAAGCCCTAGATCACAGAACCGATTCAACCGAAGCCCTAGATATCATTGACTCGCTGTGCCTGAGAATTGGCGCTTGTCGAGTTCATGAAGCCTGCACGCGCATCAACTTGGTACTAGCAGCAGAGGCCTGAGCTGTGTGCCCTGTATGATCGTCCTGAATGGTCCCTTATAGGACCCCTCTCGTCGATCTCAACATACCGGCAGCAATAAATCGCAATCTTTGATGGCGGACGAGTGCGGAGGAGCACATGTCTAGCGATTGTGTACACCTCAAATGGCCGAGCAAGTAGGGCTCGTTGATGTACATTTATGTGCTCATGCAGTAGACGGAGGTATAAGTATTGTAGTAGCCCTCGGGGTGTCCATCCGAATAAACTGATATCACCTTCCCTTCTCTCAAGCCCTATACACATCTGCTTTGTATCAAGATGCACATCCCTTCCTTGGTTGCTGGTTCCGTTGCCCTCTCGGTCGGATCCAACTCTCGTAGCTCCCTCTACGTCGAGAACGCTCCTGATCACGTCCGCCCCTATGTCATTGAGAGATATGCCAATGCCCAGGCCGTCGCCGTCGGCCAGCAGATCTACAGATTCCCTGTCACTGGTGCATCATCCGGTGGTGCTTTCTCCATCCTCATGACCAACTCTCCCGCCTCAGGTGCCCTGGGCGTCCTTCCTCACATCCATCAAACCCACTACGAGAACTTCTTCTGCAGCAAGGGACGCTTCCAACTTTGGACCAACAAGTATGGCGACGAGGAGTCTAGAGTCATGTTGCCTGGCGATTATGGCGCTGTCCCAAGAAACACTACACACACATTCCAAGTCCTGGACCCCGACACTGAGATGCTGGGAGTCATTCAACCGGGTGGCTTCGAGGCTCTCTTCTTTGCCATCGCAGACTCCAACTACACATCCTCCACCTCCTCTCCCTACGTACCCGCCGCGGCCAGTGGCTCCACCGACGCAGGTGCCGGCTCATCGGCCTCGATGATCTCAGCCCTCGAGTCCTTCGACGTGTTCGCTCAACTGGACTACTCCCCTCGCCGCGATGTCATCAACGGCACCGCACCCGCCAACACAACATGGCACACGGGCAAAAACACCCCAGCCACAAACTCCAACACACCTTTCTATCTTGCCAAGAACCAAGGACCCATGTATCTGAACAGCGAACACGGATACCAGATCGTCGCCCCCTTCATCACCACCACCCAGAGCGCAGCAAAGTTCTCCGAAGGCACCATCACCATGTCCAGAACGCTTTCCAACACTACCATCCCCACTAGAAGTTTTGCCGATCACACTGCCTTTGAGATTTTGGAGGGTGCGTTGATGGTCAAGTTGCAGGGAGAAGAAGTGCAGCTTTTGCAAGGTGATGTTGTGTTTGTCCCTGGAAATACTAGCTTTTCGTACTGGTCAGAGGTTGCGTTTACCAAGTTTTTGTATGTTGGTGCTGGAGACAAGGGGTTGGATGTGGCTTTGATGAGCAAGGCTATCACCTGGGACTACCCTACTTGGCCCATCTCTGCTGTTTAGAGACCTTTTGAATTTGTGGAGTGTTGACGAAAGGATAGATGAGGTATAGATTATAGATGCTTGTGTATAGAACATAGAATATTATTGCATGATCGAGACAGACTTTTCAGATAATGATGTTCTCTCGATGTCTATGAAAGGATCAAATAGGTGCCGTCTGTGCGATATTCACGGCTACAAGAGCAGTCCAGCTTTTCTCTTGCTGCCTGTGATCTGAAAACGGCAACTTGATGTATGTAAAAGTTCGATTCACGAGCCTTCTATAGCTCATCAGGATCAAAGACATCCTCAGTGATAGCAGCTCTGTTGCCACCCCTCGCAGCCCAATCTTCCCTGCGCCTGCGTTCTCTTTCTTCCTGCTCAGCTTGCTGTCTTTCTTCCTCTTCTGCTCTCCTCTTGTCTGCCGCCTCTTGCTCCTCAGCGCTAAGCACAGTGCTCGGATCCGTACCATCTTCCAGCATGCCTTGGATAGCAGCTAGGGCACCCATACGAATGACTTCCTGAGATGGCCAGGGGACAAAGGGCAGTTGCGACAGTGGATCCAGCATGGCTTTTGTTTCTGCACTCAGCGTGGCTACGGCTCTGTTTTCTGTTGTGGTGGATTGATCGGTTGTGCTCGTGTTGTCGCCGTTGTGGGCTGGTGTGGCCATGCCGTTTGTGATTTGAGTGGTTGGCGCATCGGTGACGGCGGGTTGTGGTTGTGAGAGCAGGTCGGTCGGGATGTGGCCGCGGAAAGTGGGTGGTACGGTCGTCTTGGAGATGAACTTTGCGTATGATAACAGCTCTTCAACGCCGACTTGACGCGTGTTTGGTGCTGGTTGTGACGATGGGATGTCGAGAAGCTCTTTGCGGGTGTCGGCCAGAGTACGGAGTGTAGATTTGATCTTCTCATCTAGGGCATCGGCGGTGGCGCGTAGCTCGAGAATACGCGAGTAGTTTGCATGATGTACGGCGACTGTTCACGTTCAGTGAGTCGGTGAGGTACAAGGTGGAATGTGAAGAAGCGCACGCTGTTCCAAGCTCTCATCCAGCTCCTCGTCTGCTGCGACTAGTGCATTTGCTGCCGAGATGGAGGGATTGTAGGCTGCCACTGATTCGACCAGCGTGTTCAGCGCAGTCTCTAGTCGCTGGAAGCGTGTCTGGAATACACTGAGCATGTCTGAATTGTGTCGATGGTTGCTAAGAAGGAAGTTGACCAATCAAATGCCCGTCGCATTCGACATCATCAACACACCGCCAAGACATCCATCGTCATGCGAACACGCGACTCAGACACGTCTTTGACCTTCATCTCCCACCGAACATCTTTTCTCGTCTGCAAAGCTTTGTACCGCGTGTAGCTGTGTAAGTGCATAGTGATTTGCACATCAGAGATGTCTCCAGAGAGAGCCTATCGTAGATCGCATCTCGATGGACGCTATCATATTTCTTGAAAGTATTGTGCACTTCTGCAGCTACACATGTTTCATCCGCCAACACGAGGAAGAAATTCTGCCTCAAACATTGCATCAAGCAGCTTACGTTGGA
>Ga0268251_10000292_pt1 | contig 16602 bp, 15 predicted proteins | sample AgamicAsMae_FD_200527 | JGI IMG/M metagenome (GOLD analysis project Ga0268251, IMG submission 200527) | Agave microbial communities from Guanajuato, Mexico - As.Ma.e (v2) (version 2) | ecosystem: Host-associated > Plants > Phyllosphere > Phylloplane/Leaf | place: Guanajuato, Mexico | collected...
ACACACGCTGGTCCAGTCTCGCTTTATAGTGTCTATTAGAGCTCTCTTCGGCCTCAGCTAGAACAGCCAAGTCGGGCACTGCATTTGCTACAAGCACGTCAAAGAGATCCGTGTAGTTGGCAACAACACACGATCGGAGAATCTGAGGCACCATCGTAGGCTGTCGGCGAGCGAGCTCAAGGTATGTAGATGGCGCTGCGATCGTTGGGTACCAGATAAGGTATGGCAGGTCTATCGGGCTAGTCTCCGGGGTGATGGTTGCCAGCACGTTGTTCATGATGAGACGGGCATTTACGGCCATGACTAGGTATTTCGAGCTTGGTTGCTGTTGGGACCACCAGAGCGCGAACTGTGTATTGTGATAAATTCCGTGCACGCAGCATTCGATTTCGTTGAGAATCCTCTCAGGCCTCCGAAGACGGGCATAACGATCGATATCACCATAGTATGCGGCCATAAGGATGAGCAGATCTTTTTCTACTGTTGGAAGGTGGAGTGGTAGAGGCATGGAGAGCAAGCTGGTGACGTCGAAGCGAAACTCCTTATCAGATTGAAAGTCGTCGATGCTCATATCCTCGGTGATGTTGAAGTCGTTTTCGAAGTAACCCTGACTCCCAAACCCTAGGTGCTCCTCTTCACTATAAGGATCAGCTGTCGTGAACTTTTGCTTACTGTCCAGAGACCAGCAAACAGCCGTGTCTCCATTGAGACAGGTCTTTTCAGGGTTTTCCAACTTGACTAAGCGAAGGTAGTCATTCATGACGTTGTATTGGGCGGGCTCAGCCATGACATGATCGAAGATATCCAGATTTCCACACTCTCGCGCCTCTTCGGCGATGTGAGCGTCAGGGAGGATGGCGAGCTCGCGATATAGGCTTGTGTAGCCAGCGACGGCACAGGCTCGGCCGACATGGTATCTCATGTGTGGATAGCAGGCGACCAGTTGGCGATAGGTCGACTCGGAAGCAGTTTGGGGATGCCAGATGCAGTAGGGCACCTCATTGGGGTTCTGGATATCTGGCACGACATTGCTCATGATCCTTCGTGCGTTGAGCGCGCGAGTGAAAAGCGGGTCAAGCCCGTATAACTCTTCTGCGAAGCCAGGATGATATCGAATCCCACGGACGACGCAGAGACGGACAAGGGGTAGGCCCAAGGCCATAGGCAACCGTTGTCCGTGGATAGCCGCGAGACAGTCCTCTTCGTCGTACTTATGGACCAAGAGTCGGTCCATGGTCAATGGCGTTGTCGGTCGTGGCATGTTGCAATGGAAGTCGGAAAGGAATGAGATTGGCGGGATGGAAGAAATCGTTTAGATTTCAAGTGGGGATATTTCCCAGTGTGTCTGGAACGATCTGCTCCTTGGCATGCAGGTGACGTTGCAAATTCGCGCATCGCCTCGCCTGAAGGTGACTGGATATTGCAACTTCGCGCAGCGCCTTGTCTAAAGGTGACTGGATATTGCAATTTCGCGTAGCGCCTCGTCTAAAGGTGACTAGATGTTGCAAATTCGCGCAGCGCCTCGCCTAAAGGTGACGTTGCAATTTAGCCTATCGCCTAGCCTGCAATCTCGCCTGCAATCCCGCCGTGGACTCGGACAGAGCGACGGAGAGGACGAATGACTGAGGGTCCTCGTATTACATAGTCGAGCTCTCGTTCTATATAATTTGCATGCAGCCCACAAAGAAACACTCGTTCAAGTTGGGGGCTATTCATAGCCACTATGAAGCTTTTACTCCTATTGACAGCTGCTATTTATGCTACTCACGTCTCTGCTTTCGGAGATGTTGGACCTTATGAAAGAGCGTTCTTCTATTACGCATACCGAGCCGACGCCGCTGCCGCAAAGGATGGAATACCCACAAACATATCTCCCGGATGTGGTACTTGGAGCAAGAAAGGGAAGGGCCACATTTGTTCCTTCAACGAATTCAACAAATACATCTCCGATCCTGATAACGAGGACCTCAAAAGCAACTGGGATGTCACAAAAGTGGACTTGCCTGACCCTGACACAATTGCAAGAACCATGACCGACGAGATCAGGGGCGGAGCTCTTAGTAGCACGTACAACTGTAATAATGTACGTGATCATTCAGCTTAGTTGGTCTATCGAAGCGCTAACAAGCCTCATGAAGATCTGGTCTGACATCGGCCGCAACAACGTTGCTCAAACATTCGTAAAAGTTGGCCAATTCTTGAGTGGAAAACTCGACTCTCTGAACGAAGGCCCTGTGAAGGATTTTCTGAAGCTTAATGCTTACGCTGCGATTACGTCGGTGGCTAGGATACGCAAGGAGAGAATGATACAAGGGATGACCGAGGACCTACGACCTCAAGGCGTTAACGTTCAAATGAGGTCAGTTCCCTTGTATGAAGGTGCACCCGACGACAACACTGTCCTTACACTTGATGGTCAAGAGACGTTAAGAGAGTCGCAACCTTTGACAAAGCAGGATGTTTCGACTCTCATTAAGGCGTGGACAGAGAATTATAGACAGAAGACTACTCATGCTGCAAACATAGAATCAGCAGTTCAAGCGGTTGAGAGTTTGCATTATTCTTGTATTTAGTCATAGATATATTGTATTATTAGATTTATTAAGATTGTTAAGCTTTTTCTCTTATTTAATAGACTAATTTATGATATATTATAAAATCGTGTCTTGGCAGGGTCGGACGTCTCGCTTCGGCAGTCGGTTAGGTTAACCTCAGTTACTGCAGGTAGGCAAACCACCTTCGTTCGAAGATATGAGGTTGTTTCTGCCGTACCGAGGTACACTGCGGAAGTAATATCGAACTATGTTCATAGCACGGCCATGCGGCGGGACAGAGTACTTGGCATAAGTCTCCTATCTAGATAAAGAGCGGCATAGTTCTTAGTATTCATATATGGATACGAAGTGGATTGTCGTTCTGTGCTTCTAGAGCTTTCGCAATTTCCACCTTAGCTAGACGAGGCGCGGAGCTTAGGGTTCGCCAAGAGCATGGTTCGCCAAGAGCATACGCTATTCCGCACGCTTTTTACAGATCTATAACAATCCTTAGACCTTACGTCTACTTTACTCTATAAACAGCCTACATAGTGCTTTAACCATAGTTAGCAGATACTTCGCGTGCTTTTTACACTCTTTAGAGTAGTCGTGTTAATAAGTTAAACAGACACCGACGAAGGAAAGCAAATGACTCGAGTGAAATTCCTAAATTAGTCACGCGCCAAGGAGTTTTACCGTCGGAAAATGCTTAGTACAATCACTTAAATCTGTACTAATGCCACATGAAATCCTTCGCAGTGCTTAGCTTTCTAGGGCCAATAAACGTGCTGTCGCTCTAGACCGTTATATTACCTTGTTCATTTCGTCAAAATCGGAATCTAGGCTCGTGGCGCTAGTGGATAGTATGCTAAGGAACCGCCTATTGTTCATCGTCTACGACGTAGATAATACAGTAAGACCAACACTTTACTGGCGAGGTAATCATAGTAAAGAGTGGAGTAAGAGCTACTAAGGAAGCATAGAATCGAGGGTAGCGTCTCATGCTGTGACCTCCTTCTACTCACTTATGTGGCACATGCGGCACAGTAGGATGAGGATATTAATACGGCCGGGACACGACCATCACTAGGTTCAAACGACCCACAATGCTCCAGAGCCGTTGTTAAATTAGACAATCTCGTTTTACCGATTGTCGTCCATGATGTCGACTAGGCGCCACGGTTGAAGTCGCTATTGAGCCAACATTGACTGGCGCTATGTTGCACATTCCCTTTACGTCTTGGCAGGGTCCGTCGCTTCGGCAGCTTCCGCAGTCGGCAGCTTCGGCAGTCGCTCTGGCCAATCTCAATCACTGCAGTCAGGCAAGCTAGTGCCATTGTCATACTTTATCCGTATGTTTCCACCAATTCTTCGAAGATTCTCAAATGAAGACGTTTGTGCCGTACCGAGGTGCACTGCGACATTATATTAACTTGTGCTGATAGCACGGTCATGCGGCAGTGAAGCGTACTTGGCAAGAGCCTCCTGTCCCAACAAGAAGGGCGGCACAGTTGTTGATGTTGGTCAAAGCGGATCGTCGAGCTTCAATTGCGCCGTCAATAAGCTTAGGCCGTCAAGCTCCAATCGCGCCTTCAATAAGCTTAGCGATCGTCCAGATGCGAAGGATTCCGAGATCCTGTACCTTGAGGCACGCAACATGCTTGGTAACATTACATGTGGCACGATAGATTGAGATTGTTGGATCGCTTAGCAAAGGTCATCGGCCTGGACACAGCCATCATTAGGATTGGACGGCCCACAATGCTCCAGAACCCATGGCATTGATACACAAGCCTCCAGTAGCCGCGCGTGAATTACAAAGTCATCGCAACGCGAGAATCCAAAAAGTGGGCTTGAACCGTCAGTATGGTTGGATGCTGTAGCTGCTGTTACATCTCCCATCAATCACCCAGAGCAAATTCAATCAGCCGAATTCTTCGGGGTGCCCGAGCGTATCTCGCCAGCAAGGATACAGCCGTGATTATCTGCACAGCATGATGGCTGTCATCTCATGAAGTTCTACGCGACAGCGTATCATACGAGACGAGCCTTTCTCTTAGTGCCTCAGACGCCTTCTTTCGCAATTTCCCTTAGAGATATGAATACTGGGCTATATATCTATGATTGACTCCCATTATAAGTCTTCTCATCACAGAAACCAATTCCTCCGGTCTTCATCGGTCCTCAGACCGATTCTCCAGGTTTCGTAAGCTTTCATCTGCTCTAGAATCAGCCGTAGTTCTCTCCTATGGCTGTTGGCTTGCATAACACAACTGACTGAATCTGACAGGTTTGCGAGATCGCTTTCCTTTGGAGCTTTTTTTTTCTTTTGCTGGGAGATGCACCTTCGCCCAACCACCATGAAGTCTCTCATTCTCACCAGCCTAACGGCATGCTCAATCTTTTCAACAGTGTCAGCAAACGCGTGTCCAAATCCTGTTGTCCTCCCTGACAATGCTTTCAAGAATCGGCAACTATACGCCACTCCATACTACGCTGCCAAAGTTGCAGCAGCAGTCAAAGATATTGCGGATCCAGACCTTGCTAAAAGGGCTGCAATGATTGGAGATGTTGGAACCTTTATGTGGATGTTTGTATCGTTCTTCTGGATTTTAGAGATGATATACTGATTATTTGACTTCACAGTGATCAGAAGGCAGTCATCCCGAGCATAGATGCCATGATCAAAGGCGTTCCATGTACGCACATCATCGGTCTCGTTATCTACGATCTTCCAGGTCGCGACTGTGGTGGAGACGCTTCTGGTGGAGAGTATGAAACTGGAGAACTTGCTCGTTACAAGGCTGAGTACATCGACCGTATGTTATGTAGGTCTTCAGCTCGACAAGAAATCAGCTAACATCCTAGCTTTCTAGCTCTCCGAGAGATTTTTCTCGCGAATCCAAACACTGCTATTGCTCTGGCGATAGAGCCCGATTCCCTCCCTAATGCGATCACGTCTCTGATCCACCCAAGATGTGCCGCTTCAGTACAGGAATACAAAGATGGCATCGCCTATGCGCTCAAACAATTCGATCTCCCGAACGTTGTTCAGTACATTGATGCAGGCAACGGAAACTGGTTGGGATGGGACCCGAATGTTGGTAAGCATTAATCTTCTCTTTGTGTTCGTATGTGCGGAATCGTCTAGGACTTCGACTCCCAGGATTTCCTACTAATCTTTCAGCTTGGAGCTTATCGCTGACAGTCAACAGCACCTGCTGCTAAGGTCATCGCCGATGTTTGGAAAGCAGCTGGAAAGCCGAAATCATGCAAGGGTATTATAACAAATGTTTCGAACTGGAATGCATGGTCCATGGTTCCAGGAGAATTCGAGAATTTCCCCGATGCACAATACAACAAAGCGCAGGATGAGAAGCGATATATCCACCTTCTCGGGGCGCAGCTTGCAGCCAACGGTATGCCAAATCACGCCCTCGTTGATACTAGCCGCAATGGGCGTGTAGGGCTGCGTACCTATGGTGGCAATTGGTGTAATGTTAAGGGCGCCGGGTTTGGAATTCGCCCTACTAGTGAGACAGATGATGATCTGTGCGATGCTTTTGTCTGGGTCAAGCCTGGTGGAGAGAGTGATGGTGGTAGCGATCCTTCACTCCCTGGATACGATCCAACCTGCGCCAATCAGGATGGTAGGTGCAAACATGTAATCCTCTACATCATACTTGTGCTAATGACTGAGATTTTGATTTACAGCCTTCATTCCCTCCCCTCGAGCCGGATACTGGAACCAGGCTCAATTCGAGCAGCGTAAGTGACCTAGAGCGGATTCTTTCCTTCTCCAGCTTCGTCAGCTCTCTCCAGGAGCAGGCGTTTCAGCTCCTGTCGATATGCAAAAGTTGACTCACGTTCTTTCACAGTGGTTGAAAATATCATTCCTGATGAATACACAACGGATGGAAGGTGCCATGCCAACATCTTCTGCGGATCGTGGGCTGGGGGTTCCTGCTGTCACAACGGTCAATGTGGATCGATGTGTGATGCATCAGCTGGCTGTACATCGGGCTGTACTGCTCCACCAGATTCTGATCCGGACACTACTGCCGACGACGATGATGACGACGATGATGACGACAGTTTTGAAAATGGCGTCCCGTGCGATTACACCATGACGTTCGACAATCTCGACGATCTCAATGCAGCTTCCGATGGGTTGCGGGTAGAGTGCCTTGCAGCTTATACCCTGGACACCTTGATCACCATGCTCGATGCGGCGTACGACCACTACAACTCGGTCAATGACGGCTACGATGAAGAGTTCGGATATTATGTCACATATATTCAAAAACTAGTGCCCAGTGTGCTAAACAACAGATTCATGTTTGACAAGGCTAGAGAGACTGTCATACAGGACATCGCTCCACCAGGTCCAGGAATGAGTTGTGAGTACTGCATAATTTTAGAGGATGCTGATATTTCCCGATACTGACTCCATTGGCGAATCAGACTTTGACTGTCGAGTTGACAAAAAGGGCAGCAAAATATTCCCATGTACTGATGCAGATTTATATCCGCATTATCTAGACATGCAGTCTGATATCACTTTCATGACTCTCAGAGATGAAGACGGCTACGATACAGCCTTAGGTAAACTCGGACTAGCGCCAGACTGGGTGGAACTAGGAGACTACAACGTTACCCACGATTTCGCGCTGAGGGTTACCCGCAAGTACAAATATGAGTTTTCTGGCTACCCAGTCGAGAAACGCGATATGTATGTGCCTAATCCAAAGGACTTGGTCACCAAAGGTCTTGGTAGTATACCAGAGCTTCGAGAATCTATGCAAGCGACGTACTTGGAGATTGCAACCGGATTTTACATCGGCGGTAACCCTATGGACGCAGCAGAGGCTTTTAGCACGCCCGTCTTCTTGTTGATGCAAGCAGTTGAAAATATGGCTCAAGCAAAGGCCCTTGGCGTCGAAGAGAAGAAGATAGAAGATAAGGAGAGGGAAGAGCGGCGTAAGAACTTTATTGTGTTCATCATTAGTATGGTTTTTTTGGTACGTTAGACTCTACGGCAGGCACTCTTCCTATCACAATTTACTCTTACTGACTTATCGTCTAGTTCGTTCCAATGGTAGGTGAGGAGGCTGCACTGACGGCTGGACTCGCCGGTCTTGCACGCACGATTGCCATTGCTGGAGAACTTGGTAATACTGCACTTGCGCTCTACTCAACTGTGAAAGATCCGGATTCCGCTATTGTTAATATCCTGGGCATGCTGATCGGTGTCGGCTCGATTGCCAGAGTTGAACGCACTGGCGAAGGGCTCGGCGATGTCGCCAAGCTAAGGCGTGGAATGACCGCGGAGACGGTCGCGACGCTTGGGTCAGTCTTCAAGAACAATGATGATAAGTTGCAGAGCATTATCAGAGTTTGCAGGAGTTGAACCTCATTCAACGGGGAAGTTAGCACACTGTTGCGTATAGGGAAGCCGGTACGGCTCCGGTACGTCTCCGATACGTTGCGAGGTCTACATATTACCCTTGACAACACGGTTGTCTCCACTTTACCCAGGTCAAATTTCATCAAAATCACATGAGTGTTCCAATTTATACCCATTCATTGCCATGCCGTTGGTCTGTATCGATGCAATTAGCAGGCTTACAAACCACTGAAAGCATAGACAAAGGCCGAGTTCAGACATCGTGGCTCGAGCGCGGGTGTGACCATCTCAGTGGTTGGGGTAGCTGTTGCCTTACGGGAGCGTGATTCGACCGGCTCGCTTGACGTTGCGCTCCTGAACATAACTTCTTTCGTGACATACACTCGTCTTCTCGTGGTTGTGTGGTCTGAGACAGAAACGGCGTTAGGAGCTGTGTCAAGAATCAAAGTGCTTGAAAAGAGTATGGATCCGGATACGAGTGGTGTGTCAGATGCCGTGGGTACAAGTCTTCAACCTTCCCCCACAGCCGATTCGATCGTCTTTGACGATGTATTGGCAAGCCGAGAGGGAAGACAGTATTGCGGAATATATATCTCATGGTCTCACTTGGCCAAGGGATTGGCACACGTGGCTGCAGCGGTTGAAGTGAATCCTCAGTAATCAAATCTCGGAATGCTCAATCTCATCTGTGAATGCATCCTGATCAGCGGTATCGACATCAAGACAACACTTCCTGACACACTACGCTCGTCCATAACAATCGTTATCCAGAATCCTTGGTCCCTGTATGGCCAAGTCTCTTGATTTGATTTGATTTGATTTTCTTAAGCTATTTACCCCGCAAGGGGTATGAGCTGTCCGTAATTAACAAGCATTCCCACCAATCACAGCCATCGGTCTTAGTTATATATAAGGAGGGTGAAGGTCTCTCAGACCTTGAACTCATCGCAAACTCCTGGTACTCCGACGTGCTCTTATCAAAGAGTGGCTCCACACTTCCTTCCCTTGATTGTTAGCTGGTGTAGGCCTCCTCCATATGGGCGATTCTTTATGTCGCGTTCTTCCTTATCAGCCGAACGCTGCTTGGAGGCGATTGGGTCAAGGTAATGGCAGTGTTGTTGTAGTTGGGTAGGGAGCACTCTTATGTCAATCTGTTAGGCCCCTTCTGTCTTTCGCTGTTTCATATCTGTCTCTGCAATCTTCCTGTTTTGATGGCATATTCGATGGTGGCTTTGACTGCGTTTAGGTCTGGCTGCCATTCGTCTTTCTCGCCATCGACCTTCTTCCCTTCTCTTTCTGCTGTTGAGTATCCTCCTAGTGCGTATGACAAATCCCAGTATCTGTTGCCATGTGCTGACTTCATGGGTTGTCTTTCGTTTCTCCATCTAGAGCACAGGTATAGAAAGTGCTGTACTGTTTCTTTCATTCCGCATTCGCATCTATCGGTATCCGCAACATTGATCTTGTAAAGGTACGTGTTGAGTCTTGATATATTCGTCCTTAGCTGGACCAGTGTAGCAGCTGCTGTCCTGTTGAGTGCGTTGTACAACTTGTTTGTGTGTTTTCCTGGCAGCGCCTTGTCGATCTTCTGGAGATGTTTGCCTGTAGTTGCGCCATAGAACTCTTGGAGTTTTGGCTTAAAGTTCATAGCTTTTGCTCTTGCGTATATCGCTGAAATTGGGACATTGCTTGCAGGGTTAGGCATTGGTGAGGCAACATCTGTCGCCTTCTGGGCTAGTTCGTTCGCCCTCTCGTTGCCTCTGACTCCCTCGTGACCTGGGACCCAGTGCAGTGAGAATGTCGCTTTAGCGATCTTCTCTCTGATTCTCATGACCAGGCCTAGGCTATCGTTAATCTTTACAGACTGGATGCTTCGAAGCGCGCTCTGGCTGTCAGAAAAGACCCTGATCTTCACCAGTCTGTTTTTCTCATGTGATAGACCTTTGATTGCCATCCATATCGCTTCGAGCTCTGTTAGATGGACGTTCGTTTCTTCAGCTCTCCTTATTGTTCTTGACACTTCCCACGCTGATGTCCAGATTCCTATGCCTGCTCGTCCGTTGCGGACTGAACCATCGGTGTATATGTCTATTGTTGCTGGCTGTTCCACTGTCGCTAGTTTAGCTGTTTCCTTGTCGGATATGTGCACATGAGCCTTTGGGCTCCATGGTTCACTTCCCACTGCAGAGATCTTCTTAGCTCTGTTTGCATTGAGTTCCTTAAACAACCCAGCTGCTTTTCGGAGAGGTGAGTTAAATCGCTTGATTGGTTTAGTCTTAGCGAGCTTTGCATGAATGTGTGAGGTTTCCAATTTCTGGATTGAGATCCAGAATCTAAGTGTCTGCTCGTGTAGTCTTTGTTGTAAGGACGGTATCCCTGCTTCTAGGACTGCAACGTCAAGACCTAATGTTCTGAATCCTCCCACAATGGCTTGTGCTGCCACTCTCTGGGCTCTGTGTAACACAGACAGTGTCTTGTTGGATACTGCAAGGTACCAGACTGGCAACGCGTAGTCCATGACTGGTGCGACTGTTGCTGTGTATAGCTGACGCATGGTTAATGGGTTTAGACCTTGCAACCTTTTTAGAGCCAGTGCTGCTTTTAATGCTTTTTCTGCTTTTTCTGCCAGATGTTCTTTGAATCGAAGTCCTTGGTCTAGGATTACACCTAGGACTTTGATCAATTGACTTGGCTGGATCTGGTCTCCTTTGAAGCATAAGGGCATGTCGCTGTCTCTAAGCAAGTCGTTATATCTTGTGAAATGGATGAATGCTGTTTTCGAGGCTTCGAATACCGCTCCGCTCTCCTTTTCCCATTTTTCTAATTTTGGCAGTATGTTTTCCTGGATTATCCTTGTGTTCCGTTCGGCAGAATTGCTAACTACCCACGCAGTGTAGTCATCAACAAATGCCATCGACGCTCCTTCCTTGATTGACGCTTGTACTAGATCTGCATTAAAGAAGAGGAACAGGATTGGGGCGAGCGGCGATCCCTGTGGCAGTCCTGACTGAGGTAAATCCTCTACTTCTGATGTAAAGCCATTGACTACTACGCTTGCCTTCCTGTCAGTGCAGAAATCTTGGATCCATTTGACCATGGTTTCCGGAATTCTCCTCTGTCTTAGCCTTTCCAGAAGCGGTCCTGTTGCAACATTGTTGTACGCGCCCTTGACGTCAAATGACACTAGTGATAGTGTCTTTTTGCCCCGCCAGGCATCATAGATAGCTTCCTGAAGGTATGAAATGGCGAGAACTGTTGACTTCTGTTTCCTTGCACCAAAATGATTGTTGGGTAGTAGCTTGTGCACCTCTGTAAGGTACGCTATCCGTGCAGCCATTACGGCTTCCATTATCTTTCCTAGCGTTGCCAGCAAAGATATTGGCCTATAGTTCTTAGGGAGGGTGTAGTCATCCTTATTCCCTTTTTTAAGCGGAACAATCTTTGCTACCTTCCATTGCCCCGGCAGTTTGCCTTGCCTAAGCGAGGTGGAGAAGAGTGTATGGATTTGCTGTTGCAAAGCTGGCCAGACTTCCCTCCATACCCTAATAGTTAAGCCGTCGCTTCCCGCTGCTTTGTCTGGACTTGCGGAAAACAAGGCTTTCTCGATCTCGTCTACGGTCACTGCTTTACTAAAAAGCTGGTCTGCCCTGTTGTTTCTTGTGTGTTCGGGCCTCTGGGGGGTTGGTGGTTCTGGGAAGAAACTGTGTAGCAATTCCTTAGCGATTCCAGCTTTGTCTTGAATGGACTCCCCTCCCTGTCCCTTTATAGATGTGATCCTGCCGAAGCTTGATCTCTTGCTTGGGTCCAGGTATTGGGCTGCTTTCCAGATATCTGTTGATTCGCCTAGGAACTCTGTCCAGTGTTCCTTTTTGCGTTTCTTGATCGCATGATGGAAGTCATGCCTTGCTATCTTTGCTGCAACTTCAAGGCTATCATCTCGCCGATCTTGTCTCCTTCTTGACCTTGCTAGATTGCGAGCCCTTGTGTACTCTTTTCTCATGGACGTTAGCTCACTTGACCACCATCTTTTTGCGTATTTTGATGGTTTCGCCTTTGGGCAGTGACGATCTATCGCTGTCTGAGTGGTTTCCTGGATGTATTTCTGCATTGCTTTCAGATCTTCTGTTGGGAATGGGTTGTTGATAAGGTGTTGTCCTATCTCGTCCCTTATTGCTTTCCAATCTGCTTTCTGTAGCAGGTACCGTGGGACTGTTGGGTCTTCTATCATATCTCCCATACCTATGGCTGTGTGTATCGCTCTATGGTCTGATCCGTACTCGTTCTCAAACGGTTGGCATATATCTCGATCTTCAAACAGTCTTTCGCTGACCATGGTTAGGTCAATTGTTGATAAAAATCCGTTCCGTTCCCATGTTGGCACGCCTCTCTAGGTGAGCAGCTGTAGGTTATTTTCCTCGATGAAGTCCAATATCCTACTACCCTCTCCTTGTCTTGGTTCCGCAGCCACCTCGTTTCCACCCCATACAGTATCGTGCCAGTTGAAGTCTCCTGCAATGAAGAGTTCCAGATTTGGGTTGTTGTTACTCTCTCTTATAATCGTGTCTTGGACTTCTTATAGTCGGATGTGTAGTTCTTGCTCATCGGTTTCCTCTCCATTGCCTATGCTTGGAATGTATACTGACACCAGCAGTATGCTTCGGGTCCCGTGTTTCATGACAATTGCAGTTATGTCGTTGCTATTCATTGAGATTTGTGCGTATTCGTTGTTCCGGTTTATCCATATGCATGATCGGACTCTTTGTGTTTGATTTTCTCTTTGTAATGTTTTTGGTTTTATAACTTCGAAATTGGGTCCGGCTCCAGTGATCTGAAGGTTTCCTGCAATTTCCCAATAGTGTGGTTCCTGTACAAGAATGACATCGAAGTCCCAGATGTCTGGGTCGTTGTACAACGCATCCTGAACTCCCGAACTCCTGTGCAGATTTGCTTGAAGAATGTTTAGTGTACCAATCATGACGTCGTAGGTTAATCTCCCTTTCTTGTTGCTTTCTGTACTCTGGGCACTTCCTGTAGGCTGCTGGGTGATTCTCTCCACAGTTGCAACACTTAGGTTCACCCATCTTGCAAATGTTGTGTCCTTCTTGTGCACACCATGAGCACCTAGTGGTGTTCTTGCAATCCCTCTGCCTGTGTCCAAACTGGTGGCAGTTGTAGCAAGCTCTTGGTCCTCTGTTGTCATGGAATGGTGAGACTTTAACTACACATCCGAATAGGTACACCTCCTCTCCATTTGCTTGTCTCTGAAGCAGTTTCTCCACCTGTTCTTTCGTCGCCAGCTTAACCAGTGCTGATGCATAGGCGGCGTACTCCTTTGGCTTTCCTAGCCATCTCATTAACTTGACTTCTACTTCGTTCTCCTCTGAGAAAGCCTCTCGCGTCTCTTGACTAATTGTTCCAGTCTGGTGGTCTGTGGCTTCTATCTTAGGGACGAAGTCCACTTTGATCGGGTACCAAGTGGATTCGATAAGTCTTGCCCCTTTAAGAAACATGGGCACCCATTCGTCTACGTGGGCTCTTGCTACTTTCTCTGCTTCTTTATTGATCTTAAAGTACGCCAAGTGGACGTCTTTGTTTGTGTGTCTAATCATGAACTGGTTGAGAACGACTTTATCTAGTCCTTCGTTGGACCTGATTGCAGCCAGGATTCGGTTTTCAGTTCTCGTCATCAGATTTGTTCCAGTTCGTCCTTCTGTGTCGAGGTTCTTTATGTCTAGCACCATGTCTGCCTCTAGCGACATCTTTGTCTTTTTCATTGCGCTTCTAATCGATGTTCCTACGGATATTGGGGGCGATCCGTTGGGTGATCTGTCTGATTGTTCGGATGGGCCAAATGATACTCGGGATGCTGAGGTTCTGGAGGGAGTCACTGCCTGTTCTGGCTCTGATAATGGGACTCCTCGTGCTGTTATGCTAGCATACGAGTCGGTCGTTCCAGTCACAAGGGACGATTGTAGAGACCCCCAGTTTGGTACTGACTCTTGCAAGCTCCTGAGATCAAGAGCTAAGCCTGTAACGGTGCTTTGTAGCTGCTTGATCTCGTTCTTGTATTCGTTTTCTTTTTCTATTGCTCTTGCTCTTTCTTCCTGAGCCCTTGTCCTGCTTTCTTGTTCTTTCTCTTCCATTCGTAGTAAGTGTCTCATGATATCACTAATCGTTGGTGCTTTCTGTATGGTGTCTCTGTCTTGTGTATCTGGCGTCGAGCTAGCGCGCGATGGCGACAGCTCTATTACGTTGTTTCTTTGGGCGCCAGTCTTCTCTAAGCTCCTAGTGACCATTCTTGTCGCTGTAGGCGAGGGCCTCTTCCTAGGTGTGGCCTCTACCGATGCAGAGTCGGAGTCGTTGCTGAATCGACTGTCGCGTCTCGGAGGGCTTCCCTCAGCTCCACCCTGTCTCCCTTCTCTTTTTCTCTTTTCTGCATGTTCTCTATCTTTCATAAACTGATCCTCCACCTCTTGACCTTCCACGCTGCCCTGCGACAACACCTCGAACCTTCCTTCGCCTGCTATACCTCCACCTCTCGTTCCTCCTCGGCCTCTCGGAGCTGGCATCTCGACCCCGCACCGTGGCGCTTCGCTGGAAATTCGAGGGAATGACCAGGAGACACTGCTCCAGCTTGTAATGCAATAAAAATTGGATATTTCAATCAAAATTCAAGAAGGTCGTCTTTTGACCCTAGTTATCACAACAGTGTGGTCGATACCTAAATTCCACGGATCGCGAGGCGGAGAACAGGGTGACGGTGATGACTGCCATAGCATTGGCATTAACATGGTATACTTATCACGAATTCATAGCTATATAGCTGGCCCACGTCACATAATATCAGACATCTCATGGATCGACCACACTGTATTACAAGACTCTAACTGGATAACGTCGCGCTAGTATGTGCAGGGAAGGTCATCGCGACAACCGGAAAGCTGGCGCGAAGCTGGCGGTCAGTGCGCAGCCCCACACGTGTCTTTCGTGCAAATGTGGGTCATGCACGGGTCGAACCTGCCTTGGCACTGTTTTGGTCCATGTCGTCCTTCTCCTTCTCCAGCCACGATACAACATCGAATCACAATACATCTGGTTCTTTGGGATGGTCTAACCTGCCAACTGTCAGCCTGCACCTCTGGCTTTAGTGTGCAATGTTGTAGACGAACACTCAGCCATCGGACTTAGCAGGCCTTGACCGACTTTGGACTGTGCTGCAATAGAAAATGGAGGATCTTGCATCTCAAGCTGGAAGAATGGCCACACTACGCCAAGGAATACTGTGAGGCGTTCAGTAGATATCGCATTCCGTTGTGATGATTTATATTACATGGAAAGAAGTACATGGCAACAACAGGAAGCCACCATTGCCTAAGTTATAACATTCGTCAGCTCAGAACACGCAGCAGCGCGAAGGGTCGACTTGCCATCTTCCAGCGATATTGCTACTTCCACGAGCCAAGATGACACTACCGATCTTAGCGTTGTCCCTACAGTTGCGACTTTTGACAAATACCTGGCAAATTGTCCGAAGACAATACTAGTGTTGAAGAAGCAAAGGAAGAAACCGCGGAGCTCTGGACGACAGACCTCTCCGATCCACAGCGGAGATACAGTAAACATGATACCGATGGCGATGCCATTGACACCACGGCCGGCAAGGTGAATCTTCCAGTCCCATGCTAGTTGTTGAAGCAGGATACCTGCGGCAGAGATGGCACAGGCGACAATGACACCGGGCTTTCTGCCATATCGTTCGAGAAGAGGGGCGAAAATGAAGGTGGCGATCACCTCACATGCAGGGGCAATTGCGTTCCATGCTGACAAGTAGTAGGCGGGTAGGAGGTAGGAACCATCCCCTTGCAAGACACCAAACTTCGCGCGGAAAGCTGGCAAAGCCGCAAGCTGACCGCCAGCTGTGATATCAAAGCCTTGCATGATGACCCCACTAGAGACCCAGAAAGCCACGTATCTTTAGTAAAGCATTAATGTTCTTAGGCATCTACACCTACCCCAAAATGCGAAACGTGTTTGAGACTTGAGAATCCGCCATTTATGGGCGGGTACGACTACAGAGTAGTCCACTCTGGATTCTGTCAGCATTGGAACGGCAACGCAAGATCTTAATGTGCTTTCTTACCCATCAATGAGGGTCATGGTCAAGCACCAGGAGATTTCGTGTTCAAAATGTTGTATAGGTCGCGGTAAGCGGTTGACAAAGTCGAGATTTGCGAGTCGTGACAATTATGGACAGTCGAGTCTTCCCCAGATTTTATATCCGAAGCATATGCCTTTGTCGGAACTCGAAAAGATCTGGACTGACGAACCCCAAGGGACGCGACTCTACCCCGCACAACGACCTCGAACGGATTGCATTGTGGATTCTAGACTAATGGCCACTAATTCCAACGGGTCGGGGAATCTGATTGCTGGTCCGCTAGGTGACCAATATGCCGCGGAACTAAATCACTGCTCCGCGACGTCTGGGGTCTCTCTTTATAGGGTGAGGCTGCTTCAGATAACGTTGCATTCGGAGTCTCGCCGTATCGCTCCGTTCCTTCAATGATCCAGACAGAGCAAAATGTGAACTTTTTGTTCGTAAATCGCCAGAACGTGGATAGGTTCAAATATCGAGTCAGCGCCAGCGATGCACATGGAGAT
>Ga0268251_10000293_pt1 | contig 16563 bp, 8 predicted proteins | sample AgamicAsMae_FD_200527 | JGI IMG/M metagenome (GOLD analysis project Ga0268251, IMG submission 200527) | Agave microbial communities from Guanajuato, Mexico - As.Ma.e (v2) (version 2) | ecosystem: Host-associated > Plants > Phyllosphere > Phylloplane/Leaf | place: Guanajuato, Mexico | collected...
CCGCGTAAAGTGGTTTTTCTGTTAAAGGTCGCGTCCCTCATGTAAGTGTTCGTCGTTGATACGAAAATTCTGTATACCATTGACCCTATACTTCGTCTCACATCACTCAATTTGCCCATTTCGATTTGATTCATATCATTTTCTGTACATCATGTCATCTTCAGCAGGTCGCAGAACAAAGCCTGCTCACGTTCTCGACTTTTTTCACGACAAGAATGACGATTCTGCTCTAACAGTTCTCGCCAATGGAGTACGCTTTCACGCCTTTGTCGATTTCAAGAGGATGAAGGGTGCTGCAGAGGGGAACGACAAGGCTGTAGAAGAGTACTCAAAACTTATCAAGATGGTCAGGGGTCGGTCACACAAAGACCAGCCGCAAGAATCGGAAGATCCGAAGGCAGACCCTGGAGAAGAAGCAACATACTGTGTATGTCATGGACCCGACCGAGGTTTCATGATTGGTTGCGACAGCTGCGACGAGTGGTTCCATGGCGGATGTGTTGGCATTTCCCAAGAAGAGGGGGCCTCGATGGATGGGTACACTTGTTCGGGCTGCCAGGACAATGTCAGAAGTCCCACTGCCGCATCTCATGACAGTGGTGTTGTACTGGAAGACAATGACAAAGCAGAGAACGATTCAGAGGAGAAACTCCAGGCTTGGATACTCTCACACCTCGAAGCCGAGATCGACAAGTTCGCTCCATCAAGGAGTGAAATGGAAACAGCCAACGTGTATGATTGGTACCACCCCTCAACACACTTTTACGCTTTACAATACACGGACGGCAACATTGTACCAAAAGAACTGGAGGCGACACCTGCACTTCGATTCAAGATGGACAATCTCCTGCCAAATGTCACTCTACCAAAAAACATCCTTAAATTAGACATACCGTCGATCCAAGCATCAGAGTTGGAAATAGTCGAAACCTCTGGCCCGCTACCCACCCTCGTCCGGCACAACGACAACCTTTACTTCCTCAAGGTTGTTGATCCAACTCAGCCCGCGCCAACAAAACGCGAGATCAAGATCATGAAGAACATCGAGAAGCTCAATCTACACAAGGAGATGCGAGTACCACAAGTCAAAGGCCTGGTATCCTTCTCAAATTTCAAAACCGATATCATGGGATTTCTGCAAACCCATATCGAAGGAGCCGAGCCATTGACCCATCTTCTCGATTCTGATGTGCCTCAATCCAAACGCGATGGCTGGGCTGCTGAATCCGAGAAGATGGTGAAGCTTCTACACAAACATGATCTTGTGTGGGGCGATGCCAAAGCTGACAACTTCATGGTGGACAAAGACGACAAGCTTTGGATCATCGACTTTGGAGGCAGCTACACAGAAGGATGGATAGATCCCGAGTTGAACGAGACCGTCGAAGGCGATGACATGGGCACGAGGAAGATTGTGAACGCATTACATGATCCAGATGCGAATACGTTTGACCTTGACGACACCACGGCGGCTGAGGAGAATGGTCTCAAGCGCAGGCACTCTGAAGAAGAAGACCAAGAAGAGAGTTATGCTGACAAGAAAGCAAGGGTGGAGTGAAGGTGTAGAAGTGATCATTGTGTCATCTAGCGTTCTTGTTTAGTGTATGTTGAAGTAAGAGTATCAAACCAGCGATAGCATCAGTTATGATTTGATCTCAAGTTTTCTGCGAAACGTACAGTCCCGAGTGGAACGAAGCGAAGATATACAGTCCCGATATGGTCATACGGTCAGAGAACGCCAGGACAAAGGTTTGTGTGAATGTATACAATGTATTGGGTATCTATGAACTCCGTCTATGCAGTCTATGGTTCCGTCTATAATGCGTCTAATGCTGTATGAAGTACAAATAGTCTAAAGTCTAATTTATCGTGAATGAGTCGAGTTTATGAGGTGGAAAAAGTGGCGTGAAGAAAAAAAGATGCAAAAGATGTGGCGGTTTTGTGACCTTTTTAGTTGTCCAGCAACGTCCAGGTCATGGCGCCAGTATCAGTGACAGCAGTAACCGCAAGAGGAGAGCTGGTACCATTGTCGCCAGACTTGAAAGTGAAATCGAGGATTTTGCCAGATATTGACCCAAGACTAGTAGGAAGGCGTTTAATCTGGTACTTGAATTTCTGCTCGGCCTCGAGCTTCTGCAGAAGAGGGTGTTGTGGCTTGAGTGTCTCGATGAGCTTCTCGGCCGATGGCAAGCGGTAGAGGAAGACGCGGTTCGATGAGGGAGTTGTAGGAGTGGAGGACGATTTGTTCTCAGACATGGCCAACAGAGAGTTGTTGGGTGACAGAACAAAATGGGGGTGGTTGATGTGAGCAGAAGGCAGGTCGTGCCACAAGTGCTGAATGTGCTCGGAAAGATGGACAGGAAGATCTTCGAGAATGGTAACAGCACGCTCGGCGGTAAGAACGTGGCCGTGAATTTTGCTGAAAGGAATATAGGCTAAACAGTATGAGCCAGATTGGACGTTCGTCGCATGCTTCTGAGCAGCGATAAGCCAGCCATTAGCAAAGGGACGCAAGAGCTGAAGGCCAGCCAAGCGTTGTGAGACAGCGGGAGTACCGTCGGCAGGGTCGGACGAGGGCAAAGAGAGCTTGCTAGCATCAAGGAAGGCGTGCTTCAGACCACCCTTGTCTTGCCAGTGCTCTAGGCCAGGCTTGCCTTGCTGAGGCGAGCCAAGGTAGACGACGACGCCTTTGTTGCTCAGCTGGACTCGCAGCAAGCTGTCGTTGTGCTCGAAGTCGAGAGCAGCAATGTAGTGGCCAGTGGCCGAGGTGATGTACGAGGCAACGGGCCATGAGTCGGCGGGTGCATCCAGGTCGTAAATCTGGACGGTGCGTTCCAGGGCGATGGCCAGCATGCGTCCGTCGGAAGAGAGAGCCAGCTCATACATGGACGTCGGTGAGCACTTGAACCACGGGCCTCCACCCATTGCTGTGCGAAGGTCGTTGATGGGACGTGTAGAGATGACGGTGGGCTCAGAGGTGGTCGTATCGTAGTGTGTGATTGTACGGTCGTGGAGAGAGACTGCTCGCCTGCCGTCCTTTGAGAGAGCGAGCTTGGTCTTGTCGAGTCTTGCTGAAAGGCTGTCGTCGGCTGGTGTTGAAGCCTTGACGCGCATGCCCAGCATCAACGCTCTTGCCGCCTCGTCGTATACCGACTCTCTACGTTTCGAGTCTGCCTTTTTGGCCCACGTTGTCGGCTCGATGGGCAGTTGTCCTAGTTGGTTGGCGAGCGTCACGGCATCCCTGGATGCATACTTCCAGTAACGGCAGACATTGCGCGATGCGTAGAATGACCAAGGATCCAGGTACGAGAAGATCTGCTGTTGCAGCTCCAGCGGGAGTGTAAGGGCCATGATTGTGTGTCTTCTCTTTCTCAGTATCGTCACTCTAGCTAGAGAAATAAGAATGGGGAAGAGGCAGGGGCTTTATTCGTATCAAATCTGCGACGAAACCCTGACGGGCCAATTTACGAGTCACCTCATCACCTCATCTTGCTCCGAAACTTCTCCCTTTTTGGGGCAATATTTTTCTGTTGACCCGTCGTCATGAAAATTCCAATCCCTCGCAACGTCATTCAGGGTCTTTGGCTCTGCCCGTGTTTTGGCTTTGCTTCCTCAACTGCTTCTTTGCGCCCGGGCATCAAAGAACATTGATGGCTTGACACTCTTCTCCACCTTCTCACCCACGCTGTTTTGACCACTCCAAGGTCAATTGCTTCCAACATTGTCTGTCGTCAATCGCCTTGACAGTCATCGCTCCACCTCCACAGATAGACCCATCGTTTTGTGCCCAAAAGTGTTGAGAGATATCTTGTTACACCGGACCTCTTAGCGCGGCATCTGTCCGATTACCAGAAGTTAAATCCCGAAACGCTATCATAAATCTGATGCCGATGCCTTCCGCTCATGCTGTACTGACGAGTCATGACCTATTCTTGTAGGCATTCTTGCTCACCTTGCGCTTTAGTTGAGTATTTCGAACCGACTGCCGAACCGCTCGGAGCACATCTGCTCTTATCGACACCCAAGCTTTTCGAGATTTCATCCATCGTCTAGCGCATGGCAAGACGTGATACTGCATCGATTGAAAGCAAACTTTCTTATTCCGAGAAGCACCTGCTCTCAGATATATCGATTTTTGCAAAATCTCACACACAAGGACTATTGTATTGCACGGAGACTAGTCTAGACAATGGGAACAGCGATGAAATGTGAGTAAGGTATTAAGTACTAGAAGAGTCTAAAGTGGTATCGTTGTAAAACCCGTTCCTAAACCGTGAATGATGCTCAAAGAGACATCCAACTTTTGGTGTCCCAGAACGCCGCGCTAATGTGAAAAACAGTCTCCGTATCTAATGGTTTAGGAAAAAGAAGTGGCTAGGATGGTCTCAAACATACGAGGCCTGCTCAAGCACCGCGACGGAGACTCGAAGCTCGAGATCTGGGCTTGGTGAACGACTCCCGTGTGTTGACGCGGTCGATGTCGTAAGGTGAGTGCTCATATGTAGAGGTGCGAGATAGTCTGGCACCGCCGAGTCCCTGACTGTCATTTCCGGTCTTGATCTCCTCGAACTTGGGAGTTTCGGCGTCACCATGCGATTCATCTTCATATGAATAGTCAAAGGCTTCTTGTTCTTCCTTTTCCTCGTCCTCTTTGCTCTCGCCTCCTGCCATCTGTTTCTGCATGTTACGCATGAAGTCCATGGACTGCTTTGCGTACTTGCAACGTTCGCGAATCTGAGGCCCAAACTTGTAGAAAAGGAATGGCATAGGAACACAGACCAGTGCGAGGAAAGCAGGGATGGTGGAAGCCCAGTGAATGCCAAGATTGTCATACATCTGTCCGGTGAAGAGAGGGAAAGCCGCACCGAAGAGCGAACGTAGGACGGAGTTTGCTGCAAGTACAGATGCAGCGAAGATAGTGTACGAGTCAATCAAGAAGTTCATGATGGCAAGGAAGACCAATACCATGCCGAAGCCAAATGGTACGCCGGCAGCAATCGAAGCCATCCAGTGAATCGAGGGTGAATTGGTCCAAGCGAACCAGAAGAGTCCAATGGGCAAGCAGATACCACCCAAGATACAGGGAGGAAGGCGAGCCTCAGGGGGAGCAAAGCCTCCATGTTCTCCAGAGATCTTGACGTAACGCTTGTTGTCCCAGATCGAATATCCCACGGCCATAAGCATGCCTACAGCGACTCCCAAGAAGGCCAGACCTCCAATTCCTTGGCTCCAACCTCTGCCTTGCTGGTAGACAATAGGGAATGCTGCGAAAAGCATGTAGAGAGTTCCATAAATGATAGCCATGTAAATCGACAGAAGCAAGACGATGGGCTCGCGGAAAAGCAGGATCCATGGACGCAGAAGAGAGGTCTTGAAAACCTTGCCGAAAGTTGTAGGACCTTGGTCAACGTCGCCCTTGCTGCGGTAGACCTTGCCAGTCATCTTGGACATCTTTGCAGCACGCTTGCGAAGGAGCACGGGAGGGTAGGTCTCGGGGATGAGGAGCGAGCCGACGATCCAAAGCACACCAGTACTGGAGGAAAGGAATTAGTCAATGAACAAACAACACTGAGAACAACAACACTCACAAGATGGCCATGACACCCTCAACCCATCGCCAACCAATAGTCTCGCCGACAAAACCTCCAACGATAGGTCCAAGAACGGGTCCCATGAAAGGTGCAGCAGCAAACAGGGTCATAGCCAGACCTCTCTCGTTGGCCGAGAACATGTCGGCAATCACACCTCCGGCGTTAGTGAGAGGAGAAGAGCCAATGGCACCAGCGAAGAATCGAAGAATGATGAGAGTGGCCATAGAGTTAGAACCAGCAGCTCCAGCGTTGAAAGCAGTCAGACCGCCATAGGTGGTGACAAAGAGCACTTGACGACCGAAGATTTCGGAGAGTGGCGCCCAGAGAAGGGGACCAATGGCAAAACCGAGAACGAAGAGGGAAACACCAAGGATACCCACTTCCTTCGAAGCACCGAACTCGACTAGAATCTGTCTGATGCCACCAGAGTAAGCTGACGAGACGAAAGCTACCGCTAGTGTCGCAATTGCGACGAGCATCGTGAGGCCCCATTTCTTGAACTTGGAGAAGAGCATAGGGTTGCGGGGGTCGTTTGTAATCCAGTTGACCACGTAGGGGTCCTCATCAGTTCCGGAGCCTGGGTAGTTCCAGTTCATGACCTCATCAGTGATAAGACCTTGGTCCCATACCAAGCGCCAATGGGGAATCGAAGAAGGTCCCTTGCCAGCTTCGACATCCTTGGACTTCTCCATGCTGGTCGTGTGTGGTGAGAGAGATCAAAAGGTGGAGTTTGTTTATCTGGGGTAGACCAGGAATCCAAGTAGCAGAAGCTAGGGTCCAGATGCTAGCGTATGGGTCGTGATAAGACTTCGAGAAATTCTAGCGCTTCGAAGGTAGCACAGAAGGGGGATACTCTTTAATATGAAGAGAAAAAGGGCTCTCAAGTGTTGCGATGACAACATGGCAAACGCTTGCCTGGTAATAGAGTTCGTTATTCCATGCGAGGCGTCAATCCGGAGGACCGAGGTTCCGATGGCTTGGTATGATCGAATTGTGCCGTTGCCAATGGCCTTCTGGACAGTCTGATTGGACCATTGTCAAGAGATGTGCTTTTGTGCAAAGCTTTTCGCTTGTTTGGCGTGCGGCAGGCGTGCCCAGAACGCCTCATCAGGGAGATTCTGCCGAGGTATCCGAACCCATCTGCTCTTGCAAAGCACTTCTCAAACGTTGTTAGCGAGTGATCAGATACTTCTCATGATACTTTCGTATCCAGATTATAAATCAGAGGAGCCTCTGTGGTCATGAATACCTGAATGGTTTCATCAGTCGAGTACAGTCGGCCCACGGAATGTGAGTCTACTCTGCCTGATCGAAAAATACATTCATTCTTCGTGTCTTCCAAGCTCTACGAGTAGTGAGGCCCAAGGTATCCTACTTTTGCGCCCCCTTTAATTTTAAACGAAAAGAGGTTCTTCTTAGCGACTTGCGATTCGTGTGACTTTTGCTCTCTCAACAACAGTTGACAGATTTGCTTTGCAATTGACTCGCGGCCTTCGCCTATCTGATCGGGCCTTTGGCCGCCGGTCGATGCGAGCCGGTCCTTCACGGGCGCCGACCGCCGCTCCGCTCGAGGCCATTGGTTGCCGAAAGAGATATTGTGCTAAAGAGTTGTGCAACCTCTGGTCGGTTTCACGTTCGCTCATGCTTCTTATCACTACGAGCGACTGGAGCAATCTCGTCAAATGATTGCAAAGGTGTGTCTCGTATCTTGTTCCACTTTCGGCGATGCCGAATCGCGAAGTTGCAGCATATCGGTTCGGTGGAGCAACACAATGGCCACGCACGCCTGGCGACTCCTCGAGCGATTCAAAGACGGATATGCACGACCCCAAAACGGCAGCATTCCGAGAGGTTGTTATACACCCCACGTGGCGCCTTCGCTTGTGTTCGAACCGCGAGCTTGGTAGAATGGATATAGCTTTACATCTTGCACTACACTCGATTGTTTCTACAGAATCGAGGTGGTCCTGTACGAGCAGACCACGCGCACATAGCTGTGCGACTTTGTACTGATCAGGACCATTCACCACTCAGTGCGACCCTTCAGTGCTTCGTGTCCGAGACCATCGGATTTGAAATCAGGCTGCTGGCGAAGTATTGCGATGTAGGTAGTATAGGGCAGTCGCGAGCAAAGCGAGTCCGCAGATGCGCCACGACGATAATGCAAGCTGCCAGGATTAACCACTACTAGACAGGCTTGTGTTGTTCGAGTCGACTCACATTAAACGATTGGGTATACCGGCTCCATCGACTAGTGCTGTTTGTTGCAGATGCTGCGTCACCTCGTTCGAGTCTGCCGGGTTCGACCGGTGAGCTCGCAACTGCAGTGATAGAGCGTAAGGTTAGGGAAAATGGTCCCTCCTGATCGCCAAAGAAGCTGCAACGCAATATGAACAATAATCAAACAACACGAAAGCTGCACGGGACTTACCTCCTCATCATGATGCTCATCCTCTTGATTGTCTCGAGATTGATAGGGTCCGCATGCTCCTTTTCCTTACCGCGATAGGTCGGCTTCAGACCAGACCATGGAACGAATACAAGGCCACCTTTCTCGAGACTGCTTTCCCCGGAACAAGGCTTGAAGTCGTACTCCCACGAGATGGTGGCTTGTTCACGTCCGTTGTCTGGATTGCGGGGAAGTAGCTCATCCTTGAGGATGAAGGTGTATCTCTTGTCTGCGAGTTTCTAGGTATGAGCCTGGTATCCTGCACCAGAAAACTAGTGGCATGATTCGGGGGATTAGGAAACTTGCCGTCGGCTTCTGCAATGTCGAGCACGATTCCTGCATAATCAGACAAATCCCAGCCTCTATCCTCGCCCGTGGTCCGCTGGCTTGCGAATCCTGCGCCACCTAGTGTTTTGATGTCGAGATTGCCATGGAATCGCCCTGTGCTGCTGTGGCATTCGAGGAAAGACTGCGCATCACAGTTTTAGCATGTCTGGAAGCTCAGAAGCGCACATGCGGCTAGTCATCCTACTTGTGATTTCCCACCGCGTACACGATCGTCGCTTGCAGTCCAGTCTGCGGCGTTCCAGGACCTGTAGGGCGTAAACTTTTCAGCATCGTGCAGACTCAGAGACACGCAAGATCACCAACCGACTACCCCCGAACAAGATTCGGTCTTTTTCTTTGTCCATAGCCATATTTCTAGTTGAGCGCTCTATGGGAAGTCGATGTTCTGGCGTCGGGTGCGCTGCGCGCAAGTGGTGGTTGGTTGCTTGCGCCTTGACCACCACTTTAGCTTTGGGCGTTGTCTGCTGAGCCTGTGGTAGCTCGATGTACGTACCTGGCTCCCTGGAGTTCGGGGTCCTTTCTGGTGACACCGAACCGGTCACGCATCCAACGCATGCTCCCGCTAGTCGGGCTGAAGGTTAAGGACCAAGTCAAAGTGGGGAAAGTTGCAGCCTCAGCAGCTTGCCATGCTCGATTCGGTATGCCTGTTGCGAGGTGTAGTTGCAACATGAAATGTACATTCGAGATCGGTAGCCAATAGTTTTGACTCTTTCTCGTGAAAATCAAGTAGAACGAGGTGAGTTTGTTCTGAAAGAATGCACCACAAATCCCTTTGCCCAACTCCTCCAACTCCGGCCCTAGCGAACGACAGTGTGGTATTGCCCTTGTAATCCTCAGTGTTTTGCGCCATCGCATGATACCCGTAAATCCCCGTCCGTCATGCCGTCTTGACCCTGTTCTTGTTTCATTATATCGTTATCGACGTATATGCTTTCATCTGTTACCTCCCCGGAGGGGCGGCGTCAGAGGAAGTGAGAGGGGTGTTCGTGGAAAAGTCATGTAATCATAGGGGGGTGAGCTGGTTATCGAAGGTTCGAAGCTATCTGACAGTGCTGGAGTCTGGCTGAAGACATCAGTATCAGCACTTGAGAGGTGGCAGGAGGAATACTTACGTGAACAGCGGGTGTCTGATAGGCGAATTGACTGGCCACGTCCACGCCAGCCATGGAAGCGTAGCTCAAGCTGAAGGGGTTCATATCATCCTCTTCATACACCTCTGGCTTGATGATGGCCGGCATACTTGTCTGGTATGTCATTGTTGAGGGAGGTACCATGCATGAAGAAGAGATGGGAATAGGATATGTCATGTAACTCGACACCGAAGGAGCGAATTGACCTTGCTCGATAGATGGATAGGCTTGGTAGCTGAATGGCGGAGGAGATGTGGAGAGCTGACGAGTATGTTGATACGAGAACATTCTCTTATCGTCCGGCGCCTGCGAATAGGAATATTCGTAACCATTGGATGTATAGGCACGGCCGCCGATGTCGTTGCTTTCTTGGGCGTGGGAGATGTGCGAAGACCCCTTGAAAGCAGGCAGGTTGGATAGATCTAGATCCACGTATTTGACTTCAGGCGAGGGGGAAGCTGAGCTGGAAGCCGCACGGCGTTCCAGATCCTCGAGACGCTTCTTCAGCTTCTTTCCTTTGTATCTTGTTAGGTTGTGTCTGATACAAACACACCGACTGTGGTATACGTACTGTAGTTTCTTTGGGCAATGCGATTCTGAATTCTCCTCCGCTCAGCGAGATCCGTGATCTTTGTCCAATCCTCGTCTGGGTTCGCGCTGGCACTGAAAGCACTGCTGGTGGGATGCGATGAGGCATGGTGCTTGTGTGAGGAAGGTGGGGAGCATGAGCATGAGTAGCCCGAGCGTCTGTTCATGGTGTCTGTGTATAGAGTATGGATTGGTTGGAGCGTAGTGGAGAGGAAGATGAAATATTGAGGGCCGGGACGATGGGTTTTGTATACTCGGGTCAGGTTCGAGGATCTGCATGCTTCAGCCTTGAGGGAAGTGGCTCTGATATAGCAGGCCTGTTGTGGTTACAGCTCTCTGCCTGGATACAGCTCAGAGGATGAGCACCCTGGACTGTTTAGCGCAAGTGCCATGTGAAAGCTGCAGCGGCATTCCACGGGCGCTCCGCAAATGGAACAGAAGGAGCCATGCAGACGGGTCGACAGTGACACCGAGCCAAGTCGCCAACTCCGCCATTATTAGCACCAACCAGCGGTTCCTCCCACACAAAAGCGTAGGGCTGAAGGGACAAGAGTACGGTGAGGGTTACCACAAGTCGGGATCTCCTCTAGACCCCTTTGTACCCAAAGCTTGCGTCAACAGTAGACGACGGACAGAGCGTGCCACGTAGGATCATGCGGAAAAGCCAGATTTCGCACCTGAAAGCCCAGAGTCTGTTATGGCCGTCTTGAGCAATGTCTACGTTGCTCCGAACGGTAGCCCCAATTCGAGGCGATGCGACGTTTCCCTGCGCATCTTGCGCCTGCGGGCGATGCTGCTGCAAGGATTGAGTACAAGGCTCACCGCTGGCACCCTCGAGGCCGGATTAGAAATAAATTGGCAGGAGGAGGGGAAGGATGGGAAGGATCCGGAACGAGGAAGGAGGCTGGCTGGCTTGCGGGGCGTGGTTGGCCGCATGCTCGGAGCTTGAGCTTTGTGAGACCAAACGATGTGTCCCTCACGAACGCCATAGACCACTTACCCAATCCGGCGTGGATCGTTTACGAACCGACCCTTGTCCTCCTCCCGTCGCGTTCGAGCATACCTGCCGGCCACCAATCTCTTGTTCGCGCTGCGGACCGGAATCGCGGGTACGAAGCAGCGTCTGGCAGGAACGAGCAGACCAATGACTGTTCGGGTATCCTCGTGTGGTCTCGCGTGTCCTGCATCCATACCAACATCGTCCCCCTGTCCATAGGGCTGACGCTACTCTATTGCTCACTTGGACCAAACGACGATTACAGGCAACGATGAGGTTTGACCTGCATGTCAGAGGATGTAATTGTGAACTGCAATGATAGGGCTGATAGCAGTAGATCCTTGCAGTATCGCATCATTGCGAGCTACACTTTCTACAGCACAGATTCGCAGTTGTTGCCATTTTCTGCTCGAAGTGATCACGCCGATTGTTGAATTACGAACGTTGACTGACGCTTGCACCAAATCGGCATTTGCTCGAGAATACCGAATCTTCTTGACGTCCTCCAATATTGAACAAGTAAGAACGGCATCTGTCACGGGTGCATCCAGAATTAGCAAGACAAAGAATGCGGATAACGGCAAAGTCTCAAACGCACAAAGAGCGCACAAGTTCACCAGCGACCACATGCGTGTAATTGACAGCAGCAAAAGTTGCTAATCCCGATTAATACTCAGATCCAAAACGTGACCGGTCAGTCTTTGTTCCCCAGCTATAGCTCTCGACTCTGGACACGACATGCTCTCTTCGCCTGATATGTTGGTTTCGTCGGCCACGAGTTCTAAATGTGCCCAGCATCGACACCGCCTAGCTGGATACAGAGCAGTATGATCCCCTACGATCGGGCGTTTCGACTGGGTATGGCCCTGTCATGCTTGCATAGCACGAAGGGGTACGCCGCGATCGTGATGGTCTTCTCGGAATCTGCCACGAGCTTCGAAGTACAAGCCTACTTGTCCAGGTTGGTTGTTGGGATTGACCTCGTTGGTAGGTATCCTCTATTCTCAAAACTTGCGAATGGGAGTTGCCGACAGACACAGGAATATGTGCGGGTAAGACCTTTCGCACGAGATGCTGACAAGCACTGCAGCACTGTGCTTCCATTCCAGAAGCTGAGAGACTTCACATGACCAACCAACGCAATACTGAACCGGTCAAGTGCCGGTGAAAACTCCATATTGTGGATAGTGATAATCCTTGAGAGTTACCGAAAATTGAGCAGGGGTCGAATGGACTGCTGCGTGAGGCTCTGTGTGACAGTTTTCGTAGAACCCCGAGGCCATGCACTGAAAAATACAGTACGGCCTCATCAAATTCACCGACCAGCCCGTAGGACATGTAGGCACGTTGGTTGATTCAACACTTTCTCCTCGTCTGCTCGGATTTGTGGTCCTGCACCGCCTTGTATGATACAGAGCCAAACTTTCCTTCTACAAAAGACACAAATCCCTCCAGGTAAAAGTTGTAGTTGAGAAAGAGAGAGCAGGTACCCTCCAGTGGACACTGTCCTGTTTCTCAATAGCATTGTATCTATATATGTGGTACTCAGAACAAGATGAAGCTATAGGCTCAATGCATCTTGTACGATTTGCAGACACATCGGCGTTAAAGAAGTAGCCAGGGCTGGTCAACATATAAATGCTGGACAACTCCACCCGCTCATCAACACCCCGCTTACTCCAGCTCCTCAGTCCAAGACAAACAATGGTTCTGTCACTGTTCGATAACCGCCACGAAAATATCGATTGTTACAATCTGCGGATTTGTAAGGCAACTCAGGTGACATCAGGCAATAATGACCACTACTTCTGGAGATAGAGGTTCAAAGTCCGATATCATATCACAAGATAGCCAGCGGTCAGTAGATAACGGCAAGACGTGATCGTCAGTGGCTGCTAGTCGACCGTCCGACAGCGATGAATTGCAAAGGCAAACGCGACAAGAAATCGGCGCGGACGGCAGTGTCCCATAACCCCGTGCCAAAATGTAGGGGTGAGGTGTCCTTGTTCTTGAGTTCTGGTTGGTCGAACCAATTGATAGATCTCACCGCAATATGGTCCAGATGGGGTGATGACAGGTGATGCGGGACATGATCTGGAGCGGGTTAAAGGCACGTGAGTTTGGATCTACTAGAATATCGAGGGGATCGTAAACAGGGCAGAGAGGTGATCAATGACCTGGTGGTCAATCCTGCTCCGTCGAGGCATATATAGATAGATGCTTGTGCCCGTTCAAAGTAGATTTGATCCTGTCCTGACCAAGCAGGGGCGTTGGTCTACCCATGCTTACGCATCCCCTGGTCTACAGACGAATAGCAGAGAATTGCCGTCATCTGCCTTCACTTCTATGTGATATTCTTTCTACCCTGAAGAATATTTGCGTTATTCCCAGCGCCCCACAACGACCAACATTTCGTATCCGGACATTCGCAATGCTAAGAACTATCCAACGCAAATGTTCTAGCGCGCAGCTGAGCACCGGTTACTGCCAACCAGCCCTGCCTGGCTGACGATACATGGATGTCATCGAGGCTTGGACATGCTTGACCACAGCCTTTGTGCAAAAGGCGGTTGCATCATCTCCCACAGGCGGCGCTTTCCAGTGCCACTTTGTTCACGGGCACGAACAGCAAACACTTGATTCGTGGATGTGCAAACTCCAAATACAACTCAAGGTGGCTGAGTTGGACTTTCCAAGCTGAGATCGACTGTCAGCTTCATAAGCGGACAGTCTCCACATTTGACTAGACTCTCAAGTTCGCGGATCTGAGCCTGCAGAGAGCGATGTTCGTCAAGCAGACGCTCATTCTCAGTCCTTGCCCGCCTGATTTGTTTCGTGGCCGCTGCGATGACGGCGGCTTTGGTGAGTCGTTTGAGCTCATCAGCTCCTAGACGAGAAGCTGACCCGCCTTGTTGTTCTTCTTTCGAGTGAATGGTGGCGACGATGCTCTCCCGCAAGACATCAACTTGTGCGTTAATGTTTTCGCGATATCGTCGCTCTACGATATTATGGCGTACTTTGGCCGAGTCTGTTGTACGAACTCGAGCCACGGCAGCGGCATCAGGGGTCTGAGATGCGTCCTCGGGACTATTGGTGGTAGAGCTCTGCCGTGTTTCGATGGGCACAACTGGGGACGATGTTGAAAGGGTTGTCAAGCTTTTTTGTTGGTCATCATTGTGTTGAGAGAGAGCTTGTGGGGGTTCGAAGTCCAGGAACGAAGCGTTACGCTTTTGGCCTTCGGTCGGCATGCTGAGATCGGCCATCTGCGTTGAGGGTTTCTGTTGATCTAGGTAAGACTGGGAGACGGAGAAGGCGACGTCACAGTTTCCATCAGAATGAACAGAGGGATTCGTGGATGGCGCATAATGCAGATCCTGGTTATGGGCTGGGGATGTGAAGTTGTTGATTTCTAGAGGAGACAAGGAGTCCGACTGATTCGACGTAGCGAACTGCTGGGAGGTTGGTGTCCCTGCAACACTGTATGAGTATGTTGGGGTACTTGGAGACGACAGCAGAAGGTCCATGGCAGGAGTGTGATGATATCGGGAAACGCTAGAGCGAGGGGCGTATACTAACATGAGGAATCAGGCGACATATGAGGGAACGCATAGGGGCTCATGAAGCTGTCCGAGCCCACATCGTATGCAAAATTGAAGCCATTCGGGTCAGCGAAGGTGGCGTATGGATGGGAGCCGTATGGCTCCGAGTTTCGCCAGGGCATGGTTGTGTCGGGGTCTGGTGATTGATCTGGTGATGGGAGGAGGGGCAGAACGGGTGACGGAGGGGAGCGAAACAAAGAGGACCAGGCACGTCCCTAACGCACGACACAGTGAAGCACGAATCGAGTTGCAGCACGGCAGAGAGAAAAGGGGATACAAGTAACCAAGCCGGAAGTGTGCAGCAGCGCAGAGTAGTTGTAGGTAGTTATCTAGGTCCAGACGAGTGGGGGTGCCAGTTTTGAAAGATCGAGCAAGCGCAGTCGAATCCGCAATGGAGCAGGATTTGCGCAATCCCATGCACCGTGGCACGAGTCGAGTACCGGTAGAGACAACGACGATTGCACGCCAGTCGGTCTTTTCTCGTAAGGCTGGATGGCTGTTTCGCCTGAGCCCTAGTGACTTGGTTTTTCTGTCGCAATTTTTGCTGTCGTCGCCTATTGAGGCAGAGAGCCAGTGCCGTGTGATTGGCCGATGGGGGTATATTCGGAACCGGAGGCTCTCGAGTCGCGACAGAACGCCTTAGCGTGAGTACAAGGGTACAAACGAGGGAACAGTGGCGTGATGTTTGACAGCTTGGTCCAGGCCATCACCTGATATTGGACCTTGCACGCTGCCCGTTCCTACAACAAGCTGTCGTAGCCTCCCATCACCACGGGTCTGCCCAGAATTCGTCCCGGAACTGTTGACACCAGCAATGCTTGAAGCACACGTATATACCACCCGTAAGGCCCCTGGCTGAGGTAGGTGAATTTCTCTTCCATCGTATCAACCGTACCGAGCTTTTTCTTTCGTACGCAAGCACTATCAATCCTGTTGGGACCTGATCGTTACGTGGGCATTCCCAGCTGTCGTGTTTGTGGTTCGCTCCAGTCCCAGTCAGTCGGTGCACGGATTCGAGTCAATTCTCTCACCTCTCTCGTCGCCCTTAGCGAAGAAACATGTGTGCGCAGTATATCGAGCAGCAAGACGCTCAAGCTCTAGGCCGCAAGCGCTTCGACAGCGTCGCTATGGCTGCACGATCCGAGCAGCAGCACAACGAGTCTGACTTCACAACACCCAGGACATCGTGGCAGCAACAACCAACCGAGAATGGTCTCAGCATCTGTGAAACGGGAAGACAACGAGCAGCACAGCACCCTGCTGGACTACCTTTCGACTGTTGGAATTCACCACTGTGCCCTCGCAACATGCCGCAGAACGGTTCGGCGCGGTCCGCCGGTCAAACTGTGTGCAACCCCGGCACAAGCCTGAGCAACAATACCGCAGCCAACCACACGACGACAGATCTGACGACATCCTCTTTACGCAATGACACTCCCACGACCGACATTATCATTCCTGCCGACTCGCCGCCCTTTGATGCCCGTCCAAGTCTGAAGCGTGCTCGCACCGACACCACTCTCGACACACTGGATGAGGCTGCCCCTGTCAAGCCTGCAACCAAAGAGAAGAGACTGCCGCACCATGTAATCGAGCGACGATATCGCGAAAACCTAAACACACAAATCGAACAGTTGCGAGCAGCAGTTCCATCGACAACATCGCCATGTCACAATCTCGACATGGAGGACATTGGCCCCACGTATGCCGCTAGTGCGTCGCATAATGCTGCAAACAACAACAACAACGGCATCAGGCCTCTCAGCAAGGCTGGCGTGATTGCTCATGCGGCCGAGTACATGCGCCAGCTCTCCACTCAGAACGATGAAGTGGAGAAGCGCAATGCAGAGTTACGCATGAC
>Ga0268251_10000294_pt1 | contig 16544 bp, 33 predicted proteins | sample AgamicAsMae_FD_200527 | JGI IMG/M metagenome (GOLD analysis project Ga0268251, IMG submission 200527) | Agave microbial communities from Guanajuato, Mexico - As.Ma.e (v2) (version 2) | ecosystem: Host-associated > Plants > Phyllosphere > Phylloplane/Leaf | place: Guanajuato, Mexico | collected...
CGACGAGCCGGCCCAAAGGGTTCCTCGGCCAGTTCCTCGACGGCTTTTTCGGCCGCTGATGGCGCGGGCACGGCGCGCACCGGGCGAGATCGACCCGCCGGCTCCGGTCGGCGAGGAGCCGGAGCCCACCGGCGCCGGCGCCGGCGACGGCCTGACGATCGACAGCGGCCGGCCGTTCCGGGCCGACGCCAAGCAGGGGGAGGAGCCGGAGGCACCGGCGCCGGCACCCGAGGCAACGGTCCCCCTGATCGAGGAATGGAGCGAGGAAACGGTGCGGTCGAATCTCGTCGCACAAGGGGCGTTGCTCCACACCTTCCTGGCCGTCGATTCGGAGTCCGATGAGTGGGTCTACCTCGAACACGAGCTGGACGCGATCGCGCCCCCGCTCACGCGCATCTTCAACCGCTACCCGCAGCTCCGCGCGGTCGCGCCCTACGGCGACCTGCCGGCGCTCACGGTCGGCCTCGCCAGCTACACGAAACGGTCGCTCGAGCAACGCGCAGCCGACAAAGCCGCGGCCGCGATCGCGGCCGAGCAGGGGGAGCACCGGCCGGCCCACTTCACGGTCGGCGGGGAGCCGGCGTGAGTAGCGCCGCGGCCGTCGTCATGGCGATTTGCGCGAAGCCGGACTGTGAGCAGGAGGCGCCCGGCGGCCCCGGCCTGCGCGCGTACTGCGACGACCACCAGGCCGAGCACAAGGAGCGGCTCCGGATCGCGCGAGCGCCGGCCGTCGCCGAGTCGAACCGGCGCCGGGCGATGGTGCGCCGCGGCGAGCTCCACGAGCCCGGCCCGTTCGAGACGCAAGGCCTTCAACTCGCGCAGTTCGGCCGCGACCTCGACGAGGCGATGGCCGGCCACGAGCAGAGCTCGCGCGAGCTCGTCGACGCCGAAGCGCAGTGGCGGCGCGCCCTCGCGGCGATGGTCCGCGTCACGATCGAGCAGGCCAAGGCGACCTGACGTGGCGCTCCTCCTGCCCGCTCGGGTGCTCTACGTTCCCCCGGTCGGCGAGCCGGTCGACCTCGGGGAGTGGACGTCCGGCTCACCGGCGCCACTCGTCGCCGGCCTCACCGGCGCGGCCGACCGGCTGCGCCGGTACGCGCTCGCCGTGCTCGCCGGCGAGCCCGAGTGGGTCCCCGACGACGTCGTCAGCAAGTTCCGGCTCCTCGAGTCGGCGCTCCCGATCCTGGCGCGCTTGATGCGCCTGCGCGGCGTCTCGTCGCTCACCGACCTCCTCCCGGAGACGGACGACGAGGCCTACGCGCTCCTGCACGCGCTGCACGCCTGGACCGGCGAGCTCCTCGAGCCGGAAACGCCGGCGGCGCCGGGCGGCACCCCCGGCGCCGTCGCCGAGACGCTACCTCCGGCCGGGCAGCTCCTGTGAAGCTCGTTCGCCGGTTCTGGCGCTGGCTCAGGCCGGTCAAGATGGAGCCGGTCGGGTGCGTCTTCGCCGGCTGCACGGCGACGCCGTCGACGGCGTTTCGCTCGACGGAGCGGGGCGTCGTCTACGCCTGTGAGCGGCACGCGCGCCGGTTGCGCCGCTACCAGCGTCGCGCGGCCGCGATCGCGGAGCCCGAGACGAGGGCGATCCCGAAGGAGCTGCGGTGAGCGTCGTCTGTCTGATCGCCACCTGGCGCGACGGCGAGCTCCTCGCCGAGGCCGTCGCGAGCGCGGAGCCGCACGTCGACGCCGTGGTCGTGCTGGACGGCGGCTACCACGACGTCGTCGCCCCCCACGAGTTGAGCTCGTCGCGCGACGAGCTCCACGCGGCGCGCGAGGCGGGCGCATTCGTGTTCGAGAGCGGCCACGGATGGGCGGACGAGGTTTCCAAGCGGAACGTGCTCCTCGAGCTCGGCCGCGCCGTCGTGACCAACCCGCACGACCGGTGGGCGCTCGTGCTCGACGCGGACGAGGTCCTCGTCGTCGACGAGCCCGGGCGGCTCCGGGCGATGCTCGAGGAGGCCTCCGTCGTCGAGCTCGCACCGGGCTTGCGCCGGCGGGAGCCGGACGGCGCGTGGTGGAGCGCCCCGAGCCGGCTGTTCCGGCTCCGGCCGGCCGTGCGCTACTTCGGCCGCTCGCACCATCTGTGGACGGGCGATCGCATGGTGACGCTCGAGCACGGCCTGACGACGGCGCCGGCGCCGACCGAGCCCTACGTCGAGCACCGCTGGGACCGGCGCCCGGTCTGGCGGCGCCACGGGCGGATGCTCGCGCTCTCACCGTGACGGCGCGCATCCTCGCGAACGATCGGCAGCTCTGGCTCGGCTCGACTCAGTCGGGCAAGACGACGGCGGCCAACTACGTGTGTTCCCAGTTCGCCTGCGGCGGCGCCGTCATCGACGTGAAGGGCGAGCTCCGGATGGCGCACGCGCCGACCGTGCGCGACGTCGCGCAGCTCGAGCGCGAGCTCCGGCGATCGCGCTGGGTCCGTTACCTGCCGGCGACGAACGAGGCGGACGAGTTCGAGGACGTCTACGCGGCCCTATTCCGGCTCCGGCATCGCGTCGTGCGCACGACCGAGGCGTACGCGGTCGGCTCGCCGCGCGGGCTGCGGCTGATCCAGACGCAGGGCGCCGGGCTCGGGCTCGGCCATGTCGCCGAGTCGCAGCGTCCGCGCAACATTGACCGGACGCTAATGACGGAGGCCGATCATCTGTTCCTAATGCAGAAGGGATTAAGCGCCGACGACCTCGCCGACGTGTCAAAAGAGTTCGGAATATCCGCCCGCACCGTCATAGCTGAAATCGACAGGCTTGAGCCCTACGGGTTTTTATGGTGGGACAGGCGCGCCCGCGACCTATGCGCCGTCGCTCCATTCCCCCCATCCTATTTAGCGATAGCGGAGCGATTTGCAAAGAAAAGAACGGTGTAAAGTACGTTGGTACATGCGGACGAGTTTTAGGCGCCGATGGTACTTCAACCTCCAACAGGCGAGAGAGCTTCGTCTCCGTGGAATGTGGGACGCATATCGGATAGGCCGATTACAGTTGCGGAAAAGGAGTTTTCGCCTGGACAGGCAACAGACGGGCGAAAATCTACCGAAACCTCCAATCGCCGCTGAGGCCCCTAGGAGCCGTTCTAAGGCCCGACCCCCCCTCAGACGGTAAGTAGGTCGTCTGAAAAACCCCTGCAAATGAGGGGGTAGCTCCGGCGAGCTCGTCGAGGGCGCGATCGCCAATGTCTCCGGTTTTGCGCGCCCATTGTCTCGCTCGGTAGGACCCCGAGCGACCACGCCGCGGGGTGCCGCCGCGGCCTTCCAACGTCCAACGGGAGGCCCCATGCGCATCCTCGGTTTCTCGCTCGGTTCCATCATCCGTATCGGGATCGCGGCGACCCTGTTCTCGATCGCCTTCAAGTACGTGGCCCACCGCTCCGGCATCCCCGCCGCCGAGCGCGTCGCGCAGCTCGCGTGATGTTCGAGCTCGATCGAGGCAGCCACTTCTACGCGGACCAGCTCGGCCAGGGCGAGGAGCTCTCGGGCGAGCGGGTCCACCAGGCCACCGGGACGATGCAGGCGGCCTACATGCGGAACCTTCCCGGCAACGGGCGGGCGTACACGATCGCGCCCGAGCAGTTCTTCGAGCTCACGGAGCGGAACGAGATGCCGCTCAACCAGATCCCGAGCGTCAACGCCTTCGGTACGACCTACCAGGCGCGCATCAACAACGTCGGGATCATCGCCGCGCTCATCCTCGACGTCACGGCCACGATCTCCTGCACGATCGGGACCGGGACGCTGACGGCGAAGGCGGCCTGGCCGTGGAACGTCATCAAGCGCGTCTTGGTCTCGGCGAACGGCCAGAACGAGCTCATTTCCGTCGAGGGCATGGATCTCCGCGCCCGCTGGCTCCGGGTCTACCGGAACGCCGCCGACAACGTCTCGAGCTACTCGGGCACGATCTCGAACGGCGCCAACGCGATCACGCTCCAGTACGTCATCCCGTTCGCGCACGACGACACCACGCTCATCGGCTCGCTCTACGCACAGTCCGACGAGACGTACCTGTCGCTCGAGATCCAGACGGCGACGGCGGCCGAGATCATCGCCACGACCGGCAACGCGACCGTCGACTCGATCGCGGTGACGGTGACGCCGCACCTCGTCTTCTACGAGATCCCGCAGGTGACGGACGGGAACGGCAACACGCTGATCGTGCTGCCCGACCTCTCCTCGCTGCACGGGCTGAACATGATCGACGCCCCCTTCTCGAACACGGGCGACGTCCAGACGCGGCTGCTGCGCTCAGCCGGGCAGCTCCTATGCGTCTACAACCGGCTCGACTCCGGCAACGCCGGGCTCTCGCCGTGGACCGACCTCGACGAGATTAGGTGGGAGTACGCCGGCAACCAGCGGCCGCGGCGGTACAACCCGGTCCGGCCGCTCCGCTCGAAGATGGCCGGCGACTACAACGGCGACATCAACCCGAGGGCGCAGCACTATTTCCTGTTCGACTTCGAGGTTGACAACCCCATGCGGGACGTCGTGTACCCCAAGGGCGTCATCGACCTGCAAACCGTCGTCGCCGTCAAGAGCGGCACGTCGCTCACGAACGCCAAGCAGCACGTCGTGGCCGAGACGCTCTACGGCGGCGCGTAGGCGGCCGCCATGGGCCTCATCTCGAAAACGACGGCCCCGCGGCCGCGCACGTTCGGGCAGCTCGAGCCGGTCACGGACTGGGCGAGCCCGTTCACCGTCCAGGGCATCTTCGGCCGGAGCGCGCCGAATCCGCTCGTGATGACGAACCACCCGTCGAACCTCCTCGAGGGCGCCGACGTGGCTCCGGTCATGCCGCTCTCGGGCGTGCAGACGGTCGACGCCCCTGGGGGCTCGCCCGACCTGCACGTGTCGCATTGGTCGAACCTGCTTTCGCCGATGCACTCGGAGGCCTTCTGGGTGCTCCTGATCGCGCTCGCGGTGCTCGGCATCTTCTCCGGCCAGGTGCGGCTCGGGCCGGTGCACGCCGGGATCGGCAAGTAAGTGGAGTCGTTCGCTCGAGCGGTGCTGTTGCTCCTGGCGGCCGTGCTCCTTCTCACCTACGCCAACCACGGCCCGGCCGGCGTCAAGCGCCAGCTCCGGGCCAAGTTCCTAGGGAGGTAAAGACCATGCAGGAAGTCACGTTGTGGTGGGTCCCCGGCGCCGGCGACGAGGGCAAGGGCGCCTGGGAGGCCCGGTGCGAGACCGTCGACGCGGTCGGCGATTCGCCGGCGGCCGCGCTCGAGGCGCTCGCCGAGAAGTTCGCCGACCCGGTCACGCCGCCGGGCGACGTGCTCGAGGAGCCGGAGCAGCCCCCGGTGCCGAAGATCTCGAGCTCCCCCGCCGAGCCCGGACCGACGAGCTCGCCGGTCGCGCCGATCCCGGTGCCGCCGGCGCCGGCCGCGCTCGAGCGGACCGACGAGGCGCAGATCGACGAGCGGGCGATCGGGACGACCGGCTCGCCGGTCCATCCCGCCGGCGACGGCCAGGCGGACAAGCCGGCCGCGACGACGTCGACGAGCGACGACGCGGCCGCGCTCGAGGCCCGCAAGGCCGAGCTCCGCGCCGAGCTCGCCAAGCTCGAGGGCGAGGGCGCCTAGGTGGCCGTGGGCATCCTCCTCGTCGTCGTCGGCCTGTGGGGCTTCGGCCACCTGCCGCAGCTCACGCGCCGCATCGTCAACCTCGGCGGCGAGGCGTTCTAGGCCATGGCGGCGACGCGCGCCCGCACGAGCGTCCGCGTTCGCGGTGTCACCTACCGCGATCCGGACGAGGCGCGCGTCGCCGCCGACGAGCTCGAGTTCAGGGCCGAGCAGATCGCCCGCGAGGCCCGCGAGGGCGGCAACGAGGCGCTCGCCGACACCGTCCAGGACCGGGCGCTCGCCGACGCTCGCCGGCTGCGCGACTTCGCCCGCGAGCTCGAGGAGCACGAGGCCGGCTCCACCGAGCAACCGGACGACGTTCCGGCTCCCTCTCCCTCTCCGGCTCCCGCTCGGCGCCGACCGCGGCGCACGAGCTCAACCCGACCGACGTCCGGCGCTCGCAGGCCTCGCCGGCGCTCGAGCGGGGGCGGGCTCCTGAGGCCGGCGCGGCGCGACGTCGAGCGCTTCGGCTCGGCGACCGGCCTCGACGAGCCGATCGGCGGTGCCGCCGACCTGTTCATGGTGGCGATCGGCGCCACCCTCACGCTCGTCATCCTCCGGTTCCTGATCGCGACGCCGCGCGGCCAGCACAGCGTGGCCGGGCTCTCGAGCGGCGCCGCTCGCTTCACGCGCCGGCTCCTCGATCCCGCCGACCCGTTGTGGCTCGCGCACTCGGGCGCCGACAAGCCGCTCTCCGCCGCCGGCGCCGGCTCGAGCTCCCCCGTCTCCCCGACGCGCTCGAGCTCGGCGCCGGCGCCGAAGGGCGGCGCCCGCCCGACCGGCCAGCTTGTCGGCGTTCCCGGCGCCCGGCCCGGCGTCAAGGTCGACCGAGCCTACGTCTCGCTCGTCGTCGCGATCCAGCGCATGTTCGGCGTCACCGCCGAGAGCGGCGCCCGCTCGCCGGAGCACAACGCCGAGGTAGGCGGCGCCGAGCACTCGGACCACATCCCTGGCAACGGCGTCGCCGTCGACTTCGTCGGCACGCCGTCCGCGATGGCGCGGCTCCACGCCTGGGCGGTCCGGATGGGCTTTCCCTACGTCGAGCCGATGGCGCAGACGAAAGACCGTCCCCACGTTCACATCAGCTTTTGGTCCCGCAACAGGAGGTAGCGACCCCATGCGCGCAACGCTCAAAGAGTTTCTCGGCGCGACCGTGTTCCTCGTCGGCGCGTTCCTCGTCCTCGTCCACTTCACCGGGTTCGAGCGCGACGTCCGCGCGATCGCGTCCGGCTACACGAGCGCCGTTCGCACGCTCCAGGGGCGGTGAGCTCCGTGCGTCTGAACGGCCGCAACCTGACCGCGCTGTTGGCGATCGCCGTGGGCGTCGCGCTCTACTGGGCCGGCCGCGAGCTCGTCGTCGACGGGCTCGTCCAGCTCATCACGTCGCCGATCGACGAGCCGGAGCGCGAGCCGGCGCCGGCGGCCGCGGAACGGAGCTCCGATGTCGGCGACGCGTAAGGGCTCGCCGCGCTACCAGTTCGACGACACGGCGCCGCAGCGCGCGGCGCGGGCGGTGTTCGCGTTCCTCCTGAACGGCAACCGCGAGCCGGCGCGGACGGCGCCGATGCGGCCGACGCAAGCCACCGTCATGTACGGCGACCTCGGGCCGCTGCAACGGTTCATGCCGCCGCCGTCGCGCGTCAACAGCCCGGACGAGCTGAAGACGACGGCGCCGCGCTTCGCGAAGCTCTCGCCGCTCGGCGGCACCAACCGGCGGCCGGAGCGGAACCGCCGCCCGGAGCCGCCGCCGCGGGCGAGTCGGCCGCCGACCGCACCCCCGTCCATGCCGCTCAACGTCAAGACCTAGGAGGCAGCCGTGGACCCTCGAGGCTCGAACAAGCAGGGCGCGAAGGGCGGCAAGGCGGCCCGCCGGCGCCGGTTCCTCATCTACGGCGCCGTCGCCGGCGTCCTGGCGCTCATCGTGCTCCTCAGCCGCCGCGGCGGCGGCGCGGCCGCGAGCTCCGACCCGACCGCGCAGGCGGCGCCGGCCGGCAACCTGCCCGAGTTCGCGGACGGCAGCGTGGCCGGCTACCCCGGCGCCGGCTCCGACCCGGCGCTCGTCGGGCCGCCGGCCACCGACCCCTGGGCGGGCACGCCGATGGACGACCCTGCCGCCTTCACCGATCCCGGCCTGTGGGGCTACACCGATCCGACCTCCGGCGCGACCGGCGTCGGCGACGTCTACCAGCCCGGCCCGGCGACGGCGCTCGGCTCGTCGACGCCGCCCTCCCCGATCAACGGCGGCGCGCCCGGAACGACGTTCCCCGGCTTCGGCAACATCGGCCCGACCGGGCGGCCCAAGCCGAAGCCGGTCGTGAAGCCGCCCAACAAGAAGAAGAAGACGCGGGCGCAGCACTTCATCGGGCCGGCGATCCGGCGCCCGAAGAGGAAGGCGGCGCCGGCGCCGCGCACGATCATCAACAACCGGCCGGTCGCGCCCTGGGGCGGCTCGATCGCCAACGTGCCGCGGATCGGCGCCTGGGGCGGCTCGATCGCCAACGCGCCGCGGGTCAAGCTCAGCGCGGGCAGGGTGCTGTGAGCCTCGCTCCGCACAAGCCCGAGTCGACGCCGCCCGAGTGGGCGCCGTGGTGGGCGCCGTCGCCGACGTCGCTCGACTACCTGAACAAGCTCGCGGCGACCGCGTTCCTGATCCTCGGCGTCCTCTACTTCCTCGGCTTCGACGGGCTGCGCCCGTTCGCGCACAAGCACGTGGCGGCGGTCTGAATGGCGGCCGGAGCTCCCCCCGCAGCGATCGGCCTGCAACAGCGCGAGCGGGCCTTCATCGCCGGGCTCTCGGCCGCCACCGGGCTCAGTCCTCGCGTCGTCGCCGCCTGGGTCCACGCCGAGGGCGACTACCGGAGCGCCGGCGCGCCGGGCTCCAACTTCCTCAACCTGCGGACCGGCGAGCGCACGCGCGGCTACTCCGGCGTGCCCGTCCACTCCGGCAACGGCGGCTTCGCGCAGTTCTCGAGCGTCGGCGACGCGATCCGCGAGACGGCCTACTGGCTCACACACATGGGGAACTACAGCGGCATTCGCGCGGCCGCCGGCAAGCCGGACGGCGTGCAACTCGCGGCGATCGCGCGCAGCCCGTGGGACGCCGGCCACTACCACGGCGGGCGCAGCCTGACGGACTCGTACAAGGCGGTCACGCGCCACGGCGGCGGGTTCCTGGGCGGAGTGACCGGCGCGGTCGGCGACGTCGGCTCGGCGATTATCCACCCCGGCCGCACCGCCGAGCACGCGATCGGCGCCGTCACTGACGCGGCCGCCGACGCCGGCAAGGCGATCCTCCGCGGCGTCGCCGAGCTCGTCGTCGGCGTCGTGCTCATGGCCCTGTTTGCGGCGCTGATCTATCAGGGCGTTCGCCGCATGGCCGGCGACCAACCGCGGCTCGTCGTCGTGCCGCCGCTGCCGCGGCCGCCGATGGCTGCCGGGACGACGATCGGCGCGGCCGCGGCCGCGTAGGAAGGAGCCTCGCAAATGGACGCTACCTCTGAGCTCGCCGCCCGCTCCGAAGCGACGCACCGCGGCCGCGGGCCCGGCGCGCTCGACCTCGACCCGCAGCTCGTCATGGAGCTCGGCCTGATCGACACGCTGGACGCGATCCGCGGCGCCGTCGAGGCACCGCCGCCGCCCGGCGTGCATCGGCTCCGGCTCGCCAACAACGTGAGCGCCGAGTTCCGCGGAAACCCCGTCGACCTCCCCGGCTTCGAGGCGCGGACGATCGCCGTCTACAACTTCAACGCCTTCAGCCTCTACCTGGGCGTCGCCGGCGGCTCCGGCACCGCCGAGGGCCGGTGGGCCGTCATCCCCGCGAACCGGCTCGTGGTGCTCCCGCTCGAGTCGGGCATCTACTCGATCGGCACGGACGCGGCCAACGTCGCCGCGGCCGAGGCCTTCGTTCTCGTCATGCGGTTCGCGGAGGTCCTCGCGCCGGCCGCCTACGCGCTCGCGTGAGGTGCCCGAGCTTGCACGCCTCGAGGAGCGGGTAAGGGCCTTGGCCGAGCACGTGGCCGCGCTCGACCGCGAGCTCAACGGGCCGACCGGCGATCCCGACCGGAAGCCCGTCCGCGTGCGCCTGCACGAGCTCGAGACCGACCGCACGACGCGCGAGGTAGCGCAGCACGTGCTCGAGAACGCGAAGGCGCAGCGCGACGCCGCCGGCGCCCAGCGCGACGCCGCCGGCGCGGAGCGCGATCGCAAGCTCGCGTGGCGGCTCGCGCTCGCGCTGACGGTCGTGAACATGGCCGGCCACGACCTCCTGCACGCGCTCGCGGCGCTCGGCCGCGCGCTCGGGATCGGCTAGTGGCCGCCCGGCTCGTCAACGCGGCGACGGCGGACGGCTACACGACCGCGGCCACCGTCGTCAGCTCGCGCCGCACGCGCCTTGTGGGCTCGCTGAACGTGTCCAACGCGGCCGTCTACTACCAGCTCGCGCGCACCAGCCCGGACGACTGGGACCCCGACGAGGCCTACCTGTTGCCGGTCGTCGGCTCGCTCGATCGGCAGGTCTTCGGGATCCGCTTCCGCTCGGCCGCGGCCGGCGTGCCGGCGCGCGTCTCCTGCGAGCTCGTCACGTGAGCGACGTCCTGCAACCGAACGTGCTCGTCATCGGCGACGACGGCTCGATCGGCGCCGACTTCACCGGCCACGTGCACGCCGAAGGCCTCGACCTCGACGCCGGCACGAGCTCGACGCCGCCCGACGCCGACCGCGTCCGCTGGCTTCGCACCCCAACCGGCGCGGTCGTCGCCGAGCTCTACGGCTGGCGGGCCGCGGTCGGGCTCGGGCAGATGGCGACGCTCGAGCTCCGCGCGAGGGACAACGCCGGCACCAACGCCGACGGCGCTCAGGCCCTCCTCGAGGCGGTCGGCACCGGAAGCGAGGCCGCCTCCGTCACCGCGAGCATGAGAAACGGCTTCGGCGGCTCCGTCATCGCGGCCGCCGTCGACGCGCTCGGGAACACGTCCCAGCGCAAGGTCGTCGGGAGCGACGGCTCATCCGACTTTCAGCGCAGCGCCGTTGCCCGGCTCGGCGCCCCGAAGGGCATCAACGCCTTCACCAACGAGTTCACGCTCTGGACGCAGGCGATCGCCGGCGGCACGCTGAACGCGGCCGGGCTCATGCGAGTGAGCACGATTTGGTCGCTCGCCAACGCGACCGCCGGCAGCGGCAACGTCACCGTGCGCGTCAAGTTCGGGGGCGTCACCTTCACGACGGCGCAGACCACGAACCAGGCCGCCGGCAGCACGCTCGTCTTCACGCTCGTCTTCACCTTCTACAACCGGAACGCGACCAACTCGAACATCGGCCGCTCGGTCACGGACGCGCCGCTCGCGAGCACGTCGGCGGCGCTCGGCGTCACCGCGGTGCAGACGATCGACACGAGCGTCGACCAAAACCTCGTCCTCACCGCTCAGAACAGCGTCAACAGCACCAATTTCACGACGACCCTGCATCAGGCCGTCGTGGAGGCGATCTAAGCGACCCGAAAGGAGGTCCACGATGGCACGTCGCAAGTCGCACCGTCGTAAGCCCAAGGGGCACAAGAAGTCCTGTGGGTGCGTCGTCTGTCGCCGGCTCCGGCGATGACCGCCACCATCGCCGACCTGAGCTCGAACAACGGCCCGGTCGATTACGCGCGCCTGCACGGCGCCGGGATCGTGGGCACGCTCGAGAAGGCGAGCGAGGGTCGGACGTTCAACGATCCGACCTTCGCTCGTCGAGCTCGACGAGCTCTCAGCGCCGGCCTCTTCGTGGGCGCATACCACTTCGCGCGCCCCGACCACAACGACCCCGAGCACGAGGCGCGGCACTTCGTCGACGTCGTCCACAGCCTCTACCTCGGGCGCTCGCGGCCGGCCACGCTCCGGCCCGTGCTCGACTTCGAGGCCGAGGGCGCCCGCCGGCTCGGCGGCGCGCACCTGACCGCCTGGGCGCGAGCCTGGAACCGCGTCGTGAAACACGAGCTCGGCATCGGCCCGCTGTTCTACTCGTACCCCGACTACATCGCGCACATGCGGCCGCCGTGGCCGATCGGCGACGGGCTGTGGCTCGCCTCCTACGGCCGCAACGACGGGCGCGACCACGGCCTGATCGTGCCGCGGCCGTGGAAGCACTACCTACTGCACCAATTCAGCTCGCGCTGCCGCGTCGGCGGCGTCCACGGCTTCTGCGACCTCTCCCACGCCCCGAAGCTGTGGCCGCTCCTGACCGACCCGCGCGAGCTCGAGAGGAGGTGACGTGACCATGCGCCGAGGCCTTAAGACGTCCGAAGGCTGGCTGACCGTCGCGACCGCGGCCGGCCAGCTCGCCGCGGCGATCGCCGGCGTCGTACCCGCCGCCTGGACCGTCGCCGGCGTCTCGGCGAGCGTCGGCCTGTACGCGCTCGCCCGCGGGCTCGCCAAGCTCGGCGCCGGTCCCGCGGGACCGGCTCGGCGCGACGTCGTCGACGTGCTCCTCGAGCGCGCTCCGGCGCCGTCGCCGCGCGAGCTCCGGATCGCCGAGCTGCGCGCCGAGCTCGCGCAGCTCGAGGCGGCCGCGTAGACTCGCACGCACTCCCCCCGGCCGGGTCGCTGTCCGCACCGGCCGGGGGTCCTCTCCGCTCTCCCTCGAGCCGTCCGGTTTTAGAGGCCCTGTGAGCCGTTCTAAGGGCCGCACCCCCCAGGACGGCCTACCAGTCGTCTCGCGCCGCGGCGGCCCAGGAGCGCGCACGTGGGCGCCTGGACGAGCCTGTCTCGTCGACGTCGGGCCGGCGGCACGCCGGAAAGATCGAGCTGTCGCTATCAAAGGGGGAGAAGGCCCTTTGGGCGCACGAATCTCTACCTCCCTCGGTCCCAGGCCTTCTCCCCCTTTGATAGCGATAGTTCGATCTTTCCTTAGACCGAAGCTCGCTACGAGGGCTGAAAAGGCGGGGCACCGAAGACGGGAGGCCCGTTGCCGCTCGCGCTATCCGACGTCGTCGCCGTCGTTCGTCTTCCCGCTCCCCACGGGGATTAGAGGCCGGCTCGCCCGACCGTCTGCTCGCTTCCCTCCGAGGTCCGCTCGTCCTTCCGCGAGCTCGGGTCCGTTTGGCCCAGGGCAGCCACTCCGCACCGGTTCCGTCCGAGCGCGGCGCCGCGACGCGGTTGTCAGCACGTACGTTCGATCGTCTAGGCTGTCGTCTCCTCGGATCGCGGCCGGCCGTGGCGCCCTGCAACGTCGGGCCGGCGGTGTACGTTGTCGTCCCCGCCCACGGGGAACCGTCCGAGCTCTTGAGCCGCGCGGAGCGGTCGGCGCCGTTCCGCGCGGCTCTTGTGCCTTCCGAATCCGACTCGCTTGTGCACGGCCTCGCGGCCGCTCGTCGCCTGGCCGGCCGCGCGGGCGTCGGCGTCGGCGAGGCTGCCGGCGATCGCGGCCGCCGCCTTCCCGTGCCGGGTCTTCGTCCGCGATCGCCGCGCCACCCGCTCGATCGCCAGCGCGTGCGCCCGAGCTCGCGCGTCCGGGTCGGCCCGGCAGCCCGGCTCGGTCGTGCAGAGGAGCGTGCGCGGGCCGAAGTAGGCGGCCAGCTCGAGCGGGGCAATCTGGCGGCCGCACTCGGCGCAGGAGCTGGCCCGGTTGCGGCGAATCAGCGCGGCCCCGGCACGCGGGGTCCTCGGGCGTCGGCGGCGCGCCACCGGCGCCACGGTACGAGGGGCATCGGACGCCACCCGTCCGGGTGATATTTGGCGCGTCCGGTCTGCCTGGGGGTTGCAGCGTCCGGGTGAACGTGTAAGCTCCGGCCCGTGACTAGCGCCGGCGCCGAACGGCTCTGTCCCTGCGGAAGCGGGCTCCCCTTCGCCACGTGCGAGCCGACAAGGCACCTGGCACGCTGCCTCGAGTGTGGAGCTCCGTTTCACCCGCGGAACAACCGGCACAAGCGTTGTGGGCGCTTCAAGCCGCCGGAGGGATGCTCCGGCGATCGCGCCCGACGGCTCGACGCGAGTCGAAAAAAGAAGGCGCGCCGGGTTGCCCGCGAAGCAGGGACACCGCTCCGGTGAGCCTGCACCGCTGGACCGGCCACCTAGACCGGCTCGCCGGCGACCAACGGGCCGCCCGCGAGCTCGTCGAGGAGCTCGACGAGCGGCTCCGGGCCAATCCCGACGACGAGGAGCTTGCGCGCCGGACGGTGAACGCGGTGCGCCGGCTCGAGGCGCTCGACGCCGAGGAAGCCGAGGTCCGCGAGCTCGTCCGGCGGGAGGCGGCGCGGCGGTGAGGTTCGCGCTCACCCCCACGCCCGGCCTGAGCACCTACGCCGCGGCCGTCGCTCTCGGCCGCGAGCTCGCGGCCAACGCGGTCGCGATCGCCGGCGCCCTCGGCCACGACCTCCACCCGTGGAGCTCGAGCCCGGACAAGCCGTGGCGGTTCGAGTCGGCCTGCCGCTTCTGCGGCCGGCTCGCCGCGGCGGACGGCCACGCCGAGAGGACCTCGGGCGCCGCGCTCCATGACCCTTGCACGGGGCGTCTGTTGTGAGGCTCAGAGGGGAGAAGGCCTGGCGCGTGCTTCCCGTTCGGGCGACGCTCCGGACCGGTCGGCAGGTCTTTGTGGGCACGGCGAACGGCCGCGCGGACGAGCTCGCCGAGCTCCTCCGCGCCGGCGAGCTCGTGCCCGCGCTGGACCCTCGGGCGATCGCTAGGAGCCGGCGGCCGCGTGAGCTCCGCGTCCGGCCGGCCGACGTCGTCGAGCTCGTCGTCTTCGGGCCGCGGCCGCTGTTCGGGCCGCGATGGTGGCATCGCGCCGTCGACGGCGAGCCCGTCACGTGGAGCGACGTCGCGCTCGAGGGGCTCGTCGAGGCCGTCGAGGCGATCGAGCGCGAGCTCCGCGGCCGCGGCCCGCACGTGGAGCTGTGAGCCGCCCCGCTCGCGTCCCTGCAACCCCTTCGGCGCCGCGGGCGGCGCGGCGCCGAACCGAAGCCGGCGGGCTGGCCAGACCCCTACCCGCCGGCGATGAGGCCGGCGCCGCGAGCGCCGCAAGCGACCAGCGGCGCCGGCTCTCTCCCCTAGCGACGCCGGCGGCCGGACCGCAACCGACCCACGCGGGGTCGAACACCCCGGCCGCCGGCGAGCTCGTCGACGGGCGCGCCGCGCTGGACTTCGCGATCGCCACCGCCGGCGAGCTCCTCGAGCAGGGCGAGGAGGAGAAGGCCTGCAAGCTCCTCGAGGGCGTCGCCGACGTGCTCGAGCGGATCGGCCGGCGCGCGATCGGCGCCGAGCTCCTCGGCGGGCTCGAGGTCCTCGAGCGGCTCGAGCGGGGCGAGCTCCTCCCATGACGCTGTTCCTATGCCGCGGCGGCGTCGCCGTCGAGCTCCGCTTGTACGACCCGTCCGACCCTGGCCGCTGGCTCGCCCGGCGCGAGCTCGAGCATCCCGTCTGCGGCGACGCGCTCGCGCACGTCTACCCGCGCGCCTTCGGCGCCGAGCTCACGCTCTCGAGCGGCGCGTTCCGCGAGCTCGTCTATCACGACGTCTGGACCTACGACGACCTGGCCGGCGCCGTCGTCGGGCTCCTCCTGTGGGACGTCGAGCGCGAGCCGCACGACCCGCCCGGCCCCTGGACGCGGCACCGGCCGAGCAACCGGCGCCGGCCGGACGGCGACCCGGCCCACGAGTACGTCGCGCCGTGAGCGACTTCGGCTTCTTCTACGAGCTCCCCGGCCACGGCGTGCCGGGCGACTCACCGGCCGGCTTCGACCAGGTCCAGGCGGCGGCGCTCGAGGAGCTCCGCGCGACGCGCGCCCCGTTCCTGCTCCTCCTCCAAAACGAGCAGGGCGTCAAGATGATCGGCTCCGCCGGCGGCGCCGCGGGCATCCCCCTGGACGCCGACGTCGACCACGAGGCGGCGTCCCGCGTCGTCGGGCGCGTCTGGCTCGAACGTTGCATGCTCGTCCTGAGCGCCGCGATTGCGAGGGAGGCCTGATGAGGGCTCTAGCGGCCTGTCTCGTCGGCGCGCTCGTCGGGCTCGCCGTCGTGCTGACGCCGGCGATCGCCGGCGCCTTCACGGAGCTCCTCCGGCTCGCTAGCCGGTGAGCTCCGGCAGCCGGCCGCCGGGCGCGAGCTCGTCCGACCGGCTCGAGCTCCGGCTCCACCGGTCGGCGAGCAAGCGGGCCAGCGCCACCGCGGCCTCCGCGTCCTCGAGATACTCCGTGTTGGTGAGGCCGGTCACGACCGGCTGATTGCCTTCCAGCCATACGGCGAAGCGGGCGCCCGGCCGGAGCCGGAGCACGTCCCGCCGGCAGCCGGGGCAGGCGGCGACGATCGCGCCGTCGCCGTTGGTGCCCTCGTGCCGGGCCTTCACCGGCTGCGAGCAACAGGGCGACCGGAAGCCGCGGAAGTCCGTCACCGGCGCCGACCAGCTCTCGACGAGCTCGAACCGGAGCGCGCCCGTGTGCCACCGGACGGCGTGCACGTCGACGCGTGCCCGGCACGGGCCGAGCTCCTCGGCGTGGAAGAGTCGTCGTCGTTCGCCGGCGCGCACGTGCGCAGCGTAGAGCCGCGGCCGTGCCCATTGTCCCCGTTTTGACGATCCATTGTCTTCGCGGCCACGGTGCGGTCGTCCCGTGGCCGAGACGTCCAAGCGCAAGCTCACCCCCAAGCAGCTCGAGGTCCTCGAGCGCGGCCGCGCTGTGCGGCGCGCGAACGAGGAGGCCTCGCGCGCCCGGCGCGCAGCTCGCGCGGTCGGCCATCAGGACCCGCCGGCGTCGGCCAGCTCGAGCCGGTCTAGCTCCGGCTCGAGCTCCGGCGGGACGAGCCGGCGCGAGCCGGAGCCGGCGACGTCGTCGACGTCGTCGACGAGCCGGCCCAAAGGGTTCCTCGGCCAGTTCCTCGACGGCTTTTTCGGCCGCTGATGGCGCGGGCACGGCGCGCACCGGGCGAGATCGACCCGCCGGCTCCGGTCGGCGAGGAGCCGGAGCCGGCG
>Ga0268251_10000295_pt1 | contig 16535 bp, 10 predicted proteins | sample AgamicAsMae_FD_200527 | JGI IMG/M metagenome (GOLD analysis project Ga0268251, IMG submission 200527) | Agave microbial communities from Guanajuato, Mexico - As.Ma.e (v2) (version 2) | ecosystem: Host-associated > Plants > Phyllosphere > Phylloplane/Leaf | place: Guanajuato, Mexico | collected...
TGTGAAGTAAGGGCAAAGCTTATATAGCTTCTGGCTGATGGATCACGAACTGGCAGAGGTCTTGAGGAAGACAAAGCCGTGAAGCAGACATACTTTCCTGAAGGACGAGGGCTGCCGAATGGGTTAGCGTAGTGGCAGATGACCCCGCTGACCATCAAAAAGGGACAATGTTGGCATGACAGGCGTCTAAGGTACAGGGTTGGAAGTTGGAAGGTGGTCAAGATGCTAAGGGACTGCCGGCAGATCGGCACGCACAGGCCAACTATGCCCCAGATTTGATAGAGAACGCCCTCTATCAGATGCCGGCAAGAGTGGAGACGCAATGGGACTGGAATCGGTGAAGAAACACCGTGGACAAGAGCATCACCGGGTCGTGGTTCGGACCTGATACGAGATTACTCTTGACCGTAATCGATCGCTGCGAGAGGGACGGTTGAAGGGAGAACGGGCATGTTGCTGGATTGAACGACAGAGTTCGGCGCAAGGCAAGGAAGCGTTCGCTAAGAAAATGACGATTTGGTTGCTGTGTCGACGGCGTGCAGGTGTTGGATGACAACAATCGCAACTAGCCAAATGCACCCACGTTTCTCCGACCTGGACTCCATCCATACTTCGCTGCCATACAGACTTGTAGCCAGAACATCGCGTGGTTTCAAGACACAGGACTGCTTCTGCACGTCACTCAGCGCAATCGTTGATTCTATCGACCATCACACACAGTCGCCATGCCGGCGACACCAGCTTCAGAGATGGCGCCTAGCGTGTCGCTCTCATGTAAGTAGACATGCTTAGATATAGCCACAGTACGAGACTGACAACAGTACCAGTCGCAAACAACTTCTGGGGCAAGGAAGACGCGGGCGTCGACCCATTGCTCGAACGCATGCACAATGCCAAAATCACCAGCGACGAACTCAAGTCTTTCTACACCCAACGGGCCGCCATCGAAGAAGAATACTCCCGCAAGATCCTCAACCTCGCCCGGAAACCACTGGGCTCCTCCGAGGCCGGCACCTTGCGCATGTCCATGGATGTCCTTCGTGGAGAGCTAGAGGCCATGGGCAAGTCACACCAACACATCGCACAGCAGATGAAGGGCGAGCTTGAAGAACCACTCTCGACTTTCTCCGGCGGCATCAAGGAGCGTCGCAAGATCATTCAGAACGGCATTGAGAAGCTACTCAAAACGAAGACACAACAAACACATACTGTCAACAAGGCTCGCGATCGCTACGAGCAAGACTGTCTCAAGATCAAGGGCTATCTCGCTCAAGGCCACATGGTCATGGGTCAGGAAGAACGCAAGAACAAGGCCAAGCTCGAGAAGACGCAGATCCAGATGTCGGCAACCAGCAGCGAATACGAGCAAGCTGTCAAGGTCCTCGAAGAGACAACTGCCCGCTGGAACCGCGAGTGGAAGGCAGCCTGCGACAAATTTCAGGACCTCGAGGAAGAACGCCTTGACTTCACAAAAAGTAGTCTATGGAGCTTCGCTAACATCTCGTCCACTGTCTGCGTCAGCGATGACGCCTCCTGCGAGAAGATTCGCCTGTCTCTCGAGGACTGCGATGTTGAGAAGGACATTGCTGCTTTCATCAAGGATAGCGGTACAGGCCAGGAGATCCCTGACCCGCCCAAATACATCAACTTCTGCCGTGGTGATATCAACGACAACGCTTCCGATGTCTCGGACGATGCCAATTACTCGGTCGCTCAATTTCAAAGAACCATGAATCCTGCGTTCCGATCATCTTCGCCACAGCCCTCAACCTACTCATCCCACCACGATCCTGCATCTACCCTGGCCCAGGAATTGGCTCTCGGTTCGTCGGTAAACTCGGAAAGATCTCAGCTATCCCAAAGATCTCAGCAGTCTGCTGCTGGTGCCCCGCCACCACGCCGCTCTAGTCAGCAAGCTGTGCCAACTAATGCCTACCAAGAGTTCCCCAAGGTGCCTCACAACGAATATCCTATGGACGGCATGACTCAATTCTGCAGACTTGGCCCTCCATCTGATCGCAGCTCCATCCCTAGTCCCACACGCCCAGAGGATGATTCGCACAGTGAGATCTCCAATGCAAACTCCTTCTCAAGCGTTGAACCTCCGACTTCTCCCATGAAGCAACTCAACGGGTCCACAGTCTCCACTAGCAGTCAACAGGATGACAAGACGCTACAAAAGAGACGAAGTGGCTTCTTCCAAAACCACAGCCCCTTCGGACGTCGTAAGAGCAAGCATGAAAACGTGGCTCCTGCTTCAATCTCGGCCGGTCCGACTCAGCGTAACACCTGGGCACCTGCTGCCAGACCACAGACTGCATCTTCTCCAGCCCGTCCCTTCGGACGTGAGGCCAAGAATGTTGGCTTTGGCAATGATCCCATGCCTAGTCCTGATCCAGAGCCTGTTGATCCTCGTGCCAACTTCCAACTGAACATCGGCAACAATGTCTTTGACGTTGCAACACCCGATGCTAGGAAGAGATCGGTCGCTGCAGAAGAGCCTACTGGAGAGCTTGATCCTATTGCTCAAGCTCTCGCCGAGCTGAAGGGTGTCAGAAAGCAAGCCTCAACTCGCGTTTCGGCAGACCGCTATGCTGGCATCCCCACTCCTGTTCCTGGTGCTGGCAGAGCATCTCCATCGCCTCTGATTGCCAACTCTGATGCTCGCGCCGGTCAACGCGGCACTCCACCACCCTCTTATGATCAACCAATGAGGCGACTAGGTGCACCACAGCCTGCCTTTACTAGCAAGCAGATGCAGCAGACGACAGCCAGCTACATGACTCAAAAAAGAGATATGTTCAATGCTCCACCACGCAACACACCTTCTCAGATGGGCTCCCGTCCGGCTAGCAGAGGCGGAGACCCAAGAGGTTCGGGTGAGATGATGCGCTCGGCCTCACCAGCACCTCTGCGCACAAGTTCACCTGCACCTCCACGTGCTACAAGTCCTCGTCCCAGTACGGGCTATGATCGCAGGTCTCAGCCAATTCCTCAAGGACAAGGCTACCGATCAACATCGCCAAACCCTTATGGCGGAGCACCTCCCGGTAGTATGTCAGCAGGAAGACCACGTGCACAATCATCAAGCCCGATAAAGCAGCAAGGTCCTGGCTACAACCCAGCTTACGCTTCTCATGGCAACTCTCCAGTATCGGGCATGCCGCGATCTGCTAGTCCCAACCCTCAGTTCCGTGGCTCGGCGGGACAGGGTAGCAGACCCACTAGTAGCCGTGGCGATCCTGCAGCTATGGCAATGCAGTTGGCCCCAGCAGGTGACCAGGGATATCCTCCATCCTCTCGAGGGGCACCTGGCGGACCTCTGAGACCGACCAGCACATACTATGGAGCAGAGGGTGGTTGGGCAGCGGCATCTTCGCCCCGTGGAGGAGCCCCTCAGCAGCAACAGGAACAAACACCGCCACAACAGCAGCAGCAACTGAGTACTCGTGTACGCAGCCAGAGCTCTGCTGGACAGAGACAATTTACCAAAGATGGAAGACCGATTCTCCAGTTCTGTAAGTTTGCATCCATGACCAACGACTCTTGACCTGCAGCTAACACATGATGATAGCACGTGCAATGTACATGTACCAGGCAGCTATTCCTGAAGAATTGACATTTGCGAAGGGAGATATATTGGCCGTTCTGAGATTGCAAGATGATGGATGGTGGGAGGCCGAGGTGGCCGGCAAAGATGGCCGAAGAGGACTCGTTCCCAGCAACTACTTGGTTGCTGCTTGATGATGTTTCGTTTGTGATTGAGAGCTACACTTGTTGCCTTTTTTTTTATACCCTTTCTGACGACATTTTGTGGTTGACACAAGATGCTTTTTATTTCCTTTGTTCACGGTTGTTTACACAAATTGATGACATTCACCATTCGGACGATTAACCTAGTTCTGCGTTTGACATTGAGCCCGAAAGTGCGCTATAACTTCAGAATCGACTTATAGAATGAGACTTTCGCAGGCTTTGAAAAATTCAAGGTGTTGTTGAGTCGGCATGATGGAAGTGAAGAGAAGAGGAAACAGTCGGTCAGGGTGGTACAGCGGACTTGAGGTCCAGTGAAGCGGGCTTGGCGTGCGTGAGATGGCGCCAAGCATGTAGCATGCTTGACTCTGGCGACACATAGTTCATAGTTCGACATCCCAATCAATCATCTTCAATCACCCTTCCTTTGACAGCGAGCAGCAGAGACTGATGGACGGGTAGTCGTCACTAATGAGCTTCCCCTCGTCCAAGCACACGCAACATCTCGCCGACACCCAGTCTTCGCAAGCCCAGCAGTCGACCTCACGCGCCTCGAGGCCAGCACGCCGCGGCCTTCCTCCCATCTCGACCCAGCATTCGTCTGCCGTCAACTCGCCTGCCACGCGCCATATTCTTAGTCGCGACTCGTCCGCTTCATCCACGCCCTCTGTACTGTCGCCCACCCAGCAGCAGCAGCAGCAGCGGTCCATCTCGAGCGGGGTTACCTCTACACCCACTTCAGCAACACTCCCGCCAGCTCCCCAATCCGCTGGCAGGAGATTCGCGAGACCTAACCAGCAGCCGCAGTCCGTCTCGGCCTCTCCAATCTCGGCTCAATCGTCGGGCGCGCCTTCTGGACAATTGACCAGCTTGGTCGTTACTCAGCTGAACATCCTGCTGAGTACACTCAAGAAGGACGATAAGAAGTGGGAGACACAGGCCGAAAAGATTCAGAAGGTATGCGCCATATCGAGTGAGCTTGTCTTGTGCATAACGACTGACTCGATTGCAGTTGGTGGATGCGCACGGAATGGACGTGTCGACAACGTATTTCCGGAGGCTGTTGCAGAGCAATGCTCCTCTGATCTTCTCATCAAACCAAAATGCACAGCGCTCAGCAAATGATAGCGGGAGCTACCCGCTGCTGGCCAACGAGATGCAGAAATTGACGCGCCTGCCGTCGCAAGCCGCAAAGATTGCAGATGCTCTCGACACCAACTCGGATGGCGACCTCTTCAAAGATTTCGACCTATCGACCTTCATGGACCACTTCAGACTAGACCCCACCGCAAAGGTCACTCTGGCGCTAGCCTGCAAGGTCGTCTCCAAGCAAGACATCAAAACAAAGGGTATCTCGCTCTACATATCTCCACCCATCGCCCTTTTCAATCTTCACTGCTAACTCACGTCCCAGCCGACGCCATACTGAGCAACAACTACTCGCCCTTCCTGGAAGCCATTGCGAACCCCACCGCCGACGACATCAGCTCTTCCTTCCTGTCCAGTATTCTCTTCCGTCTCATTCTCGACCCCCCACGGCAATGGAACAAGGATGCTCAGGATCACCTGCTCGGAAGCTTGCAGGAACGCTTCGTAAAGCTTCGCACCTACCCCTCGAGCGAAGTTAGCGCTTTCATTGCTTTCATGGACCTGATTCCTACCAACACCGCCCTCGTCCGCCCCGTACAAAGAGAAGGGCCTAGGGCTACATCCTCGGTTGACAGCTGCAAAGAAGTTCTTGCTAGAGTCGACCAGATCTCGCCGCAGTTGATCGCTGTGGCGCTGGCGTATATGCTCCTCTCTGATGAGTCTTACGACATCGGCGCTTTCGTTTCCGCCGTCCGCCAGCACTCCCAGGCTCAACACATTGATTGGTATGCCGTCGTGAAAGCATTCGACATGGCTCTCATGCGCATCACCAAGTCGCAATTTCTGGCGCTCTACAACGCCTTGCTTCCTATTGCCCGCGAGACCGACACCTTCGACATCCAGTGTCTGTGGGGCGGTGCATGGACTTCGACCAACGCTCAGCTCTCCTTTGTTACCGCCTTCTTGTCTTGCTCGCCCCAGGAACTGGACGCTTCTCAGATCCCCCGTCTGCGTGCCGCCTTCTCTATGGACGAATTTGCAGATGCTTCCGACGAAGTCAAGGCTTATGCGCAAAAGGCCGTCAGTCACCCCATGGTGTCGCTAGAAGCTACAAAGTTCCTGTTCCACGTCATCTTCCAATCACAGGACGCATACAACCAGGCTCAGAACCTTGGAATCCCTGAGATCGTCATCAACGCAAACACGGATATCTTCGTATGTGCTGCCTCCGCTTGCGAGAAACCGTGGGCTGCCCTTCAGGAAATGGCTCTGAATCAGCTCTTCCGTCCCTTCTTCCACAAATCACTCCCGAACTACGACTTTGTCCTGCATGCGCTCTGGAAGCATGACAAATCCTGGTTGGCTAGCAAACTGGTCGAAGCGTACAATGCCGATCCGACCCTACTGGCTGTGATCTTCGAGCATGCTCGTCAACATGGTTGGACAGACACTCTGCTTCTCATCACTAACGAGTTTGGACTGGACCTCGCTGCATACGGACACGGACAAGGAGAAGTTGATCTGGAAGTCTGGGCTCAGGGTCATCTTGAAATATCGCCTCAGCAACTCGCTGGAGCTGTCGTCACCTTCCTCAGGATAAAGGCCGAGGATGAACAGTCAGTTCAACGTGACCATCCGCACCAATATGTCCCTTTGAAGGTCAAAACCGTCTACGCTCTGCTCAATGTCATTCATGGACATCTCAGTGACGAGGAGATTGGCGCCATTCAACGTGTCTGTCTCCAAGTTTACCCTCGTCTGATAAACTACGGCTACAAGTTCGACAATGTGATCGATGCGAACGGCGAGAATGGAAATTCTCTATCTGAGGATGCTGATGCTAAGATGCAGGAGCAATACAAGATGATGTACAGCAATGAGGTGGATCCAAGGGGTATGATTGAGCGCCTCCAACATCTCAAGGAGTCTGAAGACCCTGCCGATCAGGACCTGTTCGCTTGCATGATTCACGGCCTCTTTGACGAGTACAATTGCTTTGGCGAATACCCACTCGAAGCTTTGGCTACGACCGCCGTGCTATTTGGTGGTATCATCAACTTCGGTGTACTCTCTTCCCGCGTCACCCTCGGTGTTGCTTTGTTCATGGTTTTGGACGCTGTTGCCGAGTATGCTCCAGAGGATTCCATGTACAAGTTCGGTCTTCAAGCTTTGCTTCATTTCATCAATCGCCTTGAAGAATGGCCAAGCTTCTGTAACCGCCTAATTGCTATTCCTCATCTACGCGGAACAGACGTGTGGACTAAGGCTGAAGAGGTTGTGCGCCGCCAGCCTGGCCTTGACCTACGCAGTGGCGATCTGCAGCCGGAGCTCTCACTTCCCAATGGCAACCTGGAAGATTTTGTCCTCGAGTCACAGTATCCTGCCTTCCGCAGTATCCATGCTGAGGCTCCGCTCAGACCTGAACTCTACGAAGAGCCCGATGAAGAAACTTCAGACAAGGTCATGTTTGTCCTCAACAACGTTTCCAAGCACAACATCGAGGAGAAGTTCAAGGATTTGGAGTCTGCTCTCGAGGAGCGTCACCACCAATGGTTTGCCAACTACCTTGTTGAGGATCTCGCCAAAGCGCAACCCAACTTCCAGAGTCTCTACCTGCAGATCTTGACAATGTTTGATGAGAAGATTCTGTATGCAGAAGTGTTGCGGGAGACGTACAGCAGTGTGTCCAGAATATTGAACGCAGAAGCAACCATGAACAGTTCTCAAGATCGTACTAACCTGAAGAACCTTGCTACTTGGTTGGGCATGCTTACTCTCGCTCGCGATCAACCAATCCTCCACCGCAACCTCTCCTTCAAGGATCTCCTGATCGAAGCCCACCAGACCCAGCGTCTGATCATTGCCATTCCATTCACCTGCAAGGTCCTCTCTCAGGCCAAAGACTCGAAGGTGTTCAGACCCCCGCAGCCGTGGTTGATGGAACTTATCAGTTTCCTAGTTGAGCTTTACGAATTTGCTGAACTCAAGTTGAATCTGAAGTTCGAGATCGAAGTCTTATGCAAGGATTTGGGTCTTGACCACAAGGTAGTCGAACCGGCTTCGATCATTCGAACTCTACCGCTTCACCTGGAAGGCGAGCTTCTACAGCAGTACCCGACTGACACCATGGATGGCTTTGGTGATATGCATCTCATGTCGTTGTCTAAGAGAGCTCCCAGCGAACGTTTCTCTTCCCAGGATGTTCTCAAATCTCTTCCCGATCTCGGTGCTATGCTGAACTACCCCCCATCCTCTGGCAGTATCTCTCATGCCCAGCTCAAGAACATCTTCCTTGAAGCTGCCCAGCGTGCAATTACTGAGATTATCGCTCCAGTTGTGGAACGTTCGGTCACCATTGCTGCCATCTCGACATCGCAGCTCGTTGAGAAGGATTTCGCTATGGAATCGGATCCAGAGCGTCTGTCTTCGTGCGCCCACAACGTGGTCAAGGCGCTGTCTGGAAGCCTTGCCCTCGTCACCTGCAAAGAGCCTCTGCGTATGAGTATCTCGAACAACATCCGCATACTCGCAGCTCAAAACTTGCGAGAGCCTCTTCCTGAGGGCTCCATTCTTATGTTCGTCAACGACAACCTTGACACTGTCTGCAAACTGGTTGAAGATGCTGCCGAATCTCAATCAATGGCAGAGATTGATGCACAGATCCAAGAATCTATGGAGCGTCGTAAGAGACACATCGAGCAACGCCCGAGTGAGCCTTTCAACTTCCCTGCCGTCAGCCGATGGGCATTCTTCATCCCCGACCCATACAGACAGGAGCCAGGTGGCCTGAACCCACAACAACTGGCCATCTATGAAGAATTCGGCCGTCAAATGCGTCTTCCTGCCGCTCCTCACGCCAATGCAGTTTCCCAGGATAACACCCGTCAGCTGCAAGAGCTAACCGACAACTACTTGACAAACCTACCCACCCCGGCCGAAGTCCCAGCTATTCCTCGACAAGGACAGCAGCAGCCTCGTGTTGCCTCGGCTCAAGACCAGACCAATGGTTACATGAACACAAACGTCGTGATAGCACACGTGTTTGAGGCTTTGACTGAGCTCCAGCGTGTGGCCCACGAGGCATCTGAAGAGCACATAAACGAAATCGGCCCCAACTCGCCGGTCCGTGAGGCATACGCACACTTGATGCGCATGATTGAAAGCTCCCCTGATAAGGAGCACATAGCACTGCTGACTGTCCAGAGAGCCACAGCATTTGCCTACACTAAGAGTGAGACTCGTCTCGAGATCGAAGTCTTTGTTGAAGTCTTGAACCACCTTTGTTTGATCTCAGTCACAACGGCTCGCAACTTGACCATCTATCTGACATCTATCAACGATGACAAGGTTTACAATGGTCCTGTCACCGTGTGCTTGCTCAAGACGGGCCTGCTTGACATCCATCACGTCGATCTGCAAACTTCGCAAGCGATTATGCAGAAGAAAACAGTCGCTATTGAATTCCTTGGCGCTCTCATTGATGAGTTGCTGCTTAGCGAGCACCCGGCTGCTCTCCGCGCAGACTTTGTCCTCTCCTTTGGTGCACTTGGCCAGTGGCTTTCCGAGGATCCCAGCGTGGACCTGGGTAAGGACATTATCAAGAAACTCCAGGATGTGTCTAACGGCGCACCTCCACCAAGCCCTCCTGCCTCTGACAAGCAAGATCAACTTGAATATGTGTTTGAGGAATGGGTACGTCTACAGAGGCCTGAAGTCCCTGAGCGCTACATGGTGGCGTTCATCCAACAACTGCAGAGTCGTAGTCTACTCAGCAACCAGGAAGAATTCTCTGCATTCCTTCGTGTCTGTATTGAGATGTCGCTCGACTCATTCGAACGTGAGGCACTTACATACGGTAGCCTCGATCATGCCTACATCCACGTTGATGCTCTTGCCAAATTGATCGCATCACTCGTCGCATACCAGAGCGAAGGTGAAGGCATCCTCTCAAACAGCAAGACCGACTACCTCAAGGCAATCCTTGGTTTACTTGTTTTGGTAATGAATCACCACCAGACGTCGGGTGCTGTTGATCGCTTTAACGATAGGATCTTCTTCAGGCTTATGTCCAGTATCTTGTGCGAACTCTCGGCGTTCAGAGCAACCCTGGGCGACGACTACCAGGACCTTATCCTTGTCTTCGGCAAAGCCTTCCTGGCATTGCAGCCTAGATTCTTCCCCATGTTCACTTTCTCCTGGCTGGCACTCATCAGCCACCGTATGTTCGTGCCTGAGGTCATGAGATCTGTGGACAGAAAGGGTTGGGACGTATACCTTCAGATTCTCCAAGTCTTGTTCAGCTTCCTCGGTGACTTGGTCAGCACTCAAGAAATCTCGATTCATGCGGCTGAATTTTACCGCGGCGTCTTGCGTGTTCTTCTTATCTTGCAGCACGACTTCCCTGAGTTCCTTACTGAGAACCACATGCGTCTCAACAGCAGCGTGCCTGCTGGCTTGCTCCAGTTGCAGAACGTCATCAACTGCGCATACCCATCTTCCTTCCAGGAGCTGCCTGACCCATTCACACCAGGCCTCAAGATGAACCGCCTGGAACAAGTTCGTCAACTGCCAGAACTTCGTGGTGGACTTGAGGACGTCCTGTCTGACGCGGGCATCGATACCGCTATCGAGAATTTGCTCAACGGCAAGGAGATCAAGGACGATGACATCAAGCTTGTCATCGATGGCATTGACACTGAAGGAAAGCCCGACGCTCTAATCACCAACGCATTGATTTTGCAGATTGGCAATACTGCGACCGCAGGGTCTTCAGTCTTCTCACCCTCAGCTACTCCCAGCAGGGTGATCGAGCGTTTGCTGCACGAGTCGCGCCACGAAGTGCGATACCAAATCCTCAGCGCCATGACCAATCAGATTCGTTACCCTAACGCACACACCCATTACTTCTCGACTGCATTGCTTCATACCTTTACAGTCAGCTCTGAGGACCTTCAACAGCAGGTTGCCAGAGTCTTGGTTGAGCGGGTCATGAGCTCCAGACCCCACCCTTGGGGATTGCTCGTGACTGTCCTGGAACTGGTCAAGAACAACTCATACAACATCTGGGAACTTGGCTGGATGAAGGCAGCACCGGAAGTCGAGAGGATGATGCTGAACGTCGCACACAGCTCCGGAATGGCACAGAGTCCACGTGCTTGATCTAGGTTTCGGGGGGAATCTGATCAAGACGTTCTGAACATTGGACAAGCAACACAAAAACAGCATTGCTTTGCAGAGACAGGTGGATCTACGGGTGTGCTTTGGGGAAAGCAGGTCTGAATGATTTGACATGATCTTGGTTCAGCATTGACAAACGACATGATATTCACAGCATGACAGGCATCATTCATGGCGGTCGCTCGACCTTCAGCAGCCGTTTTCACTTTATATTCTATCTTTTCTGTGTATAATATTGGGGGACACAATCGATCAACAACAAACGGAGTGGTAGTCATATTTCTTGGCTTGGGGGTTATTTGAATCGCGAAAAAGAGCATTAGATGGCGGATCAGGGGGGAGCAGGCGCTCGTTTATTTCAACAAAACAGAGAAGATGGAAGAGTGGTTTAGATGGAACAAACTACGATGATGACAATGATTGAAATGCCAGATTCAGTTCAAATAATAAAGTAAAGCTTGATGGGAGTGTTTCTATTGGGTTTGGTGCTTTGTTGTGTATTGTGGCTGTAGCAAAGGAGGTTGGTAGGTGAACAGGCACCTCGGATAAGTGTGAGGCTGAGACGCCAAGCATGACGACAGTTGGGGGAAGTTGGACGATGGACGATGCAAATGGGAGAGGCGACGGTGGTGCGAAGGGCAGTCGCAATCGACCCATAGCTGCAGCATTTGTCTTGTCTACCAGAAGTCCTGCTTGCATATCCCTTATCTTGACAGCCGTCATACAGAGTCATCTCATTGCAGCACGTAGAAATCACCCCTGCGAACGGTTCCCAAAAGCTTCATCATCGACGTGACGCCAGCTTCGTAATTTGGCCGCATCGCAATCACCCCTCATCCACCCTCCGCGTCCTCGTGTCTCATTAACCAAATCTCCCAAAACATCCCACATCACAACCCTCACAAAACCCACATTACATCATGGCAGAAGGCTCAGCTGTTCCCACTGCCAGCAAGGGCTCTTGGGGTTCTTTCCTCAAGGTACTACAGCACTCCTCTATTGTGCCTCTTTCTCGACTTTGCCCACTGACGCGCGAACACAGTCGATAGCCTCTTTCAATGGCGACCTTTCGTCTCTTACCGCTCCTGCCTTCATTCTGTCGACAACCTCGCTCACCGAGTTCTCGGCATACTGGGCTGAGATGCCCTCAGTCCTGGTCGCTCCCGCGTCCGAAGCCGACAAGCAGAAGCGCTGCATGCTCGTCTTGAAGTGGTTCCTGAGCACTCTCAAGCAACAATACACCTCGCGTAACGAAAAGCTCGGCAGCGAGAAGAAGCCCCTCAACCCTTTCTTGGGCGAGTTGTTCTTGGGCAAGTGGGTTGACCAGGCCGGCACCACTGAGCTCGTCAGCGAGCAGGTCAGGTGTGTACAACCCTGCCACTTAAAACTCCGTCTATTCTAACTAAAACTTCAGCCACCACCCCCCGGTTACCGCATACAGCATCTGGAACAAGCAACACGGTGTCCGTCTCCAAGGTTACAATGCTCAGAAGGCCTCTTTCGGTAGAACCATCAACGTCAAGCAGATTGGTCACGCTGTTCTCCATATCGACCAGTACGACGAGGACTACCTGATTACCCTCCCCGCACTCCACATCGAGGGTCTCATCACCGGTTCGCCCTACGTTGAGCTTGAGAAGAGCACCCACATCGTTTCTTCTACTGGATACACCTGCAAGATCGACTACAGCGGCAAGGGCTGGGTCAGCGGCAAGAAGAACTCCTTCACCGCAACCATGTACCCCAACGGCCGCGAAAAGGACGTCATCTACAACGCCGAAGGTCAATGGAGCGGCAACTTTGTCATCAAGGACACCCACAAGAAGGTCGTCGAGTCTTACGACGCCTCAAAGATGCAAAAGACTCCTCTTACCGTCGCTCCCATCGAACAGCAGGACCCTCTCGAGTCGCGCCGCGCCTGGTACAAGGTCGCCGAGGCCATCAACCGTGGTGATATGGACACCACTTCGGCCGAGAAGTCACTCATCGAGAACCAGCAGCGCGAGTTGCGCAAGAGAGAAAAGGAGTCAAACTCCGAGTGGCAGCGTAGGTTCTTCAACCGCGTGCCTAACAGCCCGCGCTTCGATGCCATGATCCACCAAGTTCCTGGAGGCAGTCTCGAGGCCGACAAGACAAACGGTGTCTGGGAGTTCGACCCTGCCAGAGCCAAGGCAGCTAACCCCAACTACCAGATCTAAGCAGAGCTTGTTGCAAAGGGTGTAAATAAAGCAGAGGACCAAGAGGTCGATGCAATCTGGCAAAGCTAGAGAGTGCCGAGAGTGGAAGAAAGAGAGAGTGGTATTTGGGCATCCGTTTTTCTTACGTGGCTATATGGCAAACTATTGGGAGGTGTTTTTCTTCTTCTTTTCTTCCCAAGCATTCTCGTAAACAGCAATACATTACTGTTGAACCAAAAACAAAAGGTCACCAAGGAAGCTTGACTTGCTGTCCTGACCATATGTCTTCCACTACTTTTGTCATGTGCACAGCTGATAGCAAGGTACGCTACCCGGCTCGAATGGCTGATGACAAGTTTGGACTTGACTTTCTTTCGTTGCTTGAATGGAAATATATATATATATATCTCTTCTGAAGTGATTACATGTTCGAACAACCACACGACAGCCAGCCCGCTTAGATGTTGCGTCCACCAGTGACACTGATGGTCTGACCAGTCACGTACGAAAAGTATGGACTCACAACCCCCAGAATGACACCAGCAGCCTCAGTAGCAGTACCAGGTCTGCCTAGAGGAATATCCTTGAAGGCACCCACACCTTCCTCCCTCCCCTTCTTTTGGGCTCCGGGTATACCCAAAGCAATCTTTTCACCATCAGGCGTAGTCACAAATGCACCTTCTTCCTTGGCCGCGGTGAGTCTTGTAGCAATGTGGCCGTATGCAACAGTGTTGCAGCGCACACCGAAGGCAGGACCCCATTCTTTTGCGATTGTCTTTGTCAAGCCTGTGACTGCTGCTTTTGCGGCTGCGTAGTTTGCTTGGCCTGCGTTGCCGTGCAGGCCTGAGGTTGAGGAGATGTTGATGATGTTTCTGGGGGCCTTGTCTTTAAGGCGGAAGTATGGGGCGGCGTTGCGGATGAGCTTGAAGGGGGCGGAGACGTGGAGGGACATTATGGTGTCCCATTGTTTGTCTGTTGTCTGTGGTGGGTCCTTGTGTTAGCATTGCGAAGGAGGAGGGGAGAGATAAGGAGGAAGCATACCTTGTGAATCACACCATCCCAGGTGAATCCTGCATTGTTGACGATGATATGGATCTTGCCCTCACCAAACTCAGCAGCTTTTTCCACGAGGGTCTTGAGGTAAGCGTCATCCAACATATCTCCCACGACTGCTAATGCCTTGCCGCCATTGTTGTTGATGGCATTGGCGACGGTGGAAGCTTTCTCGGCATCGATGTCTGAGATGATGACTTTGGCTCCTTCGTTGGCAAACAAGCGAGCGGTCTCTGCGCCAATGCCTTGACCTGCTCCGGTCACGATGGCGACCTGGCCAGCGAGGAGACCACGAGGGTAGTTGAGGTGAGAGGCGATCTGGGAGATACGATCGTTGGGTGCCATGATGTGCTGTTCTTGGTATACGTTGGGATTGGAGAGGGAAGAGAAGGAGAGGGGACTGTGGTATATCGTTGTTTCCAGGTGAGGAGACCTACCTTGTTGGAGATGCCGAGGCTAATTCGGCGATGCACTTTTTCAAGGACATGATGTGTCCTCGAGTACGTACTGCAAAGCTTTGGAATCATCGGGACCCATCTTGCTGCGGTTTTGATTCGCTCCTCTCAGGTAGCACATGAGGCATACCTAGTACGTCCTGTCAGGAAGGGTCAGTTATTAGCAAGATCAATGTCGTTGACAGAAAACACCCGACGTCGGCAGAAAAACGTGGGGAGAGCTGTCATGACGTTGGCATCGTTGTTGATCTTGAAGGTTCACAATCGGCCACCCATTCTGATTGACCAAGGACAAAGTCTATGATCTTTCAACCATCCCGAGGAAATGCAGAGAAATCAACTTCTGTATAATCAAACAACAAGCGAACATCGCCGAAGATAGGATCAAAGGGATCATCTCCACCTGCCAATTTCTAAGCACGGATATTTCGGCGGCACGCTATCATCTTCCAACTTCACTTCGGCTTCTAGACCACAACATCTCGAGGGACTCACGACTGGTCCTAACATACGCAACAGTCATCCGCATCTGTTCTTCATCATGGCGGATCAGAACAAAGAAGCCGTGGATCTTTTCAGCGAGGCGTACGCGCAATCACAAGATGAACAAGATCCGCTATCATCCTTCCGTTCGCAATTCATCATCCCAACAATCTCAGACCTGCACTCCAAAACCCTTACACCAACATCTCAGGACCAAGCACAACAATGCACCTACCTCTGTGGCAACTCATTAGGACTTCAACCACGTCTCACATCACAATACCAACAGCATTACCTCCAGACCTGGGCAACCAAGGGCGTATATGGCCACTTTACTGAGATCGAGGATTCAAAGTTGCCACCTTGGTTGCATGTTGATGATGATGTTATCGGAGATATGTGTGATGTTGTGGGAGCCAAGAAGAATGAAGTTGCTGTCATGCAGACCTTGACGGCGAATCTGCATTTGGCTATGGCGAGTTTCTATCGTCCTACCGAGAAGAGGTGGAAGATCATCATCGAGGGTAAGGCGTTTCCTAGTGATCATTATGCTGTCGAATCGCAACTCTTGCATCACAACAAGGATCCGACAACCTCGATGATTCTTCTCGAACCAGAAGACCCAGAGAATCCAATTCTCAGCACTCGACAAATTCTCGCCACTATCGACAAACATGCAGATCAGACTGCTCTTCTACTACTGCCAGGTATACAATTTTACACTGGCCAGTTCTTCGACATCCCTACCATCACCGCCCACGCACAGAGCAAAGGCATAGTCGTTGGTTGGGATCTTGCTCACGCGGCAGGAAACATGCCTTTGCAGCTGCACGACTGGAACGTCGACTTCGCCGCCTGGTGCAGCTACAAATACCTCAACTGCGGTCCCGGAAGCATCGGTGGACTCTTCGTCCACGAACGCCACTCCAAGGTCTCTACCGCATCGTCCTCATCAAGACCAGACTACACACCGAGGCTCAGTGGATGGTGGGGCAGTGACAAGAGCAGCCGCTTCGCAATGGAGAATCTCTTCACTCCTATCGCAGGAGCAGGAGGCTGGCAACTCTCCAACCCTTCGGTAGCAGACATGACAGCTCTACGTGCTTCCCTCGACATTTTCAACAAAACCTCTCTCGCAGCGCTAAGAAAGAAATCAGTCGCCCTCACCGGGTACCTGGAAAAACTGCTTCTTGCGAGCACGGATATCAAAGACTGCTTTTCCATCATCACACCTTCGGATCCTGAGCAGAGAGGTGCACAGCTATCCGTTCGTCTTTCTCCTGGGCTCCTGGATAACGTCATGCATGTGTTGGAGAAGAAGGGTGTGGTTGTTGATGAGAGAAGACCG
>Ga0268251_10000296_pt1 | contig 16522 bp, 17 predicted proteins | sample AgamicAsMae_FD_200527 | JGI IMG/M metagenome (GOLD analysis project Ga0268251, IMG submission 200527) | Agave microbial communities from Guanajuato, Mexico - As.Ma.e (v2) (version 2) | ecosystem: Host-associated > Plants > Phyllosphere > Phylloplane/Leaf | place: Guanajuato, Mexico | collected...
TGCTGGTACAGAGCTGAGTGACGAACAGATGACTCCAACGACCATAATACCCCATAACAACCAGACCGGCCGCTGGGTCACCATGTATGTTTTTGTCCCTCCTCATTTTCCCCCTTATTCCTCTCATCCCCTCAAGAGAATCAAAAGTACTTACGTGGTAACACAGTCTTCGCGCACAATGGCAACTCCAACCCGCCGACAACATCCAACGCTTCGTCATCGGAAACATGAATAGATTCGTAGACGTCTACGCATCGAATGGACAGCAGCTTGCTCAACTGGGAGGTGAGGGCATCACTGCCGTACCCAGTGTTGCACAATTCCATCAGAGCAAGGATTGGATCGCTGCGGGTACTGCTAGTGGTAAACTGTGTTTGTGGATGTGAAGAGTGCCAGGCTCAAAAGAGCAAAATGGAGATGGAATGTTGGTCTTGCCGGTCATTCACTACCTGTCATTCACTCCCTTTGTTCCTTCTTCAAGCCACTTGTAGACCTGCGGTAATAAATACTAATTCACCGACCGATCTCTCACGTATATTGACGCTGACGCTGATACATTTTTGTGCCTAAAAGCGTGAATACCACTTGGCACGACATCGCGGCATGGGACAACACGAACATTCTTATTCACTATGGCCTCAGAGACACACGGTGATCGAGACAAATAAGAGAAGGAGGAGGCACACAGGATATAGGTAGCTCCTGTATTCATGGATTCGGTCACGGCTATCAAGTGCCCACCCAGAAATCCCCATCGCGATCCATATCTCTTCGCGCTTCCATCATGTCCAGACGTTGTCCTTGTATCATTTAGTCCCTCTTCACGCCACTTATAGATCTACTATACACCGAAGCCGATACAGCCAGGGATGTCCTCCTGCTATACACCAACCCCGAATCGGCAGTAGAATTCCTGTTCTCCTTCCATCCCAAATATTCCTCCTCTTTGGTTCCCAAAGGCCTCTGAGCCTCGGATCCCGTCCTTTGGTCACCGCAGCCAGTATCTTCGCTGCGTAATTTCATATGTCCACGTTCGGTTCTTTGGCGATCCGGAGTGTCACCAGCGGTGATGGCGGGCCACCAACCCCCACTGAGACTCCATTCGCGACGCTTGGAAGAAGGGTGGTGGTGGTGGTGTTGTTGTTGTTGTTGTTGTTGGGTGTGATTGGTATCGGCATGTGATTTTGATCTCGGCGATGGCGGAGTCGACCTTCTTGATGATGTGCTCGATCGTGGTACGCTGCGCAACGTGTCTGTGGATGCAGTGCTGCTTGTTGGCGATTTTCTCCAGTTTATTTTGCCAAATGTGATGGGAGAGTGTTGTATGCTTTGGTGATCGCCGTCGATGGAACTTTCGGTGTAGACCGAATCCATGGAGCTTCTTGTGTCGACGGACCTGATGGATGTCCTTCTCGTTGCTTGAGGTGACTTTTTGACGAGAGTGCGAACTTTGCCAGCTAGTTTTGATGTAGTGGCTGAAGTCCAGCTGGTCTTTGAGATGATATCGGGGCGTTGAGTGGCCTTCTTCTCTGGAGTAGTGAAGGGCATGGAGACACGCAAGCTTTTTGTGACTTTCTTTGCCGCTTTATGCGAGAGATCGCTAGCTCGAGAGCTGAGACTGCTTTTGCTGGATGGACTCTTTGTGTTTGTGGTGGTGTTCTGCTGTCTCAACTTTTGACGAACCACGTCGATGGTGGCAATCAGCTCTGCTTCCAAGTCTGCGAGTTTTTCGCTTGCTTGTTCGTCGACTTTGCCAGTCTTCCGCCTGTACGCCCCCAACTGTTGGAAGAGATGATTCGTCGAAGGCGTAATGTTGCCAAAACTTCTGATGCGGAATTTGGTCATCTTCGACGAAGTCTTGAGTGATTCTTGCTCGTGTTGGTGATGCTTCACCATCCGCTCCTTGTAGAGACAGATCGAGTCTCGGACTTGTTCCGAAGAGAGAGGTTGATCGTCTGGTAGAGGGAAGGGACCATCTTGATGGATTGCCAGATACTCTTCTTTGGCTTTTTGGATAGACCACCTCTGGAGATCGTTTTTGCATACACTTTCGAGGCAAATGGGATCCATGACTTCGAACCAAGCTTTTGAGGTGGATGCCTCGTCTGTTCTGAGATCTGTGACGTGATCCATGGCTTTTGATGTGTTTGACATGATTTGGATCGTTGATATGGCTTTGGAGCAGTGACTTGTAACTGGGCTGTGAGAGAGCTGAGAGGAAGAAACCTGAGTCGAGCGACCGTCAAATATCCCAGACGGCACCTGAGAGCAAATTTCTCCAATTGTGCGCGCGTCGTAATGTGCTCATGAATGACTAGACCTGGCGGTACGGTATAAGCAGAATATGAAGAATTTTTACGATGCGATCGCAAACTCCCTCAATCGTATCGAATTGCACCAACACCAACCAGTCATACCGTACGAGTACATAGTATTCAGTTTCCCACTCTGATATGCGACTGTCCCACTTCTTTTCGATATTGCCAAAGTTCTGTCAAGATGGATATCGACCATTTCGCCAAGTTGCCTATGGAGTTGGTGCTTGAGGTATGCCGAACTCTTCCTTCGGCAAGCATAGTCTGTCTGGCTCTGAGCAAGAAAGCTCTCTATGAATCTCAAAAGTTGCGAATGATTTGGCAGCCGCGAATGATTGCGGACCAACCAAGAATCACATATCTCAAAGTTTATGCAGCACGCAACCTCGGACCAGGACAGGCAGAACGAAAAATGCTCCACCTCCGGAGAGACATCCTCAACTATGACTTATTATGCACTCTTGAATTACTGCATCGCGATCTGCCGAATCACTGGTTTTGTGATATATGCTTGAAGCTGCACAAACGAATCGCTTACACGACAGATGGCCGTGCATACGCTCCTTGTGACGAGAGTCAAAGGCAAGGATTGTTTTACCGCCTGCCGACATGGAACTACGAGTTCTCCTTTGAGTACGCTCAGCAGGTTGTGAAGCAGCATTCACTAGGAGCACCTCATGGAAGCCCTCTAGCCATTCTTCGGCGAAACCAAGAGTGGGAGGCCATTAGCGACTGGCCAACCCAACAGTTCTCCAGCCTTGAGCAGCCATCTTTGGTCTGGTATAGACATCTGAAAGTCACACCTGAGATCTCCGAGACGAATAAAGGCCCGGTGTTGAATTTGTGGACAGAGCAACGCCTCTGTTTTCCAAGCGACTACATGGACATTCTTCGAGCGAGATCGCGCGACTGGGTCGGCGATATCGGCCGAAAGGCGCAGGCTCACTTCTCAGTCTGCTGTCACCAGCGTGGTACTGGGGAGGACATCGCTGATTTGTTGGAAAGGCTGAGCATCCAATGCCAAACAAATTCGGAGTCGAGACGTTGCGAGATGTGCTTGACTGAGTATGCCATTTTTATCCGGGAAGGTGGTTGCGACGACTCTATCCATATCGTTTTGTCAACGTGGATCACGCTTGGATCCTGCAGATACTCCTTTTCACCTGCATGGCTAGCTAGCTCATGGCTCTCCAGAAGACACAACTGGTTCTTGGATCCGACCGTGCACAGGCCCCCAGACCCGTTCGATGACGATTACAGCGCGTTCTACTCCGAGAGGACTATAACACGGGCTATCGAACTGAAAAGAGAAAGTGCTGTTCGATCTTCTGACACAGTTTGGCACTTGAATCCCTCATGGTACAACGAGCCCGCACAAATGTATAGTTGGACATGGACAGAGGTGATGATTGACACGACCCATAGCGAGCGGATCCACTCGGAGACAAGGTGGCAAATATGGTGGTATGTGAGGTTGCAGACATGGTGGCAGACATGGTGGCAGACATGGTGGCATGGAAGGTGACAGAGTGGAAGCACTGTCCCAAAGTATCCGAGCACAAGTCGAGAACCAAGCAAATCCCGACAGTAGAGGATATGTCCTGCGAGTCCAGATCAAGCAGAATCGGCGAACAAGCATACGCAAGAAGATAAAGAGAGGCTGGAACTTTGCCACGGAGAGCTCTCTCTGAGTGGGGTAAGAGGGTAGTTTGTTTGGTCGTATATCATCGTGCAAATTAAGTATTATCTCGTCCTTCGAGTCAACCTTCGTCGTCTGATCTCTGCCATGCGACATCTTTGCTGCCGCTCATATTCAGAGTCGTAGTCGGCTTCGTCTGAGTTGTCGACGGGGGAATTGGGACGTGACAATCTGAAGTAAGGCATGTGTGTGTAGTGCTGCTGAGCTGAGGCAATCTCTCCTGACGAAGCCCTCTGTGTGATGTCCTTGGTGGCCACCATCTGTGCGATAGGCTCTTCAGCCCCTAGCACCTCAGCAATGATGCTTCGTGGTATGGCTTGTTCGAACTTCATCCTCCTTCTTTCTTGGGCCTGTCGAAGCTCTTGCAACATCTTGACGCACTTGGCTTCCTTTTGATCGAGCAGATAGAGGATCCGGTTGTCATCGACTACTCCCCTATCCTCGGCCTGCTTTTTGTAGATCTCAGCCCTCTTGTAATGGATCTCTCTTTCGTTGTGCAAAATTTCATTCAACATGTCTTCGAGCTCGGCCTCATCTTCTGACTGTTCAGGTGAAGGTCCTGCCTCAATCTTCATCTGGCGGTCGTGTTCTCTGTGAATGTAATCCTCCATCACAATCAACATGTCCCCAAATAGAAGGTTGACGGCTTTGCACGAAGGAGGCCTTGTCTCGTCGAGCCGGATGGCTAATTCGAAAGCCCGACGACCGATCAGACCAGCAAGTTCGGGGAAGCCATAGAACCCTCTACTCAGCCAGAACACGAATTGCTCATCCCAGAGTAAGAGGATGTCTCGATTGGTCTGAGCAATCTTGATGACATCCCGTTTGTATTGGTCGAATTCTTGCAGACCAATGGCTTGGAGTCTTGGAGGTTCGTTGTCGTGAAAGAATTCTCGGAGTCTCTGCTTGCGTGCAATCTCCTCTGGTTGTGCATCGACGTAGCTTGCCACAATTGCTAAGAACTCAGAATACTTGATGCCTCCGCGGCTGAGACACTCTTTCTCGACTCTGGTGCGGAAACTCTTTGGCACGCTGCCATTGGAACAGAGCCATGCTATGAATTGATTCATTGTGAGCGAGTTGTATTCCAGTGGGCGTAGGCAGTAGTTGTACAGGATGTCATAGACCTCCAGCTCCCATTGTCCGACTTCCATGGGTTTGAATGATCTCAGGACTGGAGGACGCCACTTCCATTCATGGGCGAAGATGGTAAAAGCATCTTCCGAGTCTTCTGTGTACCGCCTGGACAGAGCTTCAAAGTCGTCGATAGTCAGATTGATCCCCACGACGGCATTCAATGGAAACCCTTCGCGCACTCCATCGGGTTGAGTATCGTCAGAAGCCCAGTCCATTAGTAGCTGTGCAACTCCTACCGCCCGGAGATCTCGGTTAGACATCAACCGATGGCCATAGACGGACAAGTGTTTGTCTTTGAATTCGGCATTCACATCTGGATTGAACACAGTCCCTTGCGGCGGATCTGGATAAGATGTCCTTCGCGCGGCTGCCGCCGCCGCCGAGTTGGACTTTGCATTAACTTTCGACCTTGGAAGTTTTGCTCGCTTCCCCATGTTGGCGGATTGAGTGTGTCGAAAGCAGAGAAATTGAACAGCTGCAGATTCAAGGCGGGTGCGACCTAGTATGCCAGGCGACGGTCTGGACAATGTTGCTCGAGAATATGTATACTGATGCCGTAACTGATTAGGTTCACGCCAGACGGTGACGTTTCCAGAATCATCTCATGGTCATGACAAACGGGAGCAAAGTAGAGGTTCTGCCGTATAGGTAGGTCACTCGGCAGATGTTGCTCCGTCATGGAAAATTCGCGTTGACCAGCCAACATCAGACCGCGGCTTCCATATTAAATCACAGAAACGACAACCTCGAGAGTACCACCAATTATCTCAATTGTGCATACGAGACTGTTACTTGAATGTTGAGATCAAAATGCAGTCAATAGTCAGGAACTTTGATGACTTGGCCGAAACAACAACATTTGGATTGCACCTCGTGTCTGAGGGTGTCTTTAACGCGAACGCGTCAAGACCTGGGCTTCCATACTGGCGTCCACCACTATACCCATCCATCTCTGAATACACATACATCACAATGAACTCAGACACCTGTCCCGAACGCGAGCCATTGGTATCATAATCTTGTCTTTGCAGCGTTGGAACACGCGCTTTGTGGCCGAACATGCTGGGGACCAACACGCTTTCTGCCTGATGCTGCCTTGACGTTCAAGCCACCTTCTCCAAATTAGGCAAGCACGAGGCAGAACTTCGTCTCAGCCTCCGCCAACTCGCCCAAGACACCGCGAATCTCAGGCTGCAACCTCGCCAGCTGAGTCGCGGACTAGACAGTGTTGTAAACATATATTAGAAGGCTAGGTAAGTCGAGCTGTAAGTTTTGTCTACCAGCAACACGATTTTCCATCTTCCAGCAACAACACACCATCCTTCAACACCTATTCACGACTCCAACACCATCAAAGTATGCCGTTCTGTCAAGCTACAATGGCAGGTCTCAGTCCGTCAGAGAAGGAGCAAGTCATGGACACGTACACGTCTACTCAGTGTTCAACAACAGCCCAAAACTTCGCCTGGTCGCTACTCGGCTACAAGAGAAAGCACAATGACCTCGAAGACAATCATCCTACCATCGAGGAATCAACCATCGAACTCGAACCAACGTCGCCTACTACAAGACTTCGAAAGCGCGCTCGAGTCTCTTATTTGGAAGTCACCGAGTCCGACATTGAGAGCGACGCAGACTCAGGCTACAATTCCGATTCCTCTGTCGAATGGGGTTCTCACTCTAAAACACAACCCAAGGCCAAACGCCCACGCAAGGAAAAGCCGGTCAAGCCCTTCCCTTTCCTGTCTCTACCCAGCGAGCTACGCAACAAAATCTACTCTCTGGCACTCGAAGATCCCGATGGCATGGTAATGGGCGAAGGCTGGCGAGCCCACCGTCGCGTCCCCAAACGCTGCCAACACAACAGATATGGCGCAGACCGCTATGCAGGACTCAACAATCTCTGTCCTCCAATGTCAGCAAACTCTGATGTGTATAAGCCATTAACTCTGGTGCCATCTCTCCTTGCCACAAACAAGCAAATCTACGCCGAAGCTGCAGCAATGCTCTACTCCCAACCTCTGCACTTCACTTGCACGACAGCATTGCACAGTTTCCTCGCACCTTTGAGCAACACCACTGCATCTCTGGTTACCAGCATAACCCTCCATTCCTACGAGACCTGGGACCGCGGTGTCCGCAAAGCAATGAATGTGTCCGCATTGACTCTGCTCCCCAAATGCGTCAACCTCACACTCTTACGCATCGAAGGCTTCGGTCACCACCACTACAACAGAGGAAGTTGGAATACCCCTACCGTGCAGCAAAGAGGCGAGCATGAAGGCAAAGGCATAGCCCAGCAAATGTATCGTGATGCTGCGTTTTGGTTCGATATCATTGGTGCAGAAAAGGCATTGCAAGTGTTGGAAATTGCAGGTCTGCAGAGAAGGACGTGCAGTGATGATGCAAAGGAAACGTTGAGGATTGCAAACGAGGTGTTTGCGCAGGAGTTGACTTTGTTGGTGAGGAGGGCGGGTAGGAGTGTGAAGAAGGGAAGGAAGACCAAGACTGGTCGTGCCAACATCTGAGAATGTGCAGATACCTTATACTGTGTTCTTCACATAGGTCAAATAGAACGGTCATCACGATTATGCGGTTCACCCTACAATATGATCTGAAACTCTGCTCTTTGCATGTCGCTTCATGAAAACGTAGATGACCTAAAAATAACATGATCAAAAGGATCCAACCATCGCTCTTTTTCCACGCTCTCTCGAAAGACTGCAACAGTTACCTCACCACGTAAGCCCGAGGTACATAGCGATCACACATTTAGCAGACGAGACGATGATGACATTGCTCATGGATGGAAGAAAGCTCTCTCGATTGCATATCTCACACAAAACGATAAGACAGAGGTGTATCATTGGAACACAAGATCGATTCCTGAACATCGCGGTTCGAACATTGCCTTTTGGCTTTCCTAAATCCGTGATCGCCTTCAAAAGCGTCCAGAAAGCATCCATGAATCATAAAAACGCCATTTGCCTGTGCGACCGATCGCACTTGCCCCAAAACTCCAAATGCCATGATGCATTGTCAAAGATGGAAAAAGTGAACAGAATGTGACACCAACCCAAACCGAAACGAAGGAAGAAAATGAAGGAGATACGAAATTGAGCTCTTTGACTGACAAGTCTGGAGGGGGACTTTGGACTGCCGAATGTCATGAAGTATAGAGCCGCGAGCCTTTCATGCTGATGATGAGGGACCTCGCTATGCAGATGCGCTGTTGGCTTGTCGTCGCGGATGCAAAGTTGAGAAGCACGCTGGATGCTGGTATGGCGTTGGGTGACAGATGCTATGCAGTAAGAAAAGAGCACGCTGTGGTTGATGAAAAGAATCGAGTGGACAACTGGTATCAGATGCTCCTCGTTCATGAAGCACGGGTGCGAGGAACGTTGGCGCCCACACTACCGACACGACCACTTGTCTTGCGGACGCTGGTCTTGCCTTCGGTGCTGCGACGTGATGGTGAGCTACGCTTGCCAATGCTGATGTCGCCCTTGCCAGATCTGGTCGAAGGGGTCTTGGGCTTGCGAGGGCTTGCTGAATCTTCGTGAATCTCTGCGAGACGGTTCTCTACGTCGCTCTCATCCACACCCCACTTCGTTGTCGTGGTGGTCGTCGTGGTGCAGCTAACCGCCCGACGCTTGCCGCTGCGGCTGATGGGAGATTGTGATGCTTTTCGTGACGAGGTCAATGCACGCAGTGCCTGGTCTTCCTCGCTTTCGCTCTCGCCCATGCTTGTGCGCTGCATGCTGACAATCTCGGTATCTGGTCTGATCTCGAAGGGCTCGTTCTCCGTTCTGGTGACCTTGCGTCCGGTGACGTGGCCGTAAACTTTGCTAGTTTTACGAGGTTGACCGGGTGTAGGTGCTGGCAAGTTCTCGTCGTTGACAGCATACTTGTTGGTGCTGCTGGCGAAAGATGCAGGCTCTTGCTCGTTGATGTGGCTGATTTCACCAAGAGCCGCGCGTTTGGTGCTGCCATTGGGGGGAGTAAAGGTCTGTCCATTGCTGGCAAGGCGTCTGCTGTTTCCAGAAGTAGCCTTGGTGGGAGTTGCGGGAACCATAGAAGCAGCGATCTTCTCTCTCATGGTGTCCTCGAACCACCACTCTCGGAAAGTGCCCTGGTTGAGATGTAGCCAATGTTGCTGAGGGCCAACAACCATGCCGGGGCGCATGAAGCGCATGTATGCGATAATCTCATTGGCAGTGAAGCCATGCTTGTAGATCAGATATGCGCCAATGAGGCAGCCGGTTCTTCCAAGACCAGCCTTGCAGTGGACAGCAATTCCCTTGCGCTTCACTGTGATCATCTCGTGTGCGAGGTTGACAAACTTGCGAACCAGACTCAGAGGAGGGCAGGTACCGTCGTCAAAGATCATGTCCAGGTGCTTAATGCCCAGAGCTTGGAAGTACGAGGGTGAGTACAGCTCCGAGTTGAGACGCACGACGAGACCGATGCCACGCTCGACGAAGTGTGAGAGAACGTTCTTGAAAGGTTGGGGCACGGAGGTCGAACGGCTGAGAGCAGAAAGGGAGCGAGGAAGAGTGGCCCATTCGGGGTCAGTGGGAGCGATGACGCGAGTGGGTTGATGTTGAGGAGATGCAAAGGCCAAGAAGGAAGGAGAAATCCAGTTGAAGTCACCCATGTCGACTCTTTCGTACTTCTCGTATCTGCATACTTGTTAGTTGTCTATCCCAACTTCAAGTGCTCTCGGAAAACTCACTCTTCGAGACTGAAGTCCTTGAGGCCACAGAGGCCTTCCTCCTTTGCCTTCCACACACCGTAGACGACATCTTGTACGGTCAAACCATAATCAGCTTGACTGTAGCCGGCATCACGGAAAGGCATGCATGGAGGGTCCATCTGGGCGATGGGGGCCAGGGCAAGATGCGGCGGCCAGTTTTGGATCAAGATCATGTAGCAAGCAAGAATGCATGCAGCATTTGCGCGACCTGGATGAGCAGTTAGTAACAAAGGTCACCAAGAGTCAATTCGATGTATGCATACTCCTTGAGTCGGCGTTGCACCAGAAAACAACGGGCCTTCCCTCGTTCTCGGGATCCCCAAGCACCTCATGCAGCATCACGGCGAAGCGGTAGAGGTGACCAATGTGCAGCGGGCCAAAGTCTGCATGGAATGCATTGTAAAGCAGATGCTTGTCGACTGAGAAGTATACGGGAGGCAGCGAAGGGGTAGCTGCGGTTGTGGTTGATTGGGATCTGGCAGAGCGCTTGGACGGCGACTTGCTGGACGACTTGTTTGTGTAGGGAAAGGGCGTTTGCGCGTTGGGCTTGTGGGTGTATGAAGCCAAGTAGAGGCGGTCTACTGCTGTTAGACTAAAGTTGATGCTGGGTATGGCGGATGCGACACTGACCTTGGATGTACTCGATGACCTGACCATAGCTTGTGGCGGCCGAAGGGCTGTCGGATTGAGGCATTGCGGGAAGAGGTTATAAATATGAAATGCTCTGTAGTCGAAGGCGAGGGTCAAGGGATTGCGACAACGAGACCGCGGATGCGCCTCGGGTTGGGCGGCGAGGGTGGTATGGAGCGGCGGGGTGAAGAAGAGGAAGTAGCTACTGTGGCGCAGACAGCATCAAGAAAAGAATAGCTGGAGTCGATGGGTGTTGTGGTCGAGTAAAGATGTGTTGCGAATAGAACCGGGACCAACACCTTTGAAGAAGCTCTCGACTGTGAAATGTTGTTGTTTATCCGCATGTCAACACTGCGCTGTGCCAAGCCACATCCGAGCTTTGGCCCCTTCCCATTCGAGACGCTCCCTACCTGCGCAACCCTCGCCTTCTACCTTTCCCATCGCTGGCTTGAGACATGTATTCAAATGCTCCTCCTACTACTCACCTACATTGCCACACTTGGTTGAGATTGTGTCTCGAGTCGTGCACCCTCATAGTATCATGTGCTTACAGCAACGCTGCTCTCGAGTCCTGTTCTAGCTTGTCGTGCATCAACGGGGGGTGTGGCTAGCGCACGGGCTCCGTCACCGTTCGTCGTTCGACTCTGGTTGTCGGGTGCAACCCTCGAGCCTGGCGACCATTCGTGCTTTTGCTGCTACATACCAACAACAATCTCCGTGTACGTCACCTTTGACCTCCTGAATGCTCTGCGGTCATGATTCGTGACGGCAAACAACGAGGCTGGCTGTCTCTGCCTGTCGACTCTCTGCCTGTCTGGGCTGCCTTCAATTCTGTCTCGTTTGATGGCGTCAATATCGGTCCATTGCCAGGCAAAGAAGACCGTGGTTCTACTGTCATTGCAAACCGCTCTCTCAGAGGCCCACATGAATCACCTCTTATAACGATACCCAGAGATTTGATTCTCTCACTCGAGAGAATCCATGAGCATGCAAAATTTGATTCTGACTTTCGTGCTGTCCTCGAAGGTCTCGATGATTTTGGTAGGGTAGGTGCTTCTTTGATCGTTTCTTCTTCCATCTCATTATGTGTCCTTCTCCCTCAAGAGTGCATGCTCTTCCTACTTCATTTTCAACAATGATTTTCTCCTGTCCCACCTAGTAGGACACAATATCAGGACATCTCATCACGAACTTTCCTTACACACTGCATTCCTTCTTTCCAACAACAGCTGACCTTGTGTCAGACTGCTAGAGGCGCCATCCTGGCTTTCCTGCTTATGCAATCCTTCACTGCATGCCCTTCTGTCGTGAAAAAGAAGGGTGTGTCGGGTCCGTTCACCGAGTATGTCAAGTACTTGCCTATGGAACTGCTTCCCACCTTCTGGTCATCTGCCGAGTGCGAGCTGTTGACCGGTACCACACTTGCCCCCGCACTCACCGCAAAGTTGAACTCGCTCCACCGCGAATTCGAACAACTTCAAGATGCGACATCAAACATACCGTGGTGTGCCGAACAGTGGTGGGACGAGGTCGATGGAATCATTGAATTCGATGACTGGCTGCAAGTTGATGCCTTCTACCGTTCAAGAGCTCTCGAGTATCCTGGAGTAGGTGACTGTATGGTCCCTTGTATCGACATGGCCAACCACACTTCCGGTACCGGCACTGCTGCTATCTATGAAGTGGACGATCAAGGCAATGCGGTGTTGCTGTTACGCGATGACAAAGACATTAAGGAAAACGGCGAGATAACCATCACCTATGGGGATGACAAAGGCGCTTGCGAGATGCTTTTCTCGTATGGTTTCATCGAGGAGGAGATGCAATCTGCCCGTGAGCTATTTCTTGACCTATCGATCCCCGGAGACGACCCACTGGGAAGGGCTAAGGCGGCAGTTGCAAACTGTGCTCCAGGCTTCAAGATCGTCGGCGCTGTGGAAGGCGTGATCTGGGATGGTGCCTACATCTGGCTCATCTGCGTCAACGAGGAGGATGGACTGTCGTTTCAAATCCAGCAGACCGTTGAAGGTACTCGCGAGCTGATCGCCACATGGCAAGATGAACCGGTGCACGGATTTGAAGGGTTCCGGTCCATCCTGGAGAAGGACCCGTTGTGGGATATCTACCATCTCCGCGCTGTTAGCATATTACAGGAACGAGTAGCGAGTCAATTACAGGACCTCTACGGGTCAGATGACCGAGTTGATGCCGCGAAACACGGCGATGGCACCGATATCAGGGACAGGCCTTGGCATCTAGCTAAACGACTCAGATTGCTGGAGAGTGAGCTATTGGAAAAAGCTTACAGCCATTTTGAAGATCAGGTGAGTCGAAAACACTGAGTCCTTTCAAAGATCTGCACATCAGTCTGGTCGGCTTTCGGCAGCACCACGGAGAACATTGATCTTGCTCCACATGCTAACTGCTTTGCTTTACAGAAACTTCAACTCATGCAAAGTGAGACTGTGTTGAGATACCTATCGGGACCGAACGTTGAGCAAGAGGAAGACTTCTCTTGAGTCCAACTAACCAGGTAACGAGAAGATGCGGCGATATGTATGTACAACCCATGGTGGTGAGATTAATGCTATGTGATCAGTGATCACGCACTTACCACGCGACCCCACGCCTGGGTACTCCTCTATCTCCACGAGGCAGCATCCTTAAAATGGGGGAAATCCATGACCCCTTTTGCGTTGCACGGTCGCCCAGACTTTGGGATGGCTCATGACAGCTTCCCGAGCGGTACGAGCCTCGGACTGCTCGACAGTCGTAAGGTAAGTCATCTACGCCCGTAATCCATAAAAGTAGGCCGCCTTCTATCAGGGGATCTACATCAACAGTCATCGCAAGCTTCGAGAAATGTGAGAAATGATGCGGATTGACGCAAACCCGCGCAGCAAGAAAATAGCGCTACGGTGTACGAGACGACGAAATGGCTTAGGTTTGGTAGCAATGACTCGAGTCTTGGAAGCCTGACTGCCGAATTCATGCGACCTCCACGCTTTCGGTCACATCGTGGTAGTTATCCTCTACACTTGCCACAATCAAGCTCATGTCTGATTGGTATACACGCCCGAGTACTCGGCTCTGGGGACTTTGATTGTAGATCGTATCTCACTGAAATTTGACAAATCTGGCTTACAACGTACGTTGAGCTTATATACAGATGATTAAAAATCGACTCGGAGAAGCCCTTCCCCGGTTTCTTCGATGACCCAAAGCCTGGGTCTCGACCGTTTCCAAATTCTGACAATACGCGTTTTCGTCAGCCCGCTCGTGCCGGCTTCGCAAGTCAGCAACCCAGCAACATTTTCACGACCCCTGACCAGTGACCACTGATAAGGACTCACGAACAGTCACAGCCATCTTGATAACCTGCATGGATGAAGCAAACATGGTCGGGGGTTCACGGAGTGACTACGAAGCAGCGCCGCATCAAACTCGGCGCTATCATTAACGTTATGCTTTATGATCGTCCAACGCTCACAGCTCTCCCCCGCAAAGACCAAGAGAACTGGTCATGTCAGGGTTGTCAATCATGCCTGGTAGACCAATCACAGAGCCTCTGAACGAACCGCCGACACTGGTCCGAGGCTTTTGTCTACGTTTTAGGTATAGTACGGTCTCTCCAAGAGGCTTGAGTGGGATCTGGCGTCTGGGGGATGCCGCTGTTGTGTGTGGCTCCCCAGACTCGGACTGCGTTTCGAGTCCCGCACAGTCCGTACTGGTTCGATTTGAGCATCCGTCCTTGTTTCTTCGTCACGACAAGACCTCCACACTTCGATCTGTACGTACTTAGGTAACCATAAATCACGCCTCTTTGCACACCCTACTTCTTGGACCCGATCCCCTTCGCATGCACCAGTCCTTCGGTATCTCCAACTTGAACACCGCTTATCTCGTGCCCACCTACCACCGATCGCCCCAACCATTATTCAACCTACACTCACACAAGATTGGAATAACCACACACCCCACCAACACATACCGGCACCATGCCAGGAATTCTACCTATGAAGGTCATCAAGGTTGGGTCAAGCGCCCAATCTCGCATCGCACAAGCTTGCGATAGGTACGTCTATCGAAGCCGCTCTTGTACGCGTGTACTTATGCGACTGGTAGATGTCGAAGCAAGAAGATCAGATGCGACGGAATTCGACCAAGTTGTTCGCAATGCACCAGCGTCGGCTTCGAGTGCAAGACCAGCGACAAGCTCAGTCGTCGCGCCTTCCCCAGAGGCTACACAGAGTCGCTAGAAGAAAGAGTCCGGAGTCTAGAAGCCGAGGTCAGAGAGTTGAAGGAGTTGCTCGATGAGAAGGACGAGAAGATTGATATGCTGTCAAAACTGCACTCGTCGTCTGCACAATCGGCCTTTCAGAACTCGCCGCGGCGGCCATCAGTCTCCCCAGCAGCCCCTTCACCACACACAAATAGCGACGACGTTTTTCACGTTCAACAGACACTCCAGCTTGACGGAAACGGCTCAAATGCCCACTTTGCAGGCACATCAAGCGGAAAGGCCTTTTACGGTACGCCGGCCTATCAACTGGAATCAATATCGTCGCTGACCTCAGACAGATGCCTTCTCAAGACGAGTACAGGAACTCGGCCGCGCAGCACCAGCCATCAACGCTCAGAATCTACTACCCGGAAGCACACACATCGCACATCGCGATCCCCTCTCAAACCCCATTGTCTGGAGAGCACCTGCCAGACTCGAATCCGATCAATTGATTGGCATCTTCTTCCAAGAGTGGGCACCGCTCTTCCCCATTCTCCATCGTCCTACCTTCCTAGAGCTCTATCAGTCTTACATGTCCGCTCCTGAGGATGTCACAGATAACTGTAGCCACGCTCAACTCAACCTTGTTTTCGGAATCGCTGCCTTGTCCAGTGGTGTAAGTGCTGTGGCCGATTGACATCTGAACACGACTGACATCGTCTAGTCACGCGACACATCCGAGCTGCAATCGTTCGAGAGACAATGGCAAGCAGCTATCGACACGATACTCTCTGATCACAGCATGCCTACTTTGCAGTGCTTGGTTTTGGCACAGCTATATTGTATGCAACGTGGCGATTATGACAGGCTTCTAACATACAAGGCACTTGCTGTCACGCTTTCTTCTAGACTGGGCCTGCACCAATCGCAGAAGCGGTTTGCTCTTGGTGCCTCCACTAGCGAGATGAGAAAGAAGGTTTTCTGGTCGTTGTACACAATCGATTGGTAGGTTATCGAGATTGGCGATCTTATCAAGAACGAATACTGATTCATACCAGCTTCTCTGCTGTCACTCTTGGTCTACCCAAACAACTCAAGGACGAGGATGTCCACTGCGAGGAGCCTCGTGACGCCGATGAGGAGTACGTTGACGAGAATGGCTTCAAGGCGCCTTGCCCTGGCGAGTATACTAGAGTGTCTAGTGCACTCGCACTCTTCCGCGCTGCTCGTATTCTCTCTCGTGTTCTGGAAGAAATCTATCCCGCACGTTCTTCGTACGATCTCTCTTTGCAACAGCTCTCGGCCTTGTCGGAAGAACTCGACGCGTGGCACAACGCCCTCGCACCACACTTGCGCCTTCCATTTGCAAACGACAAGCCGACCACCGGAACCGTCAGCAGCCGATCTCCTTTACTGGTATGTCACTCGGGCGTCACGTTGGAAATATTGGCTAATTTTCACAGTCATTGACCTACCACTTTATTCGTGCTCTTATCCATCGCCCAGCTGTATGTGCCTCACTTGGTCCAAAGGCTTCTTCGTCATTACTTGCAGTCGCTGGTTCCTCGAAGCACATGATTCAGATCGTCGAATTGCTGAGCGAAAGAGCATTGAGTTTCTCATTCTGCATCAATAAGGATGAACTCCTCGTCTTGTCTGGACTGGGTCTCCTCTTCCAAAGCCTGGATCTCGGAGAAAACAGCAAGCTCGTCAAGGATAACCAGAAAATGACATCCACTGTCGTTCAGATTCTCACCAAG
>Ga0268251_10000297_pt1 | contig 16494 bp, 8 predicted proteins | sample AgamicAsMae_FD_200527 | JGI IMG/M metagenome (GOLD analysis project Ga0268251, IMG submission 200527) | Agave microbial communities from Guanajuato, Mexico - As.Ma.e (v2) (version 2) | ecosystem: Host-associated > Plants > Phyllosphere > Phylloplane/Leaf | place: Guanajuato, Mexico | collected...
CACGTTGGGTCAGCTGGATCGACATCTCGCTCGTTGTCAACGAGAACATGTTGAACTTCCTGCTCGAAATCGCGGGACAACCGGACATCTCTTCCGCTGAGAGCCCTCAAGCAAAGATTCGCGATGCCGCCATTGACACCTTTACCGAGATTGTGGCCAAGAAGATGCCTAGCCAGGACAAGATTCAGCTCATCTCATACCTCAACCTGGCCAACGTTGCCGGTCAGCTCGTGGCCAGCTCTGCTCTGAACCAGTCCAGAGGCACCTCGAACTACGACAATGACCTTGGAGAAACTGTGGCCAAGCTTGTCAACAATGTCGTCTTCGATGTTGTCAAGGTTCTCGACTCGGAGGGTCTAGACGCGAACACTGCCGCTCAGGCAGACGAGCTTCTCCAGTTGTTCGTTCCATACCTTCTCCGCTTCTTCTCCGACGAGTACGACGAAATCTGCTCCGCTGTCATTCCTTCGCTCACCGATCTGCTTACGCTCTTCCGTGTCTCGTCCAAGCGTGGAACCCTTCCCGACCAATACCGTGCCATGCTGCAACCTATCCTCGACACCATTATCCTCAAGATGAAGTACGATGAGACGGCAGATTGGGGTGCTGAGAGCGATCAGACAGACGAGGCCGAGTTTCAAGAGTTGCGCAGGAGGTTACACGTTCTCCAACAAGCTGTGGCTGCAGTCGATGAAAATATGTACATGGATACTCTGAGCAGAGTCGTTGCTACGACCTTCAACAGAATCTCGTCAGACAATAAGCCCAACTGGAGGGATTTGGATTTGGCTTTGTACGAGATGTACCTTTTCGGCGAATTGGCCGTCAAGAACGGCGGTCTCTATCAGAAGAGCTCACCCTCCAGCACTGCATCTCAGCATCTTATTGAAATGATGGCCAAGCTAGTCGAGTCTGACATTGCTTCGTACCCTCACCCTGCGGTTCAGCTTCAGTACATGGAGATCTGCGTGAGATACTGCACATTCTTCGAGCACACTACCGACAGCATTCCCCGTGTTCTCGAGAACTTTGTCCGTTTCGTCCACAGCGATCACATCAAGATCAAGACTCGCTCGTGGTATCTGTTCTTCCGCTTTGTCAAGCAACTGCGCAGCCAACTTGGCAATGTTGCTCAGACCGTCATCGAGACCGTCGCCGATCTACTCACCATCCACGCCGAAGTACCCAAGGATAGCGACGATGATGACATGTCGTCTGAAGAAAATGATCAGTCCGCAGACGCCATCTTCACCAGCCAGCTCTATCTTTTCGAGGCAGTTGGAGCTATTGCCTCCACAAACTCGGTGCCACTAGAGAACCGCATGCTCTACGCCCGTACTCTTGTCAGCCCCTTGATCGCAGACCTGGAACGTCACATTCCAGTTGCCAAGAACGGTGACGAGCGAGCAATCATTCAGGTTCATCATATCATTCAGGCAGTAGGAACTCTGGCCAAAGGCTTCTGCGATTGGATGCCCGGCAGCAACACCTCGGGCGCACCTCCGCCCACTGAGCTAGCCAACGAGTTCTCCCCAGCTGGCGAAGCTGTTCTGACGGCGCTCGAGTCTCTCAAGAACTCTATGCTCATTCGTACTGGTGCGCGCTTCGCTTTCTCGCGCATGTTGGGTGTGCTCGGCTCTGGTATTCTGCAAAAACTGCCCAGATGGATCGACGGTTTGCTCTCGCAGTCTTCCACTAAGGATGAGATGGCTACGTTCTTGAGGCTTTTGGACCAAGTGGTCTTTGGTTTCAAGACTGAGATTATCGAGATCCTCGACCAACTGCTTACTCCTCTCCTGCAAAGAGTCCTTGCAGGTCTCTCAGAGCCTACCACTGGCACTGACGATGCTATCCAGCTTGGCGAATTGAAGATGCAGTACCTGCAATTCATCCTTGTCATCTTGAACAACGATCTAGCGCCTGTCCTCGTCAGCAGTGCCAATCAACAGACTTTCGAGACTATCCTGACGACACTGGAGCATTTCTGCCGCGACCCCTCTGACTACCCCACTGCTCGTCTCTCTCTTGCCGTCTTGACCAAGATGACACAAGTGTGGGGCGGCCCTGATCTCACCATTCCTGTCCCGGCAGGTGCTGCTCAGCCTGCTGCACCAACGGTTCCAGGATTCGATACTTTCATCATGTCACGCTTCTCTCCCCTGACATGGGCTCTGATTTCACAACCCTCCTTCCAACCAAAGGACGCCCAAGCACGCAGCTACCTCACAGAAGCCGCCACCTTGCAATGGACTATCCTCCGCAAGTGTGGAGCAGCCTACGAGACCCACCTGCGCGAGACGGAAATGTCTGGGCTGGGTCTGCAAACTCCCATCATTGACGAATACATCAAGCATCTCGAAGCCAAGGACAAGCTTGATTTCAAAAAGTTTTTCATTCAGTTCGTGCAGCAAGTTAGGTCATGAGAAGGTGTTGAAGGACATACTTGAGCGTTTTCTTGCGAGGCCATTGCATCGAAGAAGTTGGAGGTTTTTGAGATTGTTTCTTCTCATTCTCTTTTGCTCTTTCTTCAAAATATTCCATCCGTCTCTCTCCCTCTCCTACATGATCGAAGATACCCTCCTGAAGAAGAAAGCAATTAAAACACATTTATCATCTCAATCTATTCTTCGTGCATGAATAAATATGTCACCATCGCCATCGATCGCGTTACGAGTACCGTTCATCACCAACCTCAGCTATAGCGTCATCCCATCAAATCTCGACCGTTCAATTGTTGTTGCACCAATACCATGCTATCATAGACCCTCTCTTTGATCAAGCCACACAACAAAGTATCCAAACAATCACTCAATATATTCGAGCAAACCGTTACGAAAGCCAAAACCAGCCACCGATGAAAACGATAGGACCCTTTGACCCTGCTGACCTCCAGCCACCGTCTTCAACTTCGCTACCAATACAGCCCAGAATCTAGGCTCGGGCTCTCAAGGTCATCTATTCACAATGACAGAAAAGCAGATCCAGATATCACTTTTGAAGCAAAAGGAGATAAGAAGTCATAGTTCAAAAGAAATTAGAAGATTCTGGTATATAGGTAGAAACAATGGAACGACTGTCTATAGGTTTTGGATAAAAACGCCCTTCGCTCAGATGGTTTGAAAGATAAAGGAAAAAGATAAGGTGTGAAAGAGAGCATCGCCTGCCGTCATAACATAAAAAGTCCAAATGTCGGAAAACAGAAAGAGAAAAGAAAAGCAAGCAACAACCCATCTACCACGTGAACAACATAAGGTTAGGGTTCAACACAATAGGCAAGAGGAAATGGCTGACCACCACAGTAGCCAGAGGCCAAATGGCAAAGAACTGTCTAATCTGCCAGTTCCAAGGCAAAGCGACGGCGCAAACAACCATACCGGCAGCCATGAGGATGCAGAAGATAAAAGTGTACTTGAAGTTTCTGATCACTTTACCTACTTCCTTGAAGAAAGTGGTGTTTTCGGCTTCCTTTGAGGTGGCACCCCAGTTCATGTCAATGCCGAACATGTGAGAGAGCAGGGCTTGAGACAGGTGCATGGACAGGCCGCCGAGGAAGACGGTCATCATGGGGATCCACATGAAGTTGGTGATCAGACCGCGAAGCAGACCTTGCTCGTCGGTACGGTAGCGGAGGATGGCGAGGGCGACGTTACCGAGACCGGTGAAGACGACCAGGATGGCGAGGTATACTTGGAAGGAATCGAGGTAGTACTTGTCTTGGTATGAGTTGTACCAGCCGAGGAGGAAGTAGTTGAGAATAGTCAACAGCCAGGCGCTGCCAATGGCGTAGTAAGTACCGATGTAAGCCATAATGGTGAACTTCGAGGGAAGGGGCATGGCAGAGCAGATGAAGTTGCGGAAGAGCTTGGTGAAGGGACCGCGGGTGGGCCAGTAGCGGATGGGGTGGAAGAGCAACTCGTTGCATCCGTAGGCGTATTTCTCCCAACGAGCAAGTTCGTCGTAGACGGTAAGCGAGACACCTTCCTTGAAACCATCGCCGGTGTAACCACCCATGCGGACAACGTAGCCATCGTTTTGAAGGCGGAGAGCCATGTCGAAATCTTCAGAGACAGTCTCCTCGGACCAGTACTTTTCGCGGTTGTCGTCCTTGCAGTCGTAGGCAATGTTCTGAACGGATGACCATCTCAAGATAGCGTTGTGGCCGACGAAAGGAGCAACATCTCCACTGGCAACAGCGTACTTGATCTGGGTGTAAATGAGGTTGGTGAAGAAAGTGATACCCTTTTCGAAGAAACTGTCGGTGACGTTCATGACACCGGAAGCGTACTGGAGAATGGCGACCTGAGGAGACTGGTGCATCTCACTGGCGGCGTCGAGCAAACAATCGGTAGGAACACGGGTATCGGAATCGATGAGAAGGAGGTAGTCACCAAGACGGACGTTACCATCGGCCCAGGTGCGGCCTTCATCTTCCTCGACAACCTCGTTGAGGGCTCTGACGTAGATCTCGGCTTCTTCTTCGTTGGTCCAGTTGGCGTGCTTGGGGTGTGCGTTCATCTTGTCTTCGATACGGTTGCTGACCCACATGGCGTAGTTCATGTTGGAAGCCTTCTTGAACTTTCCGCGACGCATGAAGGGGTCGCCGTGCTCACCCTTGGGGTCATGACGGGGACGAGCGACCCATCCGATGTTGTGCTCGTCGTAGAAGTCCTGGCGGGCGCGGGCCTCCTCTTCGGAGATCAACTGCATACCATCGTCGTTGATGAAGATGTTGGCAGTGCCACCTTGCATCTCATAGGTGGAGATAGCAGCCTTGATGGAGTGGACAGTGGGCTCAATGACACCAATAAGACCTTCCTTGTAGACGGGACATTGAATGGTGATGTGAGGGAGAGTAACCAGATCGGCGTGGAGACGCTTGGGAGCGACACCCGAGTAGAACTTTGTGTTGGAGGTCAACTGCGAGATGGGACCGAACAGCTGAGCGATGTTTCCGACAAGAGCCTGGAAGAAGAAGAGCGAGACCCACATCTGGGGAATGAGACAGACCATGAAGGCCAGACGAGCGTAGCCACCATCGTAACCGATCTCGATGGCAACCTGGCGCCAACCCAGACCCATGACGACAATGATCAGGCAGAGTGTGAAGGCGTTGCAGATGGCTTGGGTCAAGACGATGCGGCGAGGCTTCTCGTATGCACCAGCCTCTTCGCTGTCGGCACCGAGTTCGTCGATGTTGACCTCGGCGTTCTTCTCCTTCTCTGAGACTTCCTCCTCTTCTTCGCCTTCTTGTTTCCAGACCATCTTCATGAGAGCGTTCTCAATGTCGGTAGCACGCTTGACCAGATGTCTCGGGTCATCGTCCCAAACGACGAGGATACCACGGTCGGCGATGAAGGCGGCGAACTGATGCTTAGCGCATCGCGGCAAGTATGACATATCGGGAAGCACTTGGAGACGGAGACCGCTCTTCAAGGGGATGAAGGCACGGTCGTTGCCGTGAAGGAACAGCTTGATGACGCGAGTGTTGACGGTCATGGCACTCTGGAGATACAGTCAGAACAGGCATCTAGAAAGATATGATCGGATTTACTCACTCTGACGTTGAGAGTCTCAACAGCCTTGAAGAAGCCAACAGGCTCGCTCTCGAGATCCGAAGGGCAGCAAGCGTACTTTCCTCTCGACTTCTTGAGCAGAATACCCTCATCGTGACCACCAGCAGTCCAGAGCAATTCCATTTGCTGTTGGTAGAGGTTGTTGACCATCATGTCGCACTTGATGTCGAGAATCTCCTCCTTTGCATGGTTGCGGAAATCACCCTCGGGGAAGACAGATGCCGGCCTTGATCCAAAGGGTGTTGCTGCGCCAGAGACTGCTCCTGAAGGTGCAAGATGTTGAGGTGTTGATGTGCCAGTGGCCGGGGCCTTCTCGTTGAGCTCAGTGGCATTGTCCTCACCCTTCTTGTCGGCCTTGCGGCCTGGGGCGAGATATGACTTGAGACCCATGATGGGAATGTGAATGTGATGTTAGGATGTAGTAGTAGTGCTGGCTATAGCCAAGCTTCCTAATCAATTTCCAGTAGATTGGATTCCTGGTCCGCTAAACTTCTCGTCCTGGATATGGGTTTGTTGTAATGCTTGGACTAGTATAGTGTCACAAGCTCTAAGCGAAAGACTGAGGATCAGTAAAGACCTCGGATATGTTGTGGTATGATAGAGAATGGTTGTGTGGTAATTGGGAAGGAAAGAAAGCAAAAGGAAGGCGTGGTCCAGGACGGCAGCAGCACGACTAAGAAGTAGTCCGGGACAACAGCGCCAACAGATTGGATTTGATAGTGTAGAGAGCCAGCAGCTGCTGAGGCCAAGCCAGACAGGGCCGAGCCAGAACATACCCAAAACGGCTTTGATCCAGCACGGTCGAGGATAGCGCGAAAAATCTTGTCCTATTTTGGCGGCCGAGGCGACGCTAACGGCCATGCACATCGGTTGCCTGTCTTAACCTTGTGCCAGCCCGTGGTGCGTACCTGACATCGGCACCCGTCCGGTGAGAAGTGGGCGAGAGTCTGTCTCTCTGCCGCTCAACTGCTTTCGAGAATCGAGATACATGCTGCAAGCTGCTTCCTTCTGTGCCGCCAACGGCCGAAGCTCTCCGCGTCGACCTAGATTAACACTACCGTACGCTGATCATTGATTCAAATCTCGCTGATCTTCGACACTCCAGTGCGGAGATGGTGCAATGACATTGACACCATGTGCGTGGCTGACGACTATCTCAAGTTGACGGAGAGCCCGAAGCTGTAACGCAGACTCGTGGGAAGTTCGTTATCTCACCACGCCGCAGCCTTTTTCGACATGCGACAAATTGTGGAGATTCGTCATTTTGCAGGGGTTCTTCGCACCCACGAGATTGAGGTTCTGCATGCATGAGTCTCTTTAGCGAAGCACCTGCTCAACGGAAATCGACAGCGCAGAGACAGGACGCCTCGCACGCGATGGATGGGCACCATGCATCCCGAAAACTTGATTGCCAACGTGCATCACCAAGAAAGCTTTTGTTCCCGGTCCGCTAGACTCGAGCTATACGAACGCTTTTTCCTTCTACCTTCTTCGCCACGTCGTAGAACATCAGAGTGCTAGACTCGAGCCCGCCGCGACCAAATGTGAGTTATGACGAGACGGGTCTCAGCGATGTCTCAGACGTGTTTTCCCTCAGCTCTCTCCAGCGAGTCCATAGGTGTTCTCCGGCGCGCCACCTGGTATTGGCTCACCAACGGCCCGGCCGATCGTTTTTCACGCAGGCTGGGTCACGTTAACAAAACGTCGAGCAAGAATTGATAACCAGCCTTGCCTGACGAGTTGACTTTCTCGACAATGTTCGATGCTTCCGCTCTGCCTTGCTGGGATTGTCATTATGATGAGAAGTTCGCGTTATTGGTACTGCGATACTTATGCAGGTCCAAGGAACATACTTTCCTTCATTGGCGGAAGCGCCTTAAAATACACTAAACGCAGCCAAGGTTCAAATGCTATTTTGAGTTGCATCTCATAGTCTGTTCTGCACGATTGATGCTTTGGGCTGGCGTTTTTTCCTCACCAACTTATTTTCTGCTGCTGCTCACGGATTTTGCTTTGCCTATCCACCCGTTCGGCTGGCTTTGGAGACGTTTCGATAAGCGGTATCAGTGTCGAAACTGTTGTATGCGAACGCATTCATGAGATGTTCTTCGTTGACAGATATAAGAAGAGGCTGGTAATTCGTCTTTGCATCTCGAGCATTTTTCTCTCCGACCCCAGAATATCAGCACTCATCATTCTTTTGTAATTGTAGCCTACGTGATGATCGCGCGGGCCTGGCTCTGTGCTTTTCGCTATGTTTCGGCTCGGGTTATGATCCCTCTTGCATCAGCAGCAATGAACCATCACTTATCGCGATTATTCCCACACAATTGGGTTTATTGGTAAAGTAGTGATAAGTACGTAGCAATAAATAGGAGGTACTCAATACTCGATAGCATGGAAAGAGGAAAAAATGCATGATGCAGACGGACAGAGACTCCACCCATCATGCTATTGATGCACACGGTCCCCCCTTCGCGTGCATGGATGCTCGTGCATTCTTCGCGATGGAAGAAAAAGTAGGAATCAGAGCTGAAAAGAAAAGCACAGTCTATACTCCGCAGCTGAAGCAAAGCAATAATTAGCTGAAATCTTGCAAATATCGTTTTACGTTCAGCCGCTTTTTCTCGCGTCGGCAAGAGTCATGGGCCCCTTGTGAGATTTCCGTTGGACACACAGAAAAGGCCCAGGTTGAGGCTTTGAGAGGTTCAGCCCTTTTCTTCCTTTCGCTCACTTCCGCGCTCCCGCCAAACCCGTGCTTGTTGAAAGGTAAAAGTTAGTTATGCTTTGCGGCCTTCCCGTGCGCCTTTGCAGCTGTATGGGCTGGACAGTGGCTGTTCAGCTGAACAGAGCTGACAGCAGCGCTGGCGGAAATTGTTGTCTGAACATGGCACCATGGCGTGGTTGAGGCGCTCGTGTGCAGGTTACAAAGGGTCTGACAGAAGAGTCTATTTTCAGGGGTGATGTTATAATTGTCATGGACATGTTCGCTGCTCTTGTGAAATGAACATCGAGCAGCACAACTGGTATACAGTACCAGTTGTCGGAAGAGTAGTAGTGCAAGATCTCCTCAACGGCCCTTCTACATACATGTACCGAGCTTGCTTTCGGGCTGTCTCAAACAATCTCAACCGTCTGGCTCTATCTCTTGTAGTTGGAGGACCGGCATTTTTTTGTTGTCTCTCTAGAAGCTCAACGCTCGTAGCCGCCCGAACCTTGGTTTCTGCATGTCAAAAGTCTCCTCTTCTCAACGCTCATTCAGCCAATCTGTTGCAAAACACGTCAGATATAGATACTACAGGCAAGACATGTGAGAACATCGATGATGACAACATACCTGTAGCTCACAAGTGTATCGACCTTGTGGTTATTGGTGGAGAAGCTGCGCAGCTGTACCTTCTCGGCATCTTGGATGTCTTTAGCATCACTGTCCCCCCATTCCAAGGGCACCTCAGAGTCTTGGTCGGCGTAAACCAGTACGTTGAAGGTGCAGTTGCCATCGAGCATAGGCAGGAATGTGACAGAAGCGGTGATCTGGCGGAAGATAGACTGGATCTCTTGTTGCACATCTTGGTCAGACTTCTCAGATGCTTGCTCGGTTGCACTAGATAACATTGTCAGCTCGAGGTAAGCGTATATGATTCATCAGACGTACTTCTCAGCATTCTCATCGACAGCGGTTTTGCTGGAGCTCTTCTTTTTGGAGTCTTTTCCGAATATTTGAACCTTGTTATGGTCAGTCGCGGATAGTGAATATTGAGGTCAGGGTGTTACATACGTCAAACTGCCACCTTTCTACAGGTTCTCCAGTCTCTTTGCTGGTAATGACAATGATGAGTTTTGAGATCTTCGACTTGAGCATCCACTTGTTTAGTTGGGACATGATCTTCTTGATGTATGCTTTGACTTGATCGTCCTGGGAGACTGCGATGGGTTTTAGCTCGGTGGATACAACAAGAACAACTATTTTCATCTTACCCAGCATATTGAGACCATACTTCTTGACTCTGTATAGTTTGTGAGAAGAAGAAAAGGATGGTTTTAGAAAATGGATGCATACGCTGTAAAGTCCTCGGGCGGATACACACCACGTTGGAATCTGCCACAGTTAGTGAAATAGTTCGAGATGAATTTTATTATCAGAAGCTTACAAGATTGTGTTGATGCAGTACTCAAACTATGTTCGAATTAGTCTCCAGACGGTGGTTCATTGAATTGGGGATTGTACAAATTCTGTGACAGTCTTGGAGGAGCCTTGATATGGTCAGTTTGGGATAAGGCTATTTAGATGTTTTGCAACGCACCTTTCAAGGCAAGCTTATGTGTGTTCTTCTCCTTGGACTCCTTCTTTGCTGGCGGCATGATTGCTGTGTGGTTTGTTTGAACTGGCGAGAGTTGATAGAATCGGTAGGCAGCACAAGAGAAAAGATTGGCTTGTCGGTGCAGGAATTAACTGGACAATGTCGAGGTGAAGCGCAAAAGAGGCAGGAAAGAGGCAGTGAACCAGTGATTGGAAAGGCAGGAAAGATTGACGGATCAAAGAAAGTCGCGAATGGCTTGATAAAGCGATATGGCTGGCGAGTCGTGGGATGGATGGTGACAGCAAGGGAGAGGTCGGACAGCTTCGGGCCGACCATCGACGAAGTTCAAGACGGCGCAAGCAACAATGTCAATTCACCTTCAAGACACGACTGTTCGACTTTCTCCCGGGCAGGCAGACCGCAGGACCAGATGCAAGCATGCTTCTTTCGCGCCCTTCCTAGACGCTTCGGAGCGTGCAACTTGACAGCCAGCGCGCCCACCATTCACCATGGCTATACCCGCCTCTTCCACGCAGCACCTTCGCGCCTGGCGCAGGTCGCTAAAGTGCAATCCGAGCTCGAGAAGCGCATTGCCGCCATTCCCATAGAGCGCTTCCGCAACTTCTGCATTGTTGCTCACGTCGATCATGGAAAGAGTACCTTGAGCGACCGCCTGCTGGAAATCACTGGTGTCATTGAAAAAGGTGGAAATGCCCAGAGTCTGGACAGGCTCGACGTAGAGCGGGAAAGAGGCATCACTGTCAAGGCTCAGACATGTACCATGCTCTACAACCACAAGGGTCTGGACTACATGCTGCACTTGGTCGACACGCCCGGTCACGTCGACTTTAGAGCAGAGGTCTCAAGAAGTTACGCCAGTTGTGGTGGAGGTGCGTTGATCTGACCCACCATATACCAACAAGAAGCATGCGCTGACTGATCCATACAGCTCTGCTAGTAGTCGATGCGAGTCAAGGTGTGCAGGCACAGACCGTCGCCAACTTCTACCTTGCCTTCTCCCAAGGCCTCACTCTCGTACCCGTCATCAACAAGATCGATCTACCCACCGCCGACTCACCCCGCGCACTCGAACAAATCAAGGATACTTTCGAGTTGGATCCAGAAAAGGCAGTCCTAGTCTCGGCCAAGTCTGGAATCAACGTCGAGGCTTTGCTGCCCAGCGTCGTCGAGAACATCCCTGCTCCTGTTGGTGATGAAGATAAGCCGCTGCGTCTGCTCCTGGTAGACTCGTGGTATGACAATTATAAGGGTGTCATCTTGCTGGTTCGCATTTTCCAAGGCCAAATTAAGCCCGGCGACCATGTCACTTCGTTTGCTACTGGTATCAAATACTATGTTGGCGAGGTCGGCATCATGTACCCCCTCCAAACCCCCATGACCAAGCTGCGCGCAGGCCAGGTCGGCTATATCTACTTCAATCCCGGAATGAAGCGTTCGCAAGATGCAAAGGTCGGTGACACCTACACCACTGTCGGCTCCGAGAAGCTTGTTGAGATGCTGCCTGGTTTTGAGGAGCCCAAACCCATGGTTTTCGTCGCCGCTTTCCCTGTCGATCAAAGTAACTACGAACATCTGGAGGACAGTATCAATCAGATCGTACTCAACGATCGTAGTGTCTACGTTCAAAAAGAGTCATCGGAAGCTCTAGGCGCAGGCTGGCGTCTCGGCTTCTTGGGCACATTGCATTGCTCTGTCTTCGAAGATCGTCTTCGTCAAGAGCATGGAGCAAGTATCATCATTACTCCTCCATCCGTACCCTTCAAAATTGTCGATCCGAAAGGCAAGGAGACGATCGTGTCGAATCCCAACGATTTCCCCGAGACTGATGTACTGCATCAGAAAGTCGCAGAGTTGCAAGAGCCGTTTGTTCTTGCAACCATCACTATGCCTGAAGAGTATCTCGGCAAAGTCATCGAGTTGTGCGAGGGCAATCGAGGTGTACAAACCGAGCTCACATTCTTCACCTCAACACAAGTAATTCTGAAGTACGAACTGCCGCTAGCCCAGCTCGTAGACGACTTCTTTGGCAAGCTCAAGGGCTTGACCAAAGGTTATGCATCACTCGACTATGAAGACGCTGGCTGGCGCAAGTCCAGCATCATCAAATTGCAACTGCATGTTAACAAAATTCCTGTCGACGCAGTCGCTCGTGTCTGTCACCACAGTCAAGCCGAGCGCATCGGCAAACAATGGGTGACAAAATTCAAGGAGCATGTCGATCGACAAATGTTCGAAATTGTTATCCAAGCCGTCGCTGGCAGAAGGATCGTGGCACGTGAGACCATCAAGCCTTTCCGAAAGGATGTTTTGGCAAAGCTTCACGCAGCTGATACCAGTAGAAGAAGGAAGTTGCTTGAAAGACAAAAGGAAGGAAGAAAGAAATTGAGAGCTGTTGGCAACGTTGTGATTGACCAGAAAGCATTCCAGGGCTTCTTGGCGAAATAACCTTATTGCATTCCAATCGCACCTACTTCCACACAACGCAACCTATATTTCCGATTCCATTGTGCTGCTGTGCTCATAACCTCAAGGTGTCTGTTCTCATGCTATCTATGCATTACGCCAAGCTGAGATGGGATGTGTCTCTCTGTCGTGGAGACGGCGCATTACTGCATCATGACAAAGAACTTACAGGTCATTGTGCTCCGTGAACCGCCTTTGTGTGAATTCTGTTTGCGGTCAATGGCAAGCACATTCGGCACGTCCACGAAGCTTTCATTTGGATGATGTTTGAAGCACTTGCAGAATGCGTTGTAGCAATGAGCCAAGACAAGATTGTACACGCGGATATCACGACGAGCAACAGTGAGTTTGGCCTTACATCTCTTCAGATACGTCAAATACTGACTACAAAAAAGTCTTGCTATCGAATAACGACCCCCAGCGGTTCAAAATCTGGCCCACTCCCAAGGTAAGCTCAACAGACCAGTGGTTCAATCTAGCCTAGCTGAACATTAATCTAGCTGTCTGACTTTGGGTCAGCGCACATCATCAACCGTGCTACTAGACGACGACTCACTGGAATTGACGAAGCAATGCACCCATATTTTACACCTCCGGTAACACTAAAAGCTACTCATCTCCATCAATACATCTGGACTAACAATAGTTCTAGGAGCTTACTCGAGATGATACCAATCAAACTTGGGCAGTCGACAGGTTGCATGTCACTAGCAAGACGAATATCTGGGCCATCGGTCTAATCATCTGTTGTCTGATGCGCTTGGAACCAGAACTGCCGTGAGTTTTTCGTCCTCTTGGACAGCAGCCTTCTCGAGGTCGTGTACTGATCCAAAATTTGACCACAGGGAAACCGTACGTAGGTCCGATAATCCACCAGAACCGACACGAAGACAACTCCTTTTCTGGGTCAGACGTCAGCGAGAGATTCGTAGAATTCAACACAACTCGGCCAACTACAGCCGCGATTTGATAAGAACTGTTACATCGTGTCTGAGATATGATGTGGACCAGAGACCAGGCGCTAAACAGTTGCTGCGGCGAGTCAGGCGGCGTATGCGTGGGCATCTCGATAACTTCGATACTTATGGGTTGAACAGTAGAATTCCTTGGAACAAGGGGGAGAGATTGAGAACAGAGCAGAGAGATATCTGGGCGGCTGGAATTGGGACTGATGTTCGTCAGGACAGGCTGTGATTGGCTTTTGGGAGCTATTGTCGGGTAGAACCCATGACTCCTGTTCAGAGATTTGCAGATGCTATACTAGTATCACTTTACAGGGGATTGTTTTACCTTCGGTTGATCTCGCATTACTTATGTTCGCTTCTTTGAGTTACAACAGCAGAGTGCTCTACAAGTAGGAGAGGGTTTCGAACGGCTAGTTGTACAGCTTGCTTGGTTTGCTTCTTTGCTTATTGGAAGATGATTACTTGGTCCTTGCCACCTGTTTGATGTACGTAACTGTACAACAAAGTCTTGTTGCCAAATTGTGTTTCTTTGTACGCTGGACCGATTTTGACAAACCCACGTCCGCATGCGGCTCACAGAATGGCATTGATATGGCACAAACCCAGCTTGGGAAATACTTCCAAGCAGATCTGTATATCAACCTACCCGACCATCGCCATTAATACTCTCACGCCATGAATCTGAATCCAGCCCTCAATTTCCAAGCCTTCGGAGAGCTCGCCCGCAATTCTCAAACACGACTGGTCTCGAGTTTCATAAAATGGGCGTTCAAAGCACCAGAAGTGACTAATGGAGCACCTCCACTGCAACAGGGTCAATGGTTACCTATCCAAGCTTCGCGCGATGCAGCAGGAAACGAACAAGCACTTGGAGAAGGCGGACAAGGTATCGTACATCTCTGGTGTTGTGTCGATGCCAACAACCGCATCATCGACCGCGTGATTGTCAAGAACATCTTTCCAGGCACTGAAGCTTGGTCGTTGCCCACTATGTGGCGCAACAAAAAAGTCGGAGGCGAGCCCAGAGAAGCCTGGATCTGCAATCTGGTATACGATGCACTGGAAGCCGAGAACCCTGGCGATGGAAGATTCGTTACCCGATGCCTTGGCTATGGCGACCTACAAGATCCTGATTTTGTATACACGGGTTTTGGCAACAAATTCGCATTTGAATCGCATCCGATGGTGGGAGCTCCGGTTCGTGCATTGGAGGGAAAACCTGTCACGCATCGCATCCCGAGTTATAAGTTGTACTTTGAGTACTGTCCGCACGGCGACTTGCACGATATCATCAAAGGGCAGGTTGACGAGAGGGAGGTGCCAGTACCAAGAGTCAGGAGCCCTGGTGGCCATATGCGCGTGCAGAAAGTAAGGAGGGCTGATGGTCGATTGGTTCCGAGGGTGAACAGAAACAGCAATGTGCCTTTCCATGAAGGCTTCGTTTGGAGGATGTTCGAGGCATTGACGAAGTGTGCTGTAGCCATGGAGAGAGCGAATGTTCTGCATGGAGATTTGTGTCCAACCAACAGTAAGTTAACTTCGGATTTCGATGGAAAGTCAGGACTCGCGCTAATCAATCCATCCAGTCTTTCTTGGCGAACATGATCCCAATAGATTCGCGATATGGCCGACCCCTAAGGTAAGATTGCAGTCAGTCAATAGTAATGTGAATCGCTTTGCTAACATGTATCCCAGTTATCCGACTTTGGCGCTTCGCGAGTAATCGACGCGATGGTCGCAAATCGATTTACCCCTCCTGAAATGATGCAAATGAACTTTGTACCTCCGGTAAGACCAAGAGCCAAACAAATCCAGACTCCGTCTCGAAGTAGCTGACATCTGTTCAGGAACTGGCTGTGATGAGAGGAGACTGGGAAGTCGATGACTTGAAAGTGTCACACAGAACCAATGTGTGGCAGATAGGAATGGTCATCACCTGTATGATGCGACTTGAGTATTACCTTCCGTAAGTTGCTTCCTTCTGAATTGTCGCCAAACGGAACATTGAGCCCGTACTAACACACCTCTCTTTGCAGAGAAACCGATTACCGTACGGGACCGTCATCAATCCATCCAAACAACGAACTTCATTTCTACGACCCCAATCAGCGAGAACTCCATCCCCACAATTTTCAACATGCAAATTGCAACTATAGTCCGAACTTGCTAGCGCTTGTACGGCAATGCATGAGATACGATCCAGCTCTCAGACCAACACCGCGGGAGTTGTTGCAAAGGATCCAAGCGCGCATACCAGGTAGTTGTGGTGGCATGGATACTTATACTGGGGATCGCAATGGGAGGATACCGTGGAATAAGACGGAGAGGTTGCGAGGTTTGAAGAAGGATAATGAATGGCCGCTAGGTGATGATGCCGAAGTTGTGAACGTGTTCTGATGAGGAAGGAGAGATCTACCATGGACTGTATGCCATTACTTCGTTTTGCAAAGTTGCGAGTACTATGTTAGATATGTTGGCAACCATGACATGGGTGATTGAGTTGAAAGAGTTGATGTCTGGTTTGAACAATATAAAATTATAAATCTCGTGTCGCGAAACGTCATTGACATTGCCGTTGCTTCCGATGCGGCTCTGCGTGACAAGGCTTCACGATCGCCAACCACCCGATTTATCAAACAATGCCACCTGTGACCTTGCTAATCGAAGTGGAATGAGTGTACAAACAGACAGCGGCAGTTACATGTCCCACAGGAATGTATATGCTGTATTTGTTGTCTTGTTATCTTTCGCGCACATCAGCCTGATATCTCGTGTCCGACCACTCTTCCATGCGCTCACACAACCACTATGGCTATTGAGAAGTCAATACTCGACAACAGTATTCACAGATGCTGTAATTGTTCTAGCGGTCGGAATATACTACCATGGAATCAATGATTTGAAGCCACCACAATGGATTTTGGCGACACGACCTATGGAGCTACAAGTCTTTGCCTTCCTCATACTGCTGATGATCTTTGCTGGTCTGATTGTCTGGAGAGGAGAAGCACAACCATTCCAAGCAGCCTCAGAGCAAGAGGACGAATCTAGGACTGAGCAATTATTACCGCCTCTATTGCTTCCTGGACGCACTACACATTCGCGGATGTTCCCTCAGAAGCATTCCTTTGCATACTCGTACTTTTCTGTGGGAGTGCCTGTCAATCTCAA
>Ga0268251_10000301_pt1 | contig 16400 bp, 15 predicted proteins | sample AgamicAsMae_FD_200527 | JGI IMG/M metagenome (GOLD analysis project Ga0268251, IMG submission 200527) | Agave microbial communities from Guanajuato, Mexico - As.Ma.e (v2) (version 2) | ecosystem: Host-associated > Plants > Phyllosphere > Phylloplane/Leaf | place: Guanajuato, Mexico | collected...
GAGTACTCATGGCCAAGCACGTCTTACCGTGCCCCTGCTCGTTGGTCTTCTCGAACCGCCAATGTCAATCTTTGCCATTTCCTTGCTCAATGCCGATGCTCCATAGCCGTGTTGTTCATACACCGGCGCTTGGTGCTGGACCATCTGGTTCTCATAGCCATATTGATCTCCACCGTTGGGTGCAGTGTACTTGCCGAACATATCGCCGTAGTGAGGCGGTTGGCCTGCGGGCGGAGGAGTCGAATATGTAGAGTGATGGCCCTCGTAAACATCTGATCGGCCGTCTGAGAAATTACCACCGTAACCTCCGTGTCCAGCATAGAGGTTGGGACTGTCAATTTCTGAGAGCGGGCCAGGTGAACCTGTCATATGACTGTGGTGCGATGCGGACGACATGGGACGCTTAGGTGGTGAGCCCCTCGTGCGGACATTGACGACTACATCTCGACCCATGCTCATGCGTGAAGGTGTTCTGGTTGATGCAGCACCGCGAGGACCTGCTAGACCATTCGGGTACATCTGCCCATTGGACCCGTAAATCTTGGTCGGTGTCTTCTTCTCTGGCTCAGGTGCCCAGCTGTGTACAGGTAGATGATCGCTAGGATCAATTACTCTACCGTCAAAGCCGACAATCTTAGCATTGGGGTCTGGCAGAGGTCGAGCACTCTCTTCTTCGTCGGCACCGCCAGGTGAGTTCTGAATGTGATAGGGTGAGTGAGGGTTCGATCCAGACGCAAAGGGCGAGTTCGAAGAAGCGTTGGGGTTCAACGAGTCGAAGTCATCAGGGGAGAAGAAGTTGCCATTGGAGGTAGAAGGACGTGGGACATCCTTGCGAGTAGGCGAGGGAGAAGCACTGCCAGTGGCGAAAGTGCGAACAGGATGACGGATGGCATCGATGTTGTTGCGTGGTGGTAGTGGGGAGACATTGCGAGGAGGAAGAGGAGAGGCATTGCGAGATGCAGGGCGTGCCATGATGGGACTTGGCTCGTTGCTGTAGCGCCGATACTGTCCGTAGTCTTCCGTGTACGCTGTAGGCGCAGGACTCACAGACCGACGGATTTGGTTTGCCAGAGGATGTACTCTCGGAGGAGTCATGGCATATGCATCAGGTACGCTTTGGCGACTAGCCACGCGCGAGTGACTGCGATGATGTGATGAGGCTGCTACCGAGGAGGGAGCTGGGGGAGGGAAACCAGAATACGAAGCTCTGAAATTAGGTGACGAACCGTAGTAGGCACCGGGAGCTGGTGGAGGGGCATAGTCGTCTACGGACATACTTCTCGGTGGTGGGCCTCGTGAAGTCGACCGGCCGTTCCTAGTGTGTGAAGGACTCCTAGTATGAGAAGGGCTTCTAGCATGAGACGGGCTTCTAGTATGTGATGGAGGGGCTGGAGGCAATGGCATCTCTCTTTCGTAGTGATACTCGTCAATATCCTCGACGGTGGGTTGCAAGCATCGGGGTAGAGGCTCTTGCCAACCTTGGTCGGATTGCACAACGCTGGGAGACGAGAAAGAGTGAGGGAGCGTCGGGATACTCTGAGAACGACCATGGCCGTAATGTTCATGGCCTGGATAGTCGTGAGGCATCGTAGGCTGAGGGGGCATAGAACCGCGATGCTTGCGACTGGGAGGTAGCTGCGGTAGCTCGGGCATGACGGGTTGGTGGTAGCCAGGATGATAATCCAGGTCAAGCTCATCGGCGTCGTAGTGGTTTGCCTCGGGGACGGCAGGCGCAGATTGAGCGTGGTGCAGAGGACGTGGTCGAAGGCCATGCGGAGTCCAGTCTTCTGTTGGTCGTCCAGGAAGTTGTCGTGGGCCTCTAGCATGGTCAGGTACAATTGAGCCTGGTGCCGGGGGTCCGTTCAACTCGGCAGGCAGTGGGCGGCGTTTGATGGCGGCCTTTCGTTGTCCTATGTCGGCAGCGCTCATGTCGCTCACCCTCCTCTTGGTCTCGGTTGGCGGTCGCGTATCGTAGTATGTCAACTCTAGATTAATCTCTCCTGCGTATTTGCCCTTGAAGTTGAGGGCATGCCACCCGTCGGCCTTGCCTCCTCCTGGTATGCACACATCTTGCAGGCCAATGTAGGCCTCTCCAATCAGATCTGTTTTCTTGTCGTCGTTGAAGATGGACACTTTGAGATTGTGGTAGTCGGGCGAATCATGAACGGTGAATCGAAGTTCCTGGTCCCTGTTTTCTCGTGTCAGAGCTCTGCCTGTTTTCTTCCTCTTCCTCTGGAGATACTCACCACCTGGGAGTCTGACCTCCACGTTTATCCGTCTCTGTCTTTTTTGCTTCCTTACCCAGTCTGGCGGCGCAGTATGGATTTTGCTTACCCATGCGCTTAACATTGGGCAGATTCTTTGCGCGGTCGACAATAGCCACCAAGGTGCCAATCTCAGGGCCATCGACCGTCATGTCCGAGTAGATGCCTGCGGTATGCATGCCGTTCATCAATGCTGTCGCCATGACTGCGCATGTGCTGAAGCAGTCTTTTGAGAAAAAGTGGTCAGATCCGACCAAAGGCCAATAATCAGCCAGCGACCAAACGAATGGAAAGCCGGTGCCTGGCCGGTGAGGTCGAGGGGCTGTGTTTGGCGGGTTGCGATGAAAACCGGGGTACAATTGCTTGGAAGCTGTCGTCGTCTGCTGCGTGCCGTGTCGATGATCGAGAAGTACGGCGATGGGTCCAGGATGGTGAGTGAACCTGCACGTCTACGTCTTGTCGGGCGGCAGTGCAGCAGGACTGTCGTCGTCCCTGCGATCCAAGACTTTTCTGCCGTATCCTGTTTCGATAGTGTGGTGTGATTGTCGTGACGTAGCCGTTGCTATTGTTTTGTCAAAATAACCGTTTTGTTTTGGCGTTGGCGTCTCCTAATGAACAGATCAAACGAGCGGTGTATCTGAACAAGAGGCTGCACAAGTCTTCAGAGGAAAGAAAGTTGAAATTGACAGCTGCAGCTTCGACAAGCAGCAAGCCAAACCCTGTTGAGCTGCTGTAGCCCGTCAACTTTAATCAAAAATGCAAGGCGGGTCGGACTTTGAGGTGGCTGGCACAATAAACACGCGTTGTATCGCTCCGTCTCGCGTTGAATCGTCTACTTCCACTCACAACCTCCCAATTCATCACCTGTACCCTTATCCGTCCGCAGTTCGCTATATTGCTAGACTCTATCTGTGATGGCGCTCGTTCTATCGCACTGTTTCTGCTGTTCTGCCTGACCATGAGGCTCCCTGCCTCTGCTCGTGCCCTTCCCGTCGTGACTCATTACCACCGCCCATACCACAACATGGCTCTGCTCAATGCCTATGACATACGAAAGACAACAAAATACCGAAATGACCTTTTCAGGGCTTCATGGTTCTCCAGTCAACACCTATTGTCCATGCTTCACCTAACACCTGCACCTCCCATGTCGGCAGCCGGATGCTTAACCTGTCCCCTGCTTTCACCTTGTCTGCTTTTTGGTTCGCCTGACCGTCAACAAGAAGCACTTTGTGAGTCTCCTTGTCTGGCTTTGTACCATTCGCAAACACCGGACCACTACCCTTGATCTCATCGACGTCAATGACGTGCACTGCATCGTCGACTGATAGAGCATTACGGGGTCTACTCTGAGACGCAGTCTGTGCTGCCTCGATCACCCACGATTGTAGTTCTGATGCTAGCCCGCCAGGCACAAACTTCTGTCCTCTCCTCCGAGGCGAAAACGCGTCGGGTAACGGCGAGACTGTCTCTGGTGGTGGAGGAAGCGAAGCCATCAAGAATGCCGGTCTGCTACTGGTGGGTGTATTTCCATCTGCCTGTGTGAGCGGCATTCGGCTTGTACCTGTGGATGGCATTATGAAACGTCCCGGGGTTGGCTGTGGGGTTGATGTTGTATCATCAACATCGATTCTTCGCCGTTTCGGCGATGGAGGTAAGCGTGATGTGAGGTATGCTCCCTTTTCAGGCTCTGGTATTGAGTCCTGAGATTCAGGTTGTGTTAAGATTGTGAAGTCAAGGTTGCCGTTGCCGTTGCCGTTGTCCAGCATATCTTCATCGTCATCAGATATCGAGATGGTTTCTCGTACATTCTCACGTTGAGTTCCAAGGGAGATACCTTGGCCTGAGACAGAGAGATGAGGTTTCGCAGGTGATGGTGAGCGCGGCGGAAAGGATGCCCTCCTTGCAGTGGATATGGCAAATCGAGGCACTTTTGCAAACTGTGAGGGTGTTGGACCAGATGTCGGTCGAGGAGTGTTGGAATCAGGTGCATCTTGTAGCACTTGTTTTGACAGTTTAGATGGCGTCGCTGTGGCATGGTTTGTAGATCGCTTGTTCAGAAGAAACCGACGTGGCGATGGAGTCTGAAGCGTTGTTAGTCAAAGTGCTACATGATGCTATCATGATGTACGAACCGAGGACGGTGGCGCCATGGTGCTGGAAGACTGAGAATCGTCGACTGTACTCGGATCGAGACCGAGTTCGAAAATGGTAAATGTACAAGAACGCGTTCGATTAGGCAACGACGGTCTAGAAGGGAACGTGATTGGACCTGAATACACGTGTAGCTATGCTTGAAGTGAAGCTTTCAATGACAATAGCCTAGCTTTTCTCGAACTGTCGACTGATGGAATAATTGTTAGAACTCGTGAGTTTGAACAAGGTGACGGTAGTGGCAAGTGCAGCTTGGGTAGCACCCTGACCGGCTAGGCCTCGGCTCCGTGCCTTCTCACAACAGCCTTCGCCTTGCGGCCATCTTTCCTGACCACCTCATGCTCATACATTACGATGACAGCCAACTCCTAGCAAGCATGGATCCACATGCCGAAGGGATCTAGAAGATTGATCAACTAGTCCGTTGTTTCGCGGTCATACTGGTCCTCAACGCTCAATCCCATCTCTGGCCATGCAGAGTTACAATCAAGCTACCATGGTGCAAAGTGGTCTGCGTACCAACGCTGGATCTTGGAAGAGCTGATATGACAACCTCTCTCGGTCGCAATACTCACCGAATCTGTACAAGATCATGATTCGACCTGTCACAGACTTTAGCACACCAAGAGGGCAACCAAGACAAGCAGGACCAGACTCTCTCAACCCTCGAAGAACCGGCTCGAGCGGCACGACAAGCCCTTATATATCGTCGCGACAATATCGCAATTACCATGCATGCCCTAGAAACTGCTGGTAGGTGATGCTCTGTCGTAATATTGCGTGCTTTGCATCCATTGTCTTGGCAATCCAATGGTCAACCTCGAATCGACAAGTTGTGAGGGGAAGTGACTGAGCATCTTATCAAGTTCGGCAAAGCGTACGGGCGATATCCATACTTTGTCCTCGAGTAACCAACAACTTGATGCGTATGATGTGAAACAGTCCTATCATAACAGCAGTTCCCTTGGACTGCTCGAGTATACCTTTATTAGCTCCCAATTCCCTGACCTCGACCGGCAGAGATACACGGCTAAACCTACTCAAGTATTTGATCTAGCAGGACCTCTGCTGACTCCGCTCATGCTGTTGAGGTTTTGCGTGCTCGTTATCAGTATTGCGCGATGTCTCCTCTAAGGCACGGCATTTGGTACTCAGCTCACACCTCAAACAGCAGAAGATATTTAACAAGCGTGTCGCCTCTGCAGTCGACGGACACTGCCTCTCATCACTGAGCCTGACTCAAACCAAAACCTTAAGTCAACAATGTCTGCTGCCGATCAGCCCTCGTTCCCAAAGCCGCTCAAGCAATCTGGTGCACTTGAGCAGTTCAGCTTTGAAGAAACAACTCCTGTCATCGGTCGCGAATTCCTGGATGTCAACATCGTTGACGATATTCTGAACGCCTCTAACGCCGATGAGCTTATTCGTGACCTCGCCATTACTAGTATGTTGGCATTGTGAATATTTTGATGTTCTATAGCTAAAAGCTGTATAGTCTCGGAACGAGGAGTTGTCTTCTTCCGCAAGCAAGATAACCTCACGAACACCCTGCAAAAGCAATTGAACCACAGGCTTGGTCAACTGACTGGCAAGCCATCGACATCGACACTGCACATCCATCCGATTTTGAACAACACCAGCGAGTTCGGTGTCGACGATGTCGAGATCAGTACTATCAGCTCTTTGCAAAGAAAAGCTATCTTCAAGAACAACGATGCACGCGGCAAACGCCGCTACGATGCCGCTTCATGGCATTCGGACATTCAATTCGAGCCTGTCCCAGCCGATTACACCTCGCTACGTCTGACTCAGCTCCCAAAGAGCGGTGGAGATACCGTGTGGGCGTCCGGTTACGAAATCTACGACAGATTCTCGCCAGTCTACCAGAAATTCTTTGAAGGGCTGACAGCCACGTTTTCCGGCGATGGTTTCACCAAAGCCGCTGCTGCCAACCCTGACAAGGTCAAGATTTATGAGAAAGAGCGTGGTAGTCCTTTGAATGTGGGTACAGAGCTCAAAGCTGTTCACCCTGTTGTCAGAACCAATCCTGTCACCGGGTGGAAGAGTATCTTCGCTCTGGGCCCTTTCCCAAAGTTCATCAACGAATTGAACACAGATGAGTCGGAAGAGCTGTTGAAGAAGTTCCATTCGGTCATTACAGAGAACCATGATCTCCAAGTTCGCTTCAAGTGGAGAAACGAGAACGACATTGGTAAGTACCATGCTGTTCCTGTTCATGCTTCTGGGAACCATAGACTGATAAATACGTACAGCTATCTGGGACAACCGTAGTGCCTTCCACAGCGCTACTTTTGACTACGAAGGACTGGGTGAGCGATTCGGCAACCGCGCTGTCGGTATTGGCGAGGTGCCCTACCTGGACCCGAACAGCCAATCTAGAACCGAAGCTCTGGCGGCCAAGAATCAGCAGGTCGACACGCCGCTCGAAGGCAAGACCGAAAGATCAGAGACTCTGTCCGCTTAGGGTATCCTGTAGAATTGAATAGTCACATTGCACACATTCTATGTTTCCTGCGATTCAAGCACATGAAGCACAAGTTGAGTTAGTCATGAAATCACAGTCACGATAGAGATCGAGCGTTAATGGAGGGAGAAACATGATGATTATGATTATTAACGGTAGACCTGCTACCAGAAGTGCAAAGCACATTGCCGCTCCAAAGCATTGCGACTTACCATATCTCCCTTACCTCATTCAGAAAAAGCCAGCAGGCGTAACTCCCTTCTGACCCTGCTGCACAGGCGTCAACGGCACATCACAAAACTGCACTCTCTGACTCCTGCGTCCAAGATCCAACCTACCCATCCTAACAACCCTCGAAGGCCCAGTCCTCACATACGCACTTTCAGGACGCTGCAGCGGCAAGGAAGGATGAGCAACGGGAACTTGCATCTCCACATCACGGTCAACGTGAGTGGTTCTCCAAGCCTTTCTGCGCATACGGGTTATCCAGGCGTCTAGTTGAGCGTGATGTTGTGCGTTGTGGGAGGCTGTGTTGTGGCGTGAGTGTTTGGCTGCGGAGAAACCCCAGAAGGTTAGGGCGAGGAGGATGAAGATGGCCATTACGATGCCGAAGGAGGCGGCGACTTTGTTGCCCATGGTTTGAAGTTTGTTGGTAGTGGGTTTCGATGTTTGGTGTTTTTCTAAGTTTGAAAAGTTCTGAGAAGAGAGGAAGGCGCAGGAAGTTGGTCGTTCTTGCTTATCAAGTAGAAGAGTATTAATGAGGCAAAGCACACAATGAGACAAAGAGTGCAAGCAAAGATCAATGAATTGTGTGAAAGAAGATACCCGTCTCAAATCGAAGACAAAGGGCTTGTCAATGAAAGTCAAAGACAGTGACACTTCTCTTATGATATGCATGTGACGCGTGTATGTCAACAAGGATCGACTGTAGATTTCTAGAATAGTATACTTGGGAAAGAACGAACCAGGAAAGGAAAAACAAAACTTGCAGAAAGACAACACACAAGAACTTAGTTCCAGGCCCACTCCCAATCGCCGTGACCATTCCACATCCATCTTCCACCATGCGGGTAATAACGAGCCCATGCAGGGTGTGGCGGTGCCTTAGGTATGGTAGTAGCAACGCGCTGAGTCTTGGTGACTGTAGGCTTGACAGACGTGACGCTGTTCCACCAGCTGGATACAGCTCGGCGCATTCTAACACCTTGAGTCAAGCGTGAGCCTGAGATGATACCATTGTTATTGCTTGGGACAGGCTGACCAAGTTGGCTTTTCAACCAACAAGTGCCACTTCCCTTGCCTTCGCTCGCTCCGACAAAAGTCCAGGCCTTACAGTTTGAGTCTTTGTCGCAGGCAGTCGTGCAATCGAGGAAAGAGTTAGTCGCTTGGACGTTGGTATATGCACCATAGTTGGTATCACTGCTTCTGTAGATAGTATAGTTGCTACCAGCCGAGTTTGTGGCCCAAGATGTCGAAGCAGTGGAAGTAGTCGAAGTACTGGATATCGAAGGGCTTGTCGATGGAGAGCCGGAAGACACCGCCACCGTTGCAACGCTGGCCACAGATGCACTCGGCGATACACCTTTGACGGCAAGGAAGCCTGCGACGTAGTTTGGACCGGCGGTGACTGCTTCGCCCTTGTTATCCTTGTACCAACAGACTCCAGAACCAAGCCCCTTGTTGCCACCAACGTAAGTAAAGGCGACACATCTCGGATCACTCTCACAGCTGTTCATACAGTCCTTCCAGGAAGTCAAAGCCATGCTGTTGCCGTAAGATCCGAAGTTGGTGTCAGAACTGCATCTCATGAAGAAGAGAGATCCACCTTGAGAATTGACGAATGACTGCGTTTCGGCATCGGGACAGAGCTGAGCGGCAGGACTGGCGAGAGGTAGGACACTCGAAGAAGTGGTCGCTGATACAGTAGAAGAGGCTGTAGAAGACGTGCTGCTTCCGGTTGAGTTCTTTACAGACAATGCACCAGAGATGTAGTTGTCCGCGACCGCCGAGATAGTGCCCGATGCACTTTTGAGATAGCAGATGCCAGATCCATTCCCTTTGGAATTGCCCACATATGTGAATGCTGTACAGCCATCACTAGCTGCTTCATCGCACAAGTTCAGACAATCAAGATAAGAATGGAGAGCGTAAGTGACTGCGTAAGATCCTTGACTGGAGTCAGAAGCACAGCTGATTGTATAAGCATTGCTTCCGCGACTCGTCATACTCTGTCCATCTGAACCTGGACACAACACGATAGAAGATGTTGGTGATGAAGCCGAGGAAGATGAGCTAGCAGTCGTGGTTTGCGAAATGATCACAACCGACGGCAAAGAGGGCTGCGATGTGCTACTCGAAGAGCTTGATCTTGATGTGGTTGATGAAGACGACGTCTGAGAAGTGGTGCTGGAAGGACTTAGGATGGTTGAGCTACTGGAGCTGATAGAGCTTCTGGAAGTGCTAGTGCTCGATGTTGGACTGATGGTAGTAGTTGGTACCGGAGTGGACGAAACAACAATGGTAGAAACCGCACTAGCAGTGCCTGTAGAGACAGACGTGGAACGAGACGAGCTAGTGGAGCTGATTGTAGACACTACCGTCGATGATGTGCTTACCAGTGAACAATCCGTTGAAACACAATAACCGTAGTTCAGCCACATGTTGTAGCATAATGGAGGGTTAACTGCCGGGTTCCATGCCATGAATTGCGTGTTGGAGATGTTGAATCCTGCAGAAATTGTGAGGCATGTATCTCCTGACTTAGCAGTATACCATTGCGTACAGCCAGTGACGATTCCACTTTGTGTAGGTGCAGACGGTGGTACTCCAGCACATGTTGTGGGGACTCTCGAACTAGAGCTAGAAGCAGGAGCAGTTGTAGTGCTGGACGAGGAGACTACCGGCTTCGCAAGGTATTTTATGCTATTAGAACTTCCAGAGTTGTCCGTGTAGTTATACGCATATGCAGGGTTGTAGTTTGTGATTTTGACACTCTTCACGTACATAGTGAAAGGGACTTTTGTGAAGTCAGTGTATCCTCCAGCCCAATCAACAGTGCCTGGCAATCGTTAGCTAGCCCCTCAGACCTCGATCGTATCTATGCTTACCCCATGCGTTTCCAGGATCACCTCCTGCCCAGATTCCTAGTTGAAATTTAGCTGGGGACTGAGGGTATTGATGAGAGCCGTTGTCGGCATCTGAGGCGTAAAAGGTTCTGACAACGGTGTCATCAACAGACCAAGTCAAGGCCGTAGGGGTCCAATCAACAGTATATGTGTGGAACTGTGTCTGAGGAGAGGCAACGTTGAAGAAACTGCCTCTATCGTAATTCCCGGTTATACCCTGCCGACAGCGTTCAGTAACATGACCCAATTACCTTCTTACTGATTCGTACCTTTCCGTAGTAATTGTTCTGTCCCTTGGAAACAGTATCTCCAAAATTGTTTCCTGACCATTCCCAATCAATCTCGTCGAGATCGTCAGACATAAGGACAGCAGATGAGACAATGCCTGTTCCAGGAGCAACCTGGGCTACGACTTCGGTCTTGCCATAATGAATGTAGAAATTGGTCCACAGTTGAGGAGAATCGAAGCGCTTGGCTACGGTGAACTCAGCTCCTTTGGAGCCAAACTTAATGCTGGCATAGTTGGAAAGAGTCCAGTCAGGTGGAATTGATGTTTGCTGTGTGAAATCGATTGCGTAAGTGCTGTTTGCCAGTCCTACATTGGGAGGGCATTTTGTGTTCAAGGGATTGCATGTGTCTGCAACGCTGACTGCAGCAAGCGCAAACAATGCGACGAAACGAGAAATGTTACCCATTGCGCATGTACCTTGAAGATACTCGTAGACATTGCGATATTATGGAGTTGCGATAGAGATGTACCCGCAATCGAGGACGTGAAAGAATGTCGATAACAATGAAAATGTTGTCCCTACCCATTTCCGGCTTCCTACTCATTTCGACCTGCGAACAAAGAGAAGCAGTGCTGGCTGATGATCTACTCGAGTCGAAACGGTTTTACACAAAGAATTCGTGTTCTTGCTCGCATTCGAGTGGAAGCGAACACATTGAAGTGTAGTCAGCCATCATCTAGTTCATCTGCACAGCTGCTGTCACTCCAAAAGTCTGGCTGAACGGCTTGCGAATTGGTGCATGCTGTGACTCGGAAGGCCTGTGTCAAACCTCGGTGTGGAAAACGATCGAGGGCATGATTGATTAGAAAGCGAGGTCGTTTTCCGAGGTTCGTTTGAGTATCGCGCCTATCGTATGGTTTGCAGCCACGTCATCCTGAGCGTGCGTCGCGGTCAGTCCACACCTTGAAGCACCTTGGTGCATAAGCCGAAGGTCAAGTACTGGGCGACTCTAAGCATTCTCAAATCTGTAGATGCCAACGACTCGTTCATGGAAAATGGCACGAGAGAGCGGCAGACAAGCAATCAAAAGGGATTCAGATCTCGAACATTGATGAATTTCGGGCGGGTCCAAGCTCTCGCTTCCCTCGGCTTCTGGTGCCTGCTATTCCCACGTGTCTTGTGAAACATGACGTCGGTTTGAAACTTTTATGATTTTTTTCGCATCGGGCCTCCTCGCCGGAACACTCGGTAGTTCCAAATTGCTACAAACCCCTTGCCCATTGATCACCGATAACACCCTGCGGTGGACCGTGTGAAACGTCATGGCAGATTGGTAGAGAGCACGAGCGAATTGTTGGGCCATGCCTTTTGTAAGCAGAGAGTGGCGGCGATAAACCGTGAGTCGTTGGTGGGGGAGGGGTCTCTTCATAAAGGCCAATTCTCCATCTGCTTGCCATTGCTTGTTCCCATTCCATTCTCAATCACATCACATCACCCAAAATGACTTACTCATACACTGTCTACAAGGGCTCCGAGTCCGGTGCCATCAAGAAGGCTACCAACACCAAGCCCGCCCTCAGCGGCGACCAGGTCTACATCAGAGTCACCGCCTCGGGTCTCTGCGGTACCGACATGCACTACCGCAAGGCCGATATGGCTCTCGGTCACGAGGGTGTCGGTGTCGTTGAGGAGACCGGCCCTGCCTGCACTCTCCTGAAGAAGGGTGACCGCGTCGGCTGGGGCTACGAGCACGACTCTTGCTCCCACTGCGAGCAGTGCCTGAAGGGCACCGAGACCTACTGCCCCGAGAGAAAGATGTACGGTTACGCCGATGCCGACCAGGGTTCGTTCGCTTCCCACGGTGTCTGGCGCGAGGCCTTCCTCTTCAAAACCCCCGACAGCCTTCCCGATGAGGCCGCTGCCCCTCTCCAGTGCGGTGGTGCCACCGTCTTCAACGCTCTCCACATGTACAACACCCAGCCCACCGACCGCATCGGTATCGTCGGTGTTGGTGGTCTCGGTCACTTGGCCATCCAGTTCGCCGCCAAGATGGGTTGCGACGTCGTCGTCTTCTCCGGTACCGACTCCAAGAAGGAGGAGGCCAAGAGACTCGGTGCCAGCGAGTTCTACGCCACCAAGGGCATCAAGGAGTTCAAGGACGTCAAGCCCATCAACCGCCTGCTCGTCACCACCTCCGCTCAGGTCGACTGGAGCCTCTACCTCCCCGTCATGGCCCCCGGCGGTACCATCTTCCCCCTCTCCGTCGACGAGGGTGACTTCAAGATCCCCTACATGGGTCTCCTCGCCCAGGGCCTCACCGTCCAGGGCTCCATCGTCGCTCCCCGCTTCATCCACAAGAGAATGTTGGAGTTCGCCGCCCACCACCAGATCAAGCCCATCACCCAGCACTACGAGATGAGCGAGGAGGGCATTGAGAAGGCCATGAAGGACCTTGACGAGGGCAACGTTAGATACAGAGCCGTTCTGTTCAACAAGGCCTAAAGAAAAGTTATGATATCGCGTTTTGGATAATACCCGGCAAGCTTTTGAGCTGCTTACAAGACTAGCAGGGCTACGTCTATGAATGTTGGATCTTCAAGAATACCTAATACCATTTCTTACCACACATGTATTGTTTCTTCCGCCCGTTTCTTGTGATGTGATGCATCCATGCACTGATCTTTTCCGCCGTTTTCTGTGATGTTTCAAGGTCCACCCATGAAGCCGCTTACTTCGGGTTGAAGCTGGTCTACGCGACTCAGTGTGACATCGTCTTTTCTAGTTCCCGTGCTATATCGAGTATCCTCCCATCCCTCCCTGTTCCCCCAACAAGCATAAGCGGTAGTCCATTGTATCCCTGTTGCGTCTGAGTAAGCCGAGAGCCGACACTGATGCCACACAACCCCAAGCTCTCGACAAGACAGCGGGTTTGCTCCGCACGCTCGGAGGCAGAGTGACATAAACACGTTGTCATGGGGTCAACCAAGACATCAACAGTTTCCAGAATCTTTGTCGCTGCTCGAGCCACCTCCAGTTGTTTGACCTGGAGCTCCAATACTGCCTGCATACTAACAGTTTCCTTGACCGCCAACAAAAACATGTCCCGATTGACCTTTTCGGCTTGCTCGAACACAGTGTAGTCAATCTCTTGGCCTCGTCCGCCGGCTGCTTGAAGTTGTTGAATAGCCTTTTGAGTACGGAGATGATGGGAAACATCAGAACAGCAAGATCTGTCTCTGAGCAAGCCGAACACAAAGCCACCGCTCTTTGCACCACGAAAGTCGACATGCCAGACCCACGAGTCGATAACGCTGCGAGGCACGACCAGCGTATCTTCCTCGTCACTGGGGCCCTGGTCGATGACCAGCCAAACCATGCGTGCCTCCTCGCTGGACTGAGCTACGATTGATGTCGGTCCAGTCTCCCGATGGCTTGGAGGCCTGCCACGGATGGAGGTGGGATCGAAAACAGTGACACCTGTCGACGTCCGAGTGCGGGCGACGCTGGACGGAAAGCAATCTAGAGCGAACGACACACGGAGACCAGCCACTGAGGCCGAAGGTTCAGGAAGACAACCCATCAACAAGGCACCGGCATCAATCAAAGCGTCTATTTCTGCATAGTCCTCGTATCTTCCGATCGTGAAGGGGATGCCGTAGAGCGGTGGTAGTGATTTACCAGCAAATTTTTGTTGCAAGGTCTCTGCCTCTTGGATCAATGTTTCCGGGTTGGTGAGAATGGTCGCCACACATGGATTCTGACGGAGATGCTCTGATGCCTTTTCAGCAGCGGCTCGAATGACATCTACCGGCCTTAATGTGTTCTGTCTGTAAGCCTGAGACAGGTCTGAGATCGACATGCTCTTGAGTGCTGTTGAAGCATCAATAACAGAATCGAATGGTGACCGAGACTCGCACAATCTGACGAGATCTGTAGATGTACCGACGTAGCCGAAAAGACCGTCGTAGGCACAGATAGTAGCGTTGGCGCTCGTTACCAGATTGGCATCAAAGCCCGAGGTACAGCTGTGTATACCGATCAGCACTCGAGACAAACAAGAGATGATGCTAGTGCAAGTTTTTTACTCGTTCAGTATGCAGCACTCGAAGCCACGATCGGCGGCCTCACGAGCCGTGGTATTCACACAACATCTATATCGTTGTTATCATTCGAATTCGGCAGGCTCTATCAACAACAGGATATCATACTCGGTTGTCACACCAGCGAGCAACAAATGGGTGATGCCTCGGTTCAGCAGAGCTCGGTGGAAGCCTGTCTTCCAGAACGAACCCTTTCCAGGCTTATCGATGATAACTTCTCCCGGCAAAGGCCTAAGCTCGTCAATGACATCGTGGCCATACTCTCCTCTGATCAGCGACCGACCCATAGGTCCTGGCTCTCCAATGCCGATAGTATGATGACCATTGGGAGCATTCGTCTGCCTCAATTGTTTGGACGCAGGTAAATCTGATAGATCAGGTAGATGTCCCTCTCGAGTATGCATAATATAGAGCCCTAGTTTCCTGGATGCTTCCAAGGCTCGCTGGACCACAGGAACAATTTTACGCACTGCATTGAACACTTTGTCATCGCCGCATTGGATGCTGCCAAAACCTCCAGGCTCGACAAAGTCTCGCTGCATGTCAATGATGACCAACGCAGTCGACTCTGGACGGAACTTGGATGCATAGGGAATAGCGTTTGGTAACTCCATGATGGGCTGAGGTTGTGAAGCACGAAGGATTGAGTGTCAGTGCAATTGATTGGCAAAACGCCCGATTGACTTTCTGTTTCTCGCTTACTCTTGCTGATCATGCGAGCCTTTCTGTTTACTAATCACGAACAACACTCGAATTTGCAGTTGTACCTTTTGTGAAAATGCCATGGTGTACACAGCGATGGCGGTCAAGTAGTCAATGCAATTTCACAAGCTTTGGCTTCGTGTATTAAGATTCAAACCTTATCTGTCCTTCCGAGCCAGATACTCGCGATGATAATCATTTATTGACTGGAGGAAGACCATCTGCTTGATGCTATGATAGACGGTGATACAACATGAACATCAAAAGTTGGGCGTGAGTCTTTCCGACGCACAAAATCAGCGTCGACGTTAGAGTTTATCATCATGGTGGAAGCCGCCACGCACCTTACTCGCTAGTCATGACTAGAAAGATTGCAAGAATCAGTCATTATGTACGAAAGGCTTATGCAGAAAAACTACAGCACGAGTCGAGCTTAATGTCTCTTCTAGCGAACAGGTCTTGATGCATATGGTGCATAGAGCCTTACTGCTGGAGGTATGACTCGTTCAAATCGAACCATGTGCTAGTGGCACGATCACCGTATTTGCACGTCTTGTTTTGTAGAGCTCCTCAAGTCATGACAGTGACTGGTCGAAGGACGGATCCACATCGAACAACATTGCAATGATGTGTTTCCCAAGAGGGACTATGCAAGTGAGGTGCGACATGGGATCATCTCTAACGAGATCGACTTGATACGATGAATGTACACGACACCAAGAACATCTTATGCAAGTCCTTTGAGAGAGCACCGGACTATAGCAACAGATGGATAGAATTTGACTCCCGGTCGCAGTCGCGGCTTCCCTTGATGGATGAGGCATTTTAAGATGGTCAGCATCATGAGCGTGGAGCTATATCAATCGTGTATTAGGTACTCGAGACGGCCATGTTACAGATTATGATTGACAAATCCTCTTTAGCTGACAGCAGTGATTCGATCGATGAACAATATACATACTGCAAGCTCCGATGTCTGATAGAGTGGCGAAGTGCGAAGGTTGTGGCCTGAACCCTATTGTCAACGCTGCTGGACTTGGAAGGTGCGACCTCTGGTTGAGCCGCATGGTTGCATGGACGCACCACCCAAGCCAAGGGGCAAAATCTTCGCAGCTCGTCCTGCCTTCATCCCCCGACCGATTTGCACACCCATACTCGGCAGAGCATTGTCTGGGGTCTATCGCAAGGCACGTTGTGCATTCCTCGATCGATAAACTTCGTCGCTCCTACCTGTCATGACGCCTCGTCAGTCACGCCGTCTACGCCAAACGAAGTAACAGCGTAAGCGGATGCTCGCTTGTTACCCAGTGAGAAGTACGCCTGTCGCTACGGTCTAATAG
>Ga0268251_10000302_pt1 | contig 16383 bp, 12 predicted proteins | sample AgamicAsMae_FD_200527 | JGI IMG/M metagenome (GOLD analysis project Ga0268251, IMG submission 200527) | Agave microbial communities from Guanajuato, Mexico - As.Ma.e (v2) (version 2) | ecosystem: Host-associated > Plants > Phyllosphere > Phylloplane/Leaf | place: Guanajuato, Mexico | collected...
CACAATGTGCATAGTTGTGACGTGTGTAGCAGGCAACAATCGTCTGGGACACGCGTAAGGTATTGCCAAGATGAAGCAAAGTCTCAAGGCTTCTATCGATGGTAAATATTCTATTGTGTGCAGATGACCCTGTGCGGGTAATGCAGAGTCTACATCGGCTGCTACGTTTTCCAACTCAAGCTCGGCATATCTCATTTATGTGCTGAACTTGAATCCTCCGTTGCAGCTGATAACGGAGCCAGTGGTGTACGCAGCGTCCGGAGTACAGAGCATGGCAATGACACCGGCGGTCTCGTGTTCGTACGCCTGTTTCGCAGAGTAAGTAGCCGCTATTGGAACAGACTCAAAGTTTGACTTACAGGTCTTCCACCAGCGGTCTCTGCTTGCTTGACTAGCTCCTCGCTGTCAACGCCCTTACGGACTGCTGCCAGAGGAGTGTTCTTGAGCCATGGTGCGATGCCCTCTTGGAACTCTTGTGTGACTCCGCTCCACATATCTTTATTGTACAGTCAGCGAATGCAATCGCAGAATAATAGAAATGGCACTTACCAGTCATGACGGGACCGGGGTTGATGGCGTTGACAGTGGTTCTCTCGGCCAACTCGCGAGCCCATGTGCGTGTCATGGCCTCAACAGCAGCCTTCGAGCCACCATAGACACTCTGCTCGCTGAAGCCACAGCTAGCACTGACACTGCTAACATTGACAACGCGGCCACTGCGGTCGGTGGGCAAGTAAGGGATAGCAGCCTTCATGAGGAACAGAGGGCCTCTGACATTGACACGGTAGACAAAGTCAAAGTCCTCGGCATTGCACTTCTCAACAGGAAGGTTCGATGCCACACCAGCATTGTTGATGATGATGTCGATTTGCAGTTTGCGGGTCTTGGGGTGGGCAAAGTGGTTCAATGCTGTGGCGATGAGGTGTGCAGGACCGTTCTCGCTGCCCATGTCTGCTTGTACGGGCAATGCCTTGATTCCATGCTCTTTCTCGAGGCGCTCGGCCAGTTCCTTGGTGATGGATTCGGACGAGTCGGAGGTGTAGTTCATGATCAGCGAACAGCCCTTGGAGGCGAGGTTCTCGCATGTTGCGGCACCGATACCTAGGACTTATTCAGCGATTGCTACATGTCGACTTGCACGCTCGATTGAGACATACCTCTTGAAGCACCAGTGACAATGGCGATCTTGCCTTCCAACACTCTCTGGCCATTTGCACTGCCAAGGTTGGTCGATGCGGTGCGAGCTACTCCAGGACGAGACATGGTGACTGATGGACTTTCGGGTGCTGTGTGATTGGATATAGAATCAGGTTACTGTGTACCTTGGCTTGGTACCTTATGTTATTGTGTCAAGTTTGTCTTGGTCGGTTTGCTGACAATAGTGATGACGAAATGTGGGGGGAGCTTCGGGGGCAATTATCCGGACCGGCTAAATTACAGGTGCTACCACTGCTTCAATCAAGATTGCTCAACCTCAACTCGATCAGACACTTCAGAGCAATGCAGTTCAATTCAAGCTAGCAACCATGCCAAAGAACCTGACCTCAACGCCTAATACTGCGCCGAGAGCTTGAGAACATACCAGGTCTGGAGCCAAACAGCTCCGTTGACAAGCCCCTTGATGATGTTGAGCCTCCCTTAACGCCCCGTATGTTGCTGAGTGTTCGATCATATGATAGTCCTCCTCTTGAATGAGGTATGTTGATGCTCGATGCCAACGATGGAACCTTGGAAGGTAACGGTTGAGGTCGACCTGAGTAGAAGGATGAGTGCATTGTCCCGCGTCTCGAATCATCTACTAGCATTGAGCCTTCACGTAGGTCGGGTCTCACGAAAAGACCATTGAGATCTCTTGAAGCTCGGTTCGTGAGTTTCTGTTGACGATCGTCAAACATCGCGTCAACTTCATAACCATAATCACGACCGATCTGAGGACGTTCAACGAAAGAGAGACCGTTCATTGTTTGGGACCTTGATTGAGAGCTGCTTTGTACAGGTCTCTGAGGCGGTGCCATCCTGAAACTTGGTATGGTCTGCTGATTAGAATGAGACACCATAGGAGAGGAGATAGGGTAGCGTCTGGAGCTACGATTCTGGTCTGCTCGAAAGAAAGGGCTGCTCACTGAGGTACCATTTGACTGTTGGAGAACGCTGACCTGCTGTGGAGATGGAGTATGAGGTCTATTCCTCTGTCGATCGTATGGCGTTTGGAAAGCGTTCTGTTGAATCTGTGATCCGCGATATGGCGACTGATACAGCCTTGGTAAGACACGTTGAGCAGACGGACGCTCGAAAGATCGTTGTTGATCATAGTTTGTACGTGAATCTCGAGCCCGCGGCGAGTACTGATTAGTCCCCGAGTAAACGCCATACAGCTCTTGCAGCTCATGGAATGTGCTGCGTGAGTCGTATGCAGTATCTCCTCCAGCTTCATATTGCTGAGCAGGCAGCACATGCGCTGCAAGTGGTTCAAATGTGATGAAGTTGGATCTCGAGATGTCATCGATCCTATCGACTGGCTGAATCTTACTCTTTTGCTGCTTAGGCGGTTCGAAGGGGATGGACGGGTCGAAGTCCGAGTCTTCCGGCTGCAAAGCACCACTCATATAAAGGCGATCGTCAGACGTAACGGCAGGATTGTGAACGGCTCCAGTACGATCCCATGGCTCCCGGTTTTGTTGTTGAGTGTATGTTAACTGAGGACCGTTGCTTATACCGTCATCATGGTGTACATTGGTCGTTCGCTGACTGTTGCTTTGATATGGCGTAGGATATGGTTGAAAATGTCTGCTCCTTGAAGGGACGGTGCCGGTGATTGATGATGCAGGTGGAAGTCTTATACCAGGCCGCTTCTGCACTGCTGAGCCTTTGGATGGGCTTTTAATGTCATTTGGCTCACAGCGATACTCGTCAAGTTTGCGTTTCTTGCTTTCGGGTCTCTGGAGATCATCTTCTACATCTTGCACAATGTTAGAACAAAGTGTTCGCCAAAGGGATTTGTTCCTTACGAGCTCTCGAAGAGTCCCCCCGCATGGTGGTACTCGAAACACTCGGGATATAGTCGTCCACGGTTCTCGGATTGGCTCGATCAACGCGGTCGCTACGTTGAGTGTGTCCAGTAGATGCGTCGTCCTTGTACAAGCGGGGAGAATGGAAAGTGTAATCGGTTTGAGGAGGATGATGACCAAGTTGTCTCAGGTCTTCATTGCGGCGATCTAGCTCTCTAATCGTCTCTGTCAGATGGCGCTAAATCCAAACCTCAGGAGACTTGCCGTTTGACCAGGGCGAACTGCTGGAGATAGTGCTTGATTTCAGGCTCTTTGGCTTTGTATTTTCTCTCTGCTTCTTCCGCTAACGTGATCCGCTCGGTTAGCGTCTGGATCTCTGTCTCGGCTTCCGTCTTTTCCAGCTTCAGCTTGTCTGTCTGGTCCTTGAGATGAGAGTGCGCCGTCTGCAGATTGCGAAATCTGGTGGCGACAGCAATACCGTACGTAACAAGACCAAGGAATTGAAACTTGATCAATGTTAGTCGAAACTCGCGCATGGATCTGTGTTTGATGACATACTCGAAGCGCGTCCATGCCGCCCTCTTTGGTATCGAGAGCTACGGGTGGACACTGGAAGAAATGATGAGGAATTTCGGCGTCGTATTGGCCTTTGGCGAAGCCACTGATGGCATACATCTGCTTGAGCGCACGGTTGTTCTGCCTATTGACACAGACAGGACAGACGGCGCGAGGAGCTTGTCCAGCAGGATGGAACGGAGGAGCTGTCGACGGCATGAGGAACGACCTTGGAAGAGAGGGTGCTCATCACGTACCTCCACCCTCGAGGTGTTTCGCACATATCAGATGTGCGCATTCGGTCATCCAAAGTTTCGCGACTGGTTTGCGGCCGCCTTCGAGTTCTTTGACGTCCTGTACAGGACTGGGAATGTCACGAATGGATTCATGGCAGATGTTGCAGCTGAAGATAAGGTCAAGCGGCTGAAGAGGCTTCGTCAGGTCAGCTTCGGTAGCCATCATGCTCGGGTGTAGTCGCGGTCGAAGCAAGTTGAGCGGTGTGGAAGATTGGTGGAGGCTTAAGGGTCACAGACGCACCTGCCTGACTTGGAGCAGATGCGAACAAAATTTGGGAAAGTGCCTGCCTACTTTGTATACGCTTTCAACACCACGTGCCATGCTTTGTCACAATCAAGACTTGACCTCTTACAAAGTCAACCGGGTATTTAGAAAAGGCTTTGTTTCAATGCATGTCGGATTTGAAGCGTCTAAAGAAGGGGAAATATACATGTTCGGTGCATCTACTCGAACGTTCTGCAAGGGTAGCTGGAGACGAGTCAGTATATCAGCGGTGCATGACGAGAGGCATCGAATAACATACTTTGTGCTGTAAGCCTGCTCCTTGAGCATCTCGTAGCGCTTGGGAGTGGATGAGGGGTATCTTGAGGTAGGGAAAGGAGGCAGTCCGTTGGGACCCAGCACACTGAGACCAGCCTTGTTGTCCTTCTGGAAGAAGGCCGAGAGACCCTTCTCGCCCTCCTCCTTCAACGAGACCAATTGCTTGGCGCCAGCATCGCCAATTTGCAGTACGTTCTCCTTGGGGGTTTGTGCACTTCCAACAGTCAAGAGACCGACAACGTCGGGCTGTTTGACGACGCTGAGCTTGGGGTATTGTCTGCGGACGTCGCGCTTCCAGTAGGGGTTCTCGGCAAGATCGGCGGCGGGAACAGTGGTCGGGTCGTCGTAGAGCTTGGGATCCACGGCACCAGGGGAGGGCAGGCGGTATTGAGGGTTGAGAGGAATACCCGAGGAGCGCTTGGGGTCGACAGCGAAGAAGTCGCCGATGCGCTTCCAGATGCCGGTGGGTTGTACTGTGTATTTCTTGTAGGCGGCATGTTTACCAGCAGCCGAAGAGGCCAACTTCTTGAGCTCGGCGACCATTGTGTATGTGGATTGGGTGAGCGACTCGACTGTTCAAAGACGACGATGAATTGACGACGGCGAGCTTGGCCGCGATGTTCAAATGCCTTGTTCGGGATTGGATGCCTGGTTGTCCGTGCACTCACTTCGCTCACGCGTCTACCACTAAACAACTACCCGTGAACTCGTCGTGTCTTGACTCAAATTGAATCCTGTACAAAAGACAGAGTCTCCAACTGCGTTTCCTCGAGTATCCACGAATATTGAGCGAAAATTGCATCACCCATCATGACCACAACGAAAAGTTCTTTGCGTAGCATCTTGCCGCAACTCGAGACGGCCCTCAAGTCTTTCCAATCATCTGATTCCAAGTTCCGCATTGTCCGAAGTATCAACCCTTCTTCTTCCAATCCGCCCTCTCCAAAGACTCTGTTCATCCTTGATTCATCGTTCAATCCACCTTCCAAGGCCCACCTGGCTCTTGCCAGATCTGCTCTGCACTCTTCTTCAACCCAGCAGCATCAATCTCCATTCAGGTTGCTACTCCTCTTCAGCACTCACAATGCTGACAAGGCTCCCTCCGCGGCCTCTTTTCCCCAACGTCTGGCTCTCATGACCATCTTTGCTGAGGACTTGCTGAGAGATCTCCAAACTGTGGCCAACCACAAAGACTATGTGCTACCAGCAGTTGACATTGGCTTGACCACCGCTCCTTACTATACCGATAAGAGCTTGGCCATCTCGAAAGAGGGCGCTGAGCATTATCCAGACTCTCCCAAACATGTGCATCTTTTGGGCTTTGACACTATTACCCGCTTCTTCGCTGCCAAGTACTATCCCAACTTCAATCCGCCATTTTCGGCACTCAACCCTTACTTTGATGAGGGTCACCGACTGCGTGTGACTCTTCGGCCTTCAGATGAGTACGGCACAGTGGAGTCGCAGCAGGAATTTATCAATTCGTTGGCTAGAGGTGACATGGAGTCGGACGGAGGCAAACGGGAATGGGCTTCCCAAATTGAGGTTGTACATGCAGAGGAAGGTGTCGGTGTCAGTAGCACGAGAGTCAGAAAGGCAGCCAAGCAACAAGACTGGAACGAGGTCCAACAGCTTTGCACCGAGGGGGTTGCACAGGCTGTGAGAGAGGACACCATCTATGAAAGTGACGACAAAGGTGCCAAAATGGCCTAGTTATTGCTCTCGAGTATTCACGATCAATGAGGACAAGTGTAGAGCTGGATTGGTGAATTTTGAAGCTGTCCTTTTGAAGTTCTCTTGATATATGCCATTGGCCTTTCTGAGATATTTACACCATCATCATGCGTGTAAGGACGAGTCAAGTTGACTCCCGCGGGACGCTTCGCGCATATGTACCGTGACAGCCAACGCGAGCGGGAGTCCAGCCTTGTGATTCGTATGTTCGTGTCCTTGATACCATTTACAGAGGAGGGTTGAGGTGGGAGCGAGTTCAGGCGCATTGATGTCGAGGCATCTTGAGCGTGACGGTCAGAAGAGAGTGTTGCTCAGTTGGCAACCCACATGACGCAGACGACAACATCCATACCCTTGGCCTCACCGCCCTCATACTTGTAGTTCCAGATGCCATCCTTCTCAGTGTTCCAGTATGCGCCAGTGGCCGAGTGCATTCCGCGGCGGCCGACGGTGGCGGTAGTGGGAGCTGTAGTGGCGTCGGAGCCAGCGGGACGTGGGTCGGTCAAGTGCTGGATGATGGTGGAGTTTACGGCAAATTTGTACTGGACCTCGCCCTTTGATTCGGAGATGAGAGCGGTCAGGATGGATTTCTGCAGAGCGTGTCAGAGAGTGAATGGTGTGGCATTCGGAAGAGTGAGGCATACAATGATATCCGAGTTCCATTGCTCGGTTTGGGCGTGATTGTATGTGGTAGCGCTGCTGAAAGCGTTGGTGCAAGCCTGAGGATTGTTAGTATGTATGGCCTCTCGGTATTGCGATCGGAGGGCATACGTCGGCAGCAATCTGGCTGAGGCGGGTCTCGGTGACTGGCTAGAGAACAAAGTCAGTTGGGCAACGTCGCGGCGGGATAAGCATGGCGTACGCAGGTGGACATTGTGATGGCGATCGCAATTGCGATGGAGGTTGGTTCAAAGTAGTGTTGAGTAAGCAGAGGCTTTTAACAAGGCACGGGGGCTTTTGATGCGAGAAAAATGGTATGCGACAGTGAATTGGGTTGGAGTGGTTGGCTTTGTTTACTACTTGTGTGATGACCCTGAGGTGGCTGCCCACGCAGCGGAACACTGATGCTGGCCCGAGCGTCAGTCTTCATGGCCTTCTGTTTGCCATGTGCAAGTGACTCTTGTCCAGTGACATGCTCTGAGACTGTACATGAGCAGAAACCATTCACATGTCTTATACCGATCAGCTTGCTTGCGCTTCACTAGATCACGCATTGAGCGACCGAAAGTTTTCCTTGTGTCTTCATGCTGTTGTCTCCAACGTTCAAGCTGCGAGAACGTCTGGGGTTTGAACGAGCATCCGAGCAACGATTTACGAATGAGCGCGTAGATTGTGGCTACCACCCAGTGCAGCAGAGCTTGAGCTAGGCAGGTCTACGATTAGGATCAAATATATGAGCACTGGGAAAAGACCGCTTGGTCTTTTGATATGCGACCAGGAAAACCAGGCAAGTCGCTCAATGCAAAGGATCCTGACCAATCACGCGGCGCACGTGTCAGTTCTCCGTCCAGCGTCATGCTCGAGCATTTCACTGCATCAACTGATTGCATCTTTTTTCTTCGCCAGTCGCTCTGATATCCAGCAATCCATTGACGACCCTCTGCTGTACCCGCTCGCAACTCTTGCTGCCAATCCGTCCCCTCAATCGCCTCACATCGCCATCATGTCTTCGCAACCACTCCTCCAAACAGCACCTGGTACACACCCTCTCCTCGAAGCTTCCCGCGTCCCGACGACCTCGAATACTGACCCAATCTCTTCACAGGCAAGCGCATCGCCCTGCCCACTCGTGTCGAGCCCAAGGTCTTCTTCGCCAACGAGCGTACTTTCCTCAGTTGGCTTAACTTTACCGTCATCCTGGGCGGTCTCGCCGTCGGTCTCCTCAACTTCGGTGACAAGGTCGGTCAGATCTCTGCTGGTCTGTTCACCTTGGTCGCCATGGCCACCATGATCTACGCTCTGGTCACCTTCCACTGGAGAGCAAAGAGCATCCGTATGAGAGGTCAGAGCGGCTTCGACGACCGCTTCGGTCCCACCGTCCTGGCCATTGCTCTGCTGGCCGCTGTCATTGTCAACTTTGTCCTACGTGTCACTGGAGCTGGTGGTAGCCACAAGTGAGAGCTTCGACTACCTGCGGAAGCAACAAAAACAACAATCACCACAATATAGACTGGCCAACGAGTTGCAATCCGGCCGTTGGCCCACCGCCGCGCGGTTCTATGTATCGTTAGGATGTTTACACTGGAGATTCCCCGAGCAATTTTGCGGCGTTAAAGGACGGGTTTTTGCATGTATCAACCAAGCAGCAGAGTATAACAATGTACATAATCACACGACAGGGACGTTGGATACCGTCCTTGGATAAAGTCATACTCTAATATTTCATTATTCACTCGTCTCTATTATCTAGAAGCTTGTGTCGGGTCACAAAGAAAGCCAGGGTGCAGATCAGTTTTGGATCTCTTCTTCCTTCCAAGCGCCAACTTTTCTTCCGCCCTCCTTGCGCTTGACTCTGCACCACAGGCCAACTTCCTTGTCCAAGATGAACTGCCAGATGACACCAACCCAGCTACGGTGGTAAGGCAGGTCCTGGTAAAACTCCTTGGCAATCTCGTTGACCTTCCAGAGTCTGGTCCAGGGAATGGCAGGGAAGTCGTGGTGCTCATTGTGCAGGCCGACATTGTAGGTCAGGAGGTTGAGAGGTCCGTAGTACGAGAAAGTCTCGGGAACCGGGATGTGCTGCTTCGGGTCGCGCGCCTGCTTGTTCTCAATGGCAGCACGGTCGAAGACGTAGTGCTCGGCGATAAAGTGGCCAGCCACGGGGTGCAGAGATCCGGCCAGGAAACTGCTCAAGATGAAGTAGCCCACAGCTTTGCCGCCCCATGACTGGATAAGGACATAATCGAACAGTAGTTGAACAACAACGTTGAGTGCGTGGATCTTGGTCAGAGGGATCTGGTAGACCATCATAGGTCGTAGAGCGTAGAACAGGATCTGGAAGGTGCAGAAGAATGCCTTGCCGGCGATGGAGTCGAGGAAGAAAGCTTCAAAGGCAGTAGGCAAGTCGGTATCGAGGCCATCGACACCGAGCGATTTGTGGTGAGTCAAGTGGTAGGGCTGGACAGATGTCAGTGCTTGGTCGTAATACAGGTGTTCGTGGTAACGTACTCTGAAAGAGGCCGAGTAGGGAATGCCGATTGGCAAGTTCGCAACGATAGCGAGAAGACGATTCGCCAGACCAGATTTGAATGCAAGGTTGTGTGAAATCTCATGGATGGCCAGGAAGAGGTTCTGGTTGGCAGTTGCGCCAATGATGTAGGCGGTGAGCCAGAAGCGCCAGGACCAGAAAGGAGTGTTGCTGAGAAGGTAGGCGCACGTGCATTGAAGGCCTACCACGGCGAGGACAAGTGGAATGGTCAAGGGCTCGGGTCCGCACAATTTGAGCACCTATGGGTGACAAGTCAGCTTGGTCCGCTGGGTTGGCATTCGAGAGTAGCGACTACCTCGGGGTGTGCCTTGATGATGGCCATGCGACGGGAACGGTGAGGCTCCTCTGTGTAAGCCCAAAAGAATTGGTCATCCTGATCCTGGTGCTTGATGGGTGCCGGGTCGGTCGAGCTCTTCATGTTGGCACGGAGTGTTGGTGACTGCTCGCCCGCGAGCGTCGTGGTAGTAGCCATGGTGCTGGATGCCATGGTATGAATGACAGGAACGAGTGGACTGGTCGATGGTACGAGAAATCAAACACGAAGCATCTTTCGACTTTTAACAACCGACAGTGCTCCGCCTCGCTCGCCTGCCCTGTGGAGAAGGACCCCGTACGCGTAAAGTTCCACCTTTCTTAAGGGACCTCCTGAGATCACCCGGTCGAGACCTGCCCGCCTATTCGCCGCAAACTCTAATTCTGGCAGGCGGTATGACCCTGCTTGAAGCATAATACACCCATAGTGTTACCATATACCCGTCGACTTGGTCTCAAGTGCTACAGATACTTAGATAAGCCTGTAGACTGACCCATTCGAGATTCATTTCGGGTCTGTGGCCTTGATGCGGCGGTGAAGGTGACAATAATTAGAATCTCGAGTGTTCAAGTGGGCAAAGCAATTACTGTCAGTGCCTTCGACAGTCATCGGTACTAAAAAGTTCCCAAAACTTCACGACAGCGCCGTGAAATATGAACTGGATCAGAAAGTGTGTGCTCTCTACATTCTGTAACATCTTCTCGCCAATTGACCATACCAAGTCAGCATCCAGCCCCAGAGACGTTGGCAACTAAGCATGAGACGTTGAGAACACGTGTGACTTGGCAGGCGTGCTAATCACATCAGGGACATCTCAAAGGCACGCAACCATCTCGACGTCCAAGATATACACTTTTTAATCTTGTGACTGGTTAGTCGGTGAAAGCGCGCAGTGATACCAGATAAACGCTACGACTGGCCAATTCGTGATGTCCTGATACAGACGGCTCCTTCGCTTTACTTGATCACTATCAAGCATGCATGTCCAATAACGACAAGGCGAATACTACATCAGCCTGGCGTCCAACCTCTCCACAAGACGCTACCATGGCGGACATCACGCCGAAACTCGATGGAGAAGAGACCGACGCACCAAATCTCGTAATCGGTCCATCTGCAAAAGATTCGCACCATCATGAGCCAGCGCATGACAGCGAACCATGCCAACTTTCGGATGGAATAGAGGCACACGATGTTTTGGAAACTTCGGGCATCACTGCCATGGATCATGCTGACAAAGACGAAGACGGACATGCGAAGACCGAGTTCGCCTCCACGCTCAATCTTGATGGAGCGGCAGCGCAGGATGTGCCCACGGAAGATGTAGAGCATGTGGCGGCTGATTTCGAATCTGTCAACAAAAGCGTCGATGAGCAACCAAAGAAATCCTCACAGAACCCGGATCAGCAGCAACCGTCTCTTCACAGAATGCACAAGTTCACGCTGTACGAGACGAATGCTCGATATTGGATAACTGGCTCGGATATCACGGACAAGTATTACAAGCTGCTGAAGATCGATCGCACCGCGCCCCCGGGCCAACTATCTGTCTTCGAGGACGAGATTGTGTACAGCAAAAAGGAAGTCACACAACTCCTTACGACGATTGATGATGGAAACAAGGCCACTGGAGGGCTGCGTGTAAAGTGTAGTTTCTGGGGCATTCTAGGCTTTATCAGGTTCACCGACTCATACTACGTCTTGCTTATCACCAAGCGACAGCAGGTTGCAATGATCGGTGGTCACTACATCTACCAGGTTGATGGCACTGAATTGTTTCCCCTAACCATCGGTGCTGGCTCTCGCTTTACACGGGAACGAAACGCCGAAGAAGGTCGCTTCTTGGGTATTTTGAACAACCTCGATCTTACACGCTCGTTCTACTTCAGTTATTCATACGACATCACTCGCACACTGCAATACAACATCACTCGACAGCGGAACGCCCTCAACCAAGGCATTCAGCAGCCCAGCCGTGACTACGACGACATGTTCGTTTGGAACCATCATCTTCTAAGTCCGGCAGTCAAACACCTCAAGAATGCTTTCGACTGGTGTCTACCGATCATCCATGGTTTCATCGATCAGTCGTCTCTCGACGTGTTTGGACGCACAATCTACATTACTGTTATTGGGCGGCGATCACGCTTCTTCGCCGGTGCACGTTTCCTCAAGCGTGGAGCCAACGACATGGGGTTCGTGGCCAATGATGTAGAAACCGAACAGATAGTCTCCGAGATGCTTACAACCTCGTTTCATGCTCCCGGACCCAGGATGTTCTCGAATCCCAACTACACTTCATACGTTCACCACAGGGGCAGTATCCCCCTCTACTGGACTCAGGACAACAGTGGTGTCTCGCCAAAACCAGACATAGACGTCAACATGTCAGATCCATTCTATACCCCAGCGGCGATGCATTTTGACAACCTCTTCAAACGATACGGGTGCCCCATCTATGTGTTGAATTTGATAAAGTCCCGCGAGAGGACACCGCGAGAGTCGAAGCTCCTCACAGAGTTCCAGAATGCCCTAGCATATCTTAACCAATTCCTGCCCGACGACAAAAAGATACAGTACAAGGCTTTCGACATGAGTCGGGCTGCAAAGACAAGAGGAGGAGACGTCATCGGTACGCTCGAGGTGATTGCAGAGGAGATCATGCAGCAAACCGGATTCTTCCACAACGGCGAATCAGAAGATGGAACGTCCCAAGTTCAGAATGGCGTGGCTCGAACAAATTGCATCGACTGTCTGGACCGTACCAACGCAGCCCAATTCGTCATTGGAAAGCGCGCCCTTGGACATCAGCTACGAGCACTAGGCGTGATACCGACTGCAGATATGGAGTATGACTCCGACGCGGTGAACGTCTTTACACACATGTTCCATGACCACGGGGATACCATAGCCATCCAATACGGCGGGTCTCATCTGGTCAACACCATGGCTACGTATCGAAAGATCAATCACTGGCACAGTCAATCGAGAGATATGGTGGAAAGTTTCAAACGATACTATCACAACTCGTTCCTCGACTCCCAACGGCAAGAAGCATACAACTTGTTCCTCGGTAACTATATCTGGGCACAAGGTCAGCCCATGCTATGGGATCTTTCTACAGATTACTATCTGCATCACACAGATCCGAAGAAATGGCTGGATCGTCCTCGCAAGGACTACATCAACTGGTTCACACCAGAGCATCTTGAGGAACGAACATTACCACCGACGGCTCAGTGCAGTCAAAGTGCAAAACAAAGCCAACGTCCGGCAGAATACGACGACTATTGGTTAGAGTACTACAGACCTCTCGCAGTGTCGTCGTTTGTCAAGGTCTACTCTTACAAGATGAACACAAACCATCGCTTCCTACCCGAAAGACCAAGCAAAGATGCAAAGTACGATTTCAGTCCATTCACACCTCGCATCGACCTCAGCAGAAACTCGCCCGAATCACCAGAGAAGAAGCCTCCGCGTAAAGGCGTGACTATCGTAGACCCGCAAGACGAAACCGAGGAAGGAGGACATCAGCAACCAGGCAAGAGTGCAGCAGTGACAACGATCCCGGAGAGCATCCTGCGAGATACCACAGCAGAACGCACTTCAGCGGACCCAGAAAACCAGAAGACGGTCACAATTGCGGATAAGGCTACTGTGGCGCAATCGACTCTCAACAACATCTACGATCACTCGCTCAACCCTTCAGTCACCGTCGAAGAGATGAACGAATACGAACGATACATTTCACACCCGACTAAGATCCCATTGGTCGTATCGACCGAGCTACCACCAGAGACCACGCTGAATCTGGACTTCGTAGACTATGTCAACAGCGGCAAAGCAGGTGTTGACTCTGGTGACGAAGGCGGCAATGGTGTACTCGAGCCCAGCGATGAGGACTTGGCCGAATTCGCCGATTTCTTGACAGTCAGAGAAGATCCGCTGACTGTTTGGGAAGAAGATGGCGGAAAGAAGAGATACAAGGCGTATCGGCAGTGGCTTAGAGGCAAGAGCTTGTTCAAGCAGAGCAAAATGGACCCAGAGTACCGACAGTGAGATTCATAACTTGTAATTCAGTATATTTGATGCTGTATAATCAACTATGCAATCGAAGCAAATGAGAGAAACACAATTTTTCACCCATGACTACTTGCTAGTGTCTATCGAATTCAACCTCTCATCATCGAGTTGACAGTTTCATCTGAAATAGATATCGAGACCTAAAGCTGGCGATGGCGGTAGATCAACTATCCCAAGTTGTGGTTCTGGTAAGCCTGGCGTGCGACGGGCGAGGGATAGAACTTGTCAGATGCAGTCTCAGAAACGTCATCCTTGACGGTTGGTGAACCCATGACAGAATCGACGTACTCCTGTCTAGGCCTGGCCTCAACTCCAGGAGTCGCAGGGTTGGTCAAAGCTGCATTGAACATGTCAAGACGGAAAGAAGAGTCATGACCAGAGGGAGGTGTGACACGGGCGTTGCGGTATGTGTTCCCCAACTTGGCTGGTGCAAAGGTGTTGAAGACGTTAGGACTTGGGACAGGGCTGTAGCCGTTGAAGGATGTAGAGTAGTTGTTGTTGTTATTGACGTGTTCTGGCTTGACACTGTCGTTGTGCTCGCGGGTATAGGGAACAGAAGTGTTTGCAGGACCGTAGGCGCGGAAGTTGGCGAGATGAGTCGATGTGTGCTGGCCGCTTCCATAGCCATAGTCATTGCACTGTGGACCAATTGCCATCTGAGGTAGGCGGATGTATGGAGCTGTATGATGAGCAGCCGCAACAGAGGGGATGTTACCAGGTCCTACAGCGCCTTCCGTGCCGCTGGGCATCTCCTGAGTTTGAAGACCGGAACGAGAATCTTTGATCTCGCTCTTCAGTGCGCAGCCATACTCATCAGGTCCGGCTTTGGCCATGTCCTTGTCGTCCTGCTCATCGACACCCTCTTCCTTCTTGCCCCAGAATCCATCCTCCTCACTCTTGATCATTTCAGTGTCTTCATCCTTGATCAATGTACCGTCCTCATTCTTGATCATGGATCCCTCCTCACGCTTGATGCGCATCAGGCGTGCCTGAAGGCGTTGCATCAGTGGCACATCGTCGAGAGACTCGTCGTCGTCATCTTCTTCGCCATCAAAGTTGTACATCTTGTCCTTGGCTTTGAACGGGTTGAGTCGGCGCTTTCGGTCCTTTTCTCTGAAGCCTTCTCTGCTAGACTCTGCTTCCAGTGCTTGACGAAGACGCATCAAGCGCATGCGAGCAGCCGGAGCCTTGATCTGGAAGTAGGAAGCGACCTCATGGAAGTCGACCTAGGACGTGGTCAGTAAGATAGTTAATGCAGTCGAGGTGCAGACATGGCAGAACCCACCGTACTGAAGTTTGAATGCTTGAAGCAGATGTACAAGAATCGCAGGTTGAGTTCTGTGTCAATCTTTGCAGGCATCTTGTTGACCGTGAGCTCTAGGTTATGAGTTTGTGTACGGAATATCGATAACGGTTGTAGTATTCGACCAAGGAGCCTGGTTCGAGCATCTTAAGTAGATAACTGACTGCTAGATCCAAGCACGAAAGGGGGTTTGCCAGAACATTCGTTCCTTGTCTGATGAACAATGGAACAGCGGTTGGACAAGCTTGTACAAGTCTGTAAAGGCCTCAATCACTGGCCCCTCGACCGAGTTGGGTGGCTTCCGCAAGTCGATGTATCTGGCCAACTGGGATGAAGACATTGCTTAGATCTTCTTGCAGCACGAACAAACATATGCGAGTCGGAGAATGAACACGATGACACTGTTCAGAACGCGCAACGAAGAGTCTGCACAAAGACGTGGCGTTCTGAGTCAACCTTCATGTGACGAACAATGCCCATCGTCATCTATCACTTTGTTCAAGGCTGGTGTGTGAACGTCTGTGCAGAGCGATCTAGAAGCGGTACGTTTTGCTGCACATTGTATAGAATAGATGCATCCAGGCCAGCCTGTTTGTCTTCTACAAGCTTTTCGATTCGTTAGACTGTCATGTTTGCTGGGTGAGGCCTTGTGCGATGAGACCTGAGAAATCCACACCAGCCTCACCCAGGACAGCAGCCTGCTCTCGGACAACGTCAATACAATCATTCCACAAAGGGCTTCCTTTTTCCACACTGCTGAGCTGGCGACTCAAGCTTTCATTGAATTCGTCAATCCGCTCTTTGGCCCACTTGACTACTGCTGATGACGAGGTTGGAGGGAAGGAGGATGAGAAAGTACGGAGGGTATGCAGGATGATCGCAAACGTGACGTAAGAAAGTGCAGTCAAGTGTGGTGGGAGAGATCCGGTGAAAGGAATTTGTCTGGAGAGTGTCAGCGTTTGAAGGCAGGCAAGAGCAATAACCACGAACCTTGCTCGTTTTCGGAGAACCTCCTTACGAGATTCCAAGTAGGCAGAGCGAGCTGTCTCTTCAAACCCGAGCCTCATCAGCCAACCCACGTTTTCTTTGGTAGCCGCTGCACCAGAGTTGGTATCCTTGAGCCGCCTGGCCAGCATAGTGGCCAGCTTGGCATTGCGCTGGTCTACCTTTGAGAGAATGATGTCTTGAGCAACATTGTTTCCCTTGATGTTTCTTGCGAGCTTGCGCAGCTTCTCACTCAAGGCGACAGCATCATCGAAATGTTGCAACGCTATACTGAGATCCAATGCATCTACCTGATTCTCGACCCAACGTAGAGTCTGTTGTTTGCCATCGACCTGTC
>Ga0268251_10000307_pt1 | contig 16319 bp, 12 predicted proteins | sample AgamicAsMae_FD_200527 | JGI IMG/M metagenome (GOLD analysis project Ga0268251, IMG submission 200527) | Agave microbial communities from Guanajuato, Mexico - As.Ma.e (v2) (version 2) | ecosystem: Host-associated > Plants > Phyllosphere > Phylloplane/Leaf | place: Guanajuato, Mexico | collected...
GTTTGGAAAATTGTGGCGGCCGCTGCAAATACGTCGAGCAAAACTTGGATGATCAACTTGTGCGGAGCGCGAGTTGATGGAGAGCGAGGCGCAAGTAAAAACGAAAGTGAAGAGAAGGTGAAGCGCGCATGAAGCGAAAGTGATGTGTAGGTGAAGGGATAGCAAAAGCACAGGTGAAGATGTGAAGATGTGAAGATGAATAGACACAATTTGATGGCCGCGCGCCTAACAATCCTGTTGATGAGTCTGCAACTTTCGAGTCGACTCTAACAGTCAGTGGGAGTGGATTGGCGCCAAACATGGGTTCAATTGACCAAGATGACTATTTCAACCGCTACTCAAATCCATGACTGCAGTCATTAGATTATGCATTCTCCAACAAGGCCCTTTTCCTCGTGGAAGAGGCGAAGGACTGTGATCGAGCAACCATGAGTTGAAGAAACTCTTGTGCAAAAGTAACAAAAAAAAAGGCCAGGATTGGGATCGAACCAATGACCGGCTGGTACAGCCGAAAACAGTAAACATACGCCAACGGTAACGGACACTGCTTCCAACTACACCATCTGCCCGCTGGACAAGAATTAGGCCATCTAACGGGATAGTATGCCTTGATGTGAGCAGAGCCACCATAGGTAAATGCCCACTAGAATCGCGCAGCTATTCCCAAACATGACCACGCACTCTCCAGAAACCTTGATCTTGCCGAAGGGTTCATGCGTTGAGACGTGTACAATGTGGCTGTGATTAGCTGCATCATGAAGACGCTCGTATAGGGCCTTGAGCATTTGCTCGCCTCGTTCCGGTGCGGGCCTCTTGGGCAAAGGTCCGTCCCTCATTTGTTCCCAGATGATAGGTTTAGTCCGTCAAAGGATGACTCATGGATCTGTCAGAAGTATGCTGGATCAAACGACGGATGTGTGCAGTTCTTTGTTCCTTGCTCCTTTGTTTTTCCTTGACAAGATTGAATATAGCTTCTCACCCTGAACATACCAGAGGACTGCACAACAAGTCAGAGGGTGTGATGAAACGGCTTTAAAATTATCAAAGAATGTCGTGTAGTGTATTTGCTGCATCTATTCATCTATCAGTGAATTAGCAGATTCGTTAACAAGTCTTGTATGACTGTGTATTTGTTAACGTGATCAGTGTGACATCGTCACAAGAGAGAACCTACGATACAGAAGACCGTATGTTGCCTTCTCCTAGATCAAACAATATCGCACATGACATAGATATCGGTAGAAGTCCGGGGCATGCATTCTGCTGTCTCTGAGCAAGGCTGCTCGTTAGAGCCGCATAGATTGATGAGGCAGTTAAAAGCACCGGTATCATATCGTCACAAGCTCCGGTAACTATACATCACATTTGCGCAATATCCGTGATTGTCTAGGCCATGTTACAAAGGTGTAGGTAAGAACAAAGCAGGAGATGATGTTGAAATCGGCTACCCCATATCCCTTGCTATGATTTCCCGATATTTCGCCGTGTAAACCTCAACTCCTGGCTATACAACAACAGCATAACCAGACGACACATTAACTTTAACAACTGGACGCTTACACTAAAGACTGGAATGTCCCGCAAGGATTATCAGTCTGGCCATATCACAGGTATACATATGTATTTCTGGTCCCAGGAAACCACAAGTCATCGTGGCTACATGTTCATCAAACTTTGCCTTTCAAAGTCGGAGAGGTTAATCATTGCGACAAAGCACCCGAGTCCAAAATGTTTGTGACAGTCATGCGAAAACTGCAGCTAAATCCTCGCAATATCTTCCAGAAATGGTGGATCTAGGAGCAGGACTAGGACAACTGTGACTGGCTGGCACAGTCGTTGAGGAAACTATGCCTCTTACTTGTGGATCTTGTTGGGCTCCCGCGATAGAGCTCGTTGTTGTAGGGGAGAACCTTTTGGGCTCAGAGACGACAAGAGTAACAAGGTTCTGCGGATGGTTCAAAACGTTGTAAGCACTCGCCTGCTAGTGTCTACGATCGATTGCTACGGAAAGAGCATCACGTGGACATCGTTACTCATCGCTACAGACTCCTCCACGCAAGGCTATCGATCTCGCAAGCTAGTAGCTAGCGTTGTGCTCACTCATGGTCGGCAAGGACAGAGACGCTGAATCGTGCGTTGACAGGACCGTGGACGCCGTACGTAACATGTGGCTCATACACAGATCTTGCGCTTTCGCTGTACGAGTAGGATTGTGAGAGCAATATGACAGTTCGATCAAACGGTAAGATCATCCTGCATGGCGGAGCTGGAAAGAAACCAAGCGTCTCGGAAAGTGCGACCTACTCCCGGTGTGGGTATATATTGAGCTGGGATTGGGAGAGAAAATGTGCTCAGTAGTGTAGGGGTTTGATTCCAACAAATACGTTGGGTCAACCTTGGAATAGGAGTGCATAGCAGGCAAGGGCCTGAGGTCGACTACGCGAGCGGCCCTTTCTTTTTGCACTTTTTGGCTCTTGTGCATCCACTTCTTCTTCACTTCTGCTTCGCTTCTGCTTCGCTTCTAGTTATAGCAGCAATAGGTTATGATCTAGATTCTTTTGCCCACGCAGATGATCAACTGATATCCGCCTGCATCCAGAGTGCGGTATCGCGTCAAAGTTGTTTACCGCAGAGTTTGATAGACCACCTGAGTGGCCTTCGCCGTAGCAACTGTGGGCGCCTCCCCCAAATGTCCGACCAAACAGAAACATAAAAATTTCACAAAAGCCACAGACCTTGCCGCCAGCCATACCATCAACTTTTCTTCTTCCAGCATCATTCTTTCTCCCATCATCACCCGACTAGCAAATAGGCGAGAAGCCACCAGCACCGACAACTACAGTAGTCCTTGCACCACTCCATCGTCCATCCTCTGAAGAAGTCAGCGCCTGTGCGTTTCCACCAACGATCACTTCGCCTCAACATCCTCATCCTTCACTGGGACCGGCGCTGTTCATCGCATCACACCTTTCCTCGAGCATTCCACCACCATTGTGCAAACAGTGGCCAGCGCACGCGCAACTTTCCGCACGTCTAATCCAAACTCTGTCCAACCACCTTCAATTCCCTCTCTGCCATCGAAATGCGTCTTTCAAGTCAACACAACATGGGCCGCTCAGTCGATGATGATCACGACGATTGCAACGGCAATAACGATTCCGATTCCGACATGCTTCCTAATTACCTTTCCGACAACTCTGACGTCGAAGACTTTGAGGACTACGAGGCTCCCAACACCAACTTCCGCGGCGAGGCGACCTGGGGACCCAAGGAGACGAACCCCTTGCCAGTCCAGACCGTTGTCGCTGAAGTGGGACCTGAGCCCAACCTCATCTCATACGGAACTAACTTCGACATACTCCTGGCCGAGGATCCAGTCCACGCACGTATCCTAGATCTCGTTGTCGAGAACGCCATTGAGCCAAACGTTATTCTCTATACTAAGATCAATCTCGTCAAGCTGGGTGCAATCAACAAGGCTAAGGCTAGCAATCTCGAAGATGCTGAACTCGCATCTATGATGGCCGCTGTGAGTCTTGCGCAGAGTGATGAGAAAGCAAGATGTCAGACACAAAACAACGAAGAGAAGATCATCCGCGATTGCATTGATCAGATCCACTGGCTTGACAGGACATCCAATCTCAGAGTCAAGGTCACGGCCACCGTGAGAAAGATCATCATGATATCTCACTACACACTACCAGATGTAATCGGCAAGACAATGCTCGACGATCTTTGTGGTGTTCTATACGCCATAATCTCCGACATCCATCACAAGACTGCATCCAATGCCGCAGCAATTCACGATCCACCCGAAACCGATCAGATCAGCCACACGAACTCGAGTTCGGGACCCCAAACCAAGCCTCTTAAGCATGTGCCCAACGCTGGAAACCGATTTGGCACCAACATCATCACCCATCTGACCCTGGTGGGGGGCCTTCCCATGCGTTCCAAAAAACTGTACAGCACCGACAGAGCCACTTTCAAAAACTTCATGGGCAAAGTTTCAGATGTCTTGAAGAATATCCAAAGTTCTCATCACCATCACTTGGAAGTCCTGACCCAACAGCAGATGGAGCATGGCAACTGGCTTTATCAAGTTGCAACAGACATGGAAAAGCTCGATTTGGAGTACACGTCATGGCAAGTGGTGGACGAGACCAGCTTCAAGACGTTCCCATTCGTCAAGGACACGCAAGTTTTTCTGATTCACGTAAGTTTGACAATCATATTCTGCTCATCTCTATTCCACTCTCTTGCCCATAGACACCTATAAAAATGCAGAACGGAATCACACTCAGGGGCCGTGTCCATTGAGAGCCCCAGATATGGATCATACATCTGGGGCCTTCAATGGATACCCATCCTTCCCGGCAAAACATTGTGCATTTTTATAGCTACTACAGATACTGACTGATCACTAGGAGTACCACCAGAGTATGCCTACTCGCATCAACGACAAGGTCAGGGGCCGACCCTGGGCATGGAACACCTGGAACCTCCTGGTCGGTCCCACCTTGGCCTCGCCCCCGGCCCCCGAGTTTGTGCCTTGCTCTGGAGGCATCCTCGTTGCGCCCGTCAGTGTGGGGATGGCTGCTCTGTCAAGGGCTCTCCCTGGTTCCCGCGCTGACGGTCGCAAGGTGGGAAAGCAGCAGGGAGGGAAGAAGGGGGAAGAGAAGGAGGAGGAGAAGGAGGGAGAGAAGAAGGAGAGAAGGACAAAGAGGTACCAGCAAAAGGTATCGCTTAAGCCCCTTCCTTACAGAAAGAAGGTGGAGCAGCAGACGTTGAAGTAGAACAAAGAGGAGGTAATACCTGTAACAACAGCAGAGAAATGACATGAATCGTATTACGCATTATGAAAAGCATCAAAACTACTACATTCAATCCAAGGGGTTGAAGAGAACATCCTCGCCAGCCATTGCCGGTGATCCAACGCCTTCCGTGTCCTGCCCGGCATCTCTGAGCCTTTCCTTACTCAGCTCGACTCCGGCCATGACGAGAAAGTATCTGGCTCGATTCATTTCTAAGCTGGCATTGGGTACAGGTGGATTTCCGGCCAGATTAACATTAGCCCTTACGGATCCGTCATTGTAAGTAGGGCTCTGCATAGCTTCTTCAAAAGCAGCAGCTTGTTCGGGGGTTGATGGTCTGCGAGGGGCAATGAGGCGAAGTCTGGTTGGTTTGGTAGGAGCTTTTGTCGGAGCAGGAGTCGATGACTTGCGTGAACGACAGGTTCTGGGTGCTTCGACTTGGCGAGCTTTGGTGAGCCTCTGGATGAGCTCGAGGCGCGGGTTAGAGGTGACGTCGACCTGTTCTGGCAATGATTCATCGTCAGACTCTTCTTCGGCACCAGCGATAACGTCAGGGCTGAAGAATCTGATCTTTCGGCGATCAGGCTCTCTGGCTTGGCCTTCACGATAAAGATCAAGCTCGTGGGAGAGAGCAGCAGCTGCGGTGGTGACGTATTCGAGATCTTGTTCATGTTGGGTTTTGTAGATTCTGCGACGAGCAATGAGTTGTAATGCCGGCACAGTGACAGGCGTCCACAGAGTCCATCCCTCGGGTACATCGCTGAGCGCGCTGGGCAGAAGAGATGCGACGCCACGGAAGGGCTCGGTCTGGATGATTGTATCAGGGCCTGTGGAGAGTGGAGGCAACGACGACTCTGGCAGAGCAGGCGTGGGAAAAGCATTTGCCCATACGTTGCAGGGGACTTCAGCAGGCTCGGTGGCAATCACGACATTTCGCCATGACTCCTCGCTGACTTCGAAGGTAGCCTCCTCGTTGAAGATTGAGATGATCTGGTTGCAGGCACGACCAAGGGGATAACCACGTTGACAATAGAGTCTGAGGATGTAGATGCAAGCTCTGACGCTGGGCGAGAAGGAAACACTAGTCGAGCCGTCGGCATGGCGGTGGAGTTTCGCGAGCGAAGATGGCGCACCGCCGCTGAACAGCCATTCCGTATAGAGGCGTAGATATGTGGCAAGCTTTTGGTTGCCCGGGCAGTTGAGTTGGAACGCACGCTGGCCTTGAGGGATCTGCTTCTTGAACTCGCGCCTGTGCTCTTTCCACGGGGGTGCACAGAAGTACAAAAGAAACAGAGATGCCGGGATCGACAAGCAGGAGGGTCGATACTCGCACGATAGCAAGAAGAAGAGTCGGTTTACATCAGTGGGAGTGCTGGGGACGCCTGTGAATGGGTCGTTGAAGAGGACATGGGCGTTGTCAGAATGCTTCTGATGCGACGATCTGCTGTCCTGGCTCGAGTTGAAGTTTGCAGTAGTTGCGGATGAGGGTGCAGAGGCTGAGGTGGTGGAGTTGGCAGCAACCTCCAAGGCATGAGGAAATGGCAGCTTGTCCATGGTGGTCAAGATGATGGTCGGTATGGCAAACGAGTTGATGCGCCAGTCGACGACCGGAGACGATGTTTCGGAAGCGCCAGTGGACGAGTGGCAGGAAACGATGCAGATCAAGGAGAAGAAAGGTTCACGGCCAGAAAGTCGACAAGGGTGTGGATCAAGCAGTCGTTGAGCCTTTCACGCTTTGCGCACGCAAGTGAGCGGACTTTCTTGTGCTATGGTCGAAACTTCTAGGGGCATGCCTCGAAAGCAGACTCATGCAAGCCTCGCGGAGATCAGACACTGAGAGAGACCCGTGGAACAACATACACAGAGGAAGCAAGAACGGGATACGAGAAGAAGTAGAAGGAGGTGGAAATTTACATAGCTGCTCTAGCAACTTGTATAGGCCGCAAAGATATAGAGAATCTTACAAAAACAACCAAGATAGGAAAAAACGACATTGGCACGCACCATAGCATAGTTGAGGGGAGATTCGAGCGTGAGACGATGTATGGGAGAAAAGGCGCTGTAAAGCAGTAAAGAAGATTGATCCGTAACGCCTTGCAATGCCCAACCCGCGATTCTTTTTGCTTCTACTGTACACGTGTAAGAGGGAGGTCGGACGGGGCGACGATGGGAGGAACGAGGTGATGATCATGAAAAAGGTCATGACTGCCGGTTCAGGGACAGTGCCCTGATGGCGAGAGTATCCAGCTGGGGGACGTGGCAAGATTAAGGTGCGAAAGAATGCAGAATTTTAGATGATTTGGCGGACGAACTAGAGGATCCAAGTCAGCATCTGAGCAGAATGACGGGAGATTTTGCAAACTTACAGTCCAGGCACCAGCGGTACCGGCGACCAGACCACCAGAGATCATCATGGGTCTGACACCCTTTGTGCTTTTGAAAAGCATACCGCTCAAAGCACCAGCAACAATGCTGTTGGCAGCATCGTGTTGGCCGCGGTAGTGGCCGATGAAAGAGTTGAAGCCGTTGTAGACCATGGCAATGACAGCAGCCGAGTTGCCCAGGAAGGGGCCGCGACGGGTGATGGCGTTCAAGGCCGAGTTAAGGCGGAGCTTTGGCGGCGACGAGGCTGGTAGTCTGTTCAAGCCCTCTGCGAGGCCCCAGGCTCCACCAACGGTCAGACCAGCGAGGTACGTCACACCAGTGCCGTAACAGAGGTCGTCGGACCAGCCGCGCGACGGCAGGGCGCTACGGTTGCCGGGGAGCTCCGACAGAGCCTGGTCATCGAGCGACAGGTAGTCCAGAGTGTCCTGGTTGAGGCCAGCGAGGGGATGTAGCGAAGCCGGGTCAAAGGCGCCGGGTGTGTTGAAGAAAGAGTTGACATCTTGGGCCTCGAATTGTGGTTGCGACGCCGTCGTCACGGCCATGTCTTGCATGGGCGCATCCTGTGCGGGTTGTTCTGCTGTCTTGCGACCGGTAAAGGAGTCCCAGATGCCCATGTTGATGGTTGCAGTGTGTCAGATCGGAGAGAAATAGTCGTGGTTGGTTGCTGGTCGCGCTCGCAGCGGCGAAGGCCCTCGCTGTCTGACGAAACGATTTTTTGGCCGCGACCCCCGGAACTTTCCACTTCCATCCAGATCCATGCCAAGCTGCCGTTTTTGCTGGTATACCATACCGCTCCCGCTCCAACCTCTTCACAATTTGGAAAATACCACAACGCCAGATTACAGCATGAATCATCAGATCTGATCTGGTCTATCGAACAGCGGTTGCACTTTGCAGTGCTGTTGGTCATCCTAGGTAACCTTGGCTGAACACGTGCCTACCCGACTCTGCACACCATCTCGAATACCCTTCGTTCTATTGATGCCATAGACCTTCGACCACTCGCGACCGCCAGAATTTCTCCGTACATTGCTAATCGCGCGTCAACAGGGCTTCGAGACATGGCCTTCCGGAGATTAGCATGCAATATCGCGAAGCTCTGACGGGTCATCTCAAGACCCTGACATGCGATAAGCCCATCACTCGCATTCGATAATTCGCCAGCTATCTTTTGACATTTTCCTGACGAATCTGATATAGGCACCTCTTCAAGGCCAACCGAGCTTGCACAAGTCGGATCGGTGCGAGGCGATCTCAGAAGTGTCAAACATGTCAAGTACGTCTTCCGGATGCAATAGAGACCGCTTTGCTCATTGTTGCCTGAGGCTCGCCAGAAATCGGGACATGAGCACACCGTGTTTAGCTGAGGTGTGGGGTAAAGCGAAGATTACGTGCCGCGTTGGCCGCGCCAGCTTGCAATTCTGTGAATTTCGCGGTTGAGCGGGGGTGACCGCATGGTAGAACATTGGATGGGGTGGATGAAAAGGAGCAGACGACCATCCCCGCCACAGGCGCTTCGCCAACTACCTACCTACCTACCCGAGTGACTGATGCAATCGGCAGGATCCTGACCGTCTTATATTGCAAATCGTGTAGTTCACGCGGTGGACTGACAAACTCATAGCAGTCTCAAGATTTGGTGCATCAAACGGTCAATATATTCAAGTAAGATTCATGGTCGCGGACAGACATATTTCGGAGGTGATTAGCGAGAGCCTCCACTAGCACTGTGGAGCAAGAGACGGACAAAGCGTCCTCGAATTGCGAAACTCATTGCGAACTGCTCACCACATTGCTGAGTATCGCTGTGGAGGGCGAGACCTGAGAAGTGACCTTGGAGTATGGAGCATCATCATCATGCATCACGGCGGCCACTAGACGGAAGCGAAGAACGAAAGTCGCGCGCTGGGTGGGTGCAGAAGGTGTGCATGATGCATCGTCAAGTGGCTCGGTTCAATTGTTTTCTGGTCTGACAGCCTCGGCGCCCCAGTCTTGTGAAAGAGGCCACTGGACGTGAACAGTGAATACAGCAGCCAGGGAAACAGCACCAGCAATCCCAAGAGCTGCGACAGACGAAGCTTGCGGGCCAAGAAGCGAAGCGAACTCAGCAGGCAGACGGCTATCGATATCAACACGATCGCGTCTTGTTGAGGAGGACATGGCCAAGGTGGAGAGATGGGAGAAAGGAGCCGGCCAACCGCACCGCCGCAAATTGATGGAGCTGGCATCCTCGAACTTCTCATTTCGGTCATCGGCTCCAGCCGTGCCTTCTCCCTCGAGCGCACCGCCGAACCAGCCCACGCCCGTCAAAGGCTCTGATGCTCCTCATTTGATTGATACCCACTCTTCCTGGCCTTGACCACGTCTCTCTTCTCCTCGTCCCCTTTCCTCGCGATTATCACTCCTCGAGGACGAGACCCGACGGCCAGTTCAGACATTCCTTTTGCGCTTTGTCCGGTGAGTGCTTCACGGTTCCCTGCTGCTCTGCCCTTTCTTGTTGTTTCCGCGTGTCTCCCTGGGCCAAACAAGGGAAAAATTCGGATAGGGTTTCGATGAAAGAGGGCGACGCTCGGGCTAGACGCGGTGCACGCGGGCTTTGACTTTTTTTAGCATGTCGACACCAAGTTTGACCGTTGTGCTCACCAGCGGCTTTGCTTTCAATCTCCCGCCGTACTTGTCCCTACTGTTTGCTGCTGCTGCTGTTGCGACTTCGTCCGGTCTGTCGGTGTCCATCCCACTGTCCTTCTTGCTGCCCTCGTCGTCGACCGTGTTCAATTGCCCTCTGCCGCTCCTTTCTCATCCCTTGGGCCCTCGACCAAACTAACGGGAGCCGTTCAACAGTCCGCAGTTTCTGCCCCTTCGATTTTCTCACCACTCGAGTCTTGACGATCCCACCTACGACCTGGAATCTTGTACATAGTCATCCTCGACCGACGCATAGAATTTTATAGTCGCCATGTCCGCCTTCTACGAGCAAAACCAGGCCGCTGCTGCCACCGGAGCATGGCCCGCACCCGGTCGCCAGCCTTCATGGGAACAGCCTGCCCCTCCCTCGAGATCTGGTTAGTAGACACGGCTACTTGTCTGTCCGAGCCAAACATCTAAGACAATGATTCGCAGGAACCGCTTCCGCATCGAGAGACGAGCCAACCGCATTCAGTTCCCAATTCGAAGGTGCGTAGGAGAGAGACGGCAACCCGACATGAAGCCAGTTGTCCCGGGTGAAGAGGTGGACAAGGACGAGGAACATTGAGAATTGGCTCCTGTTGGGTTGGCCGGGAGAATAAGGCTTGGAAACAGCAGCTGACACGGTGTTGCAGAGATTGAGCGTGCCACCGACAACCTCGTCAAGAGCGGCAAGTGGATGGCTGGTGGAGCACCTCAGTACAACAGCCGCCGCGAGTCGATGCCTCCCATGATGATGGGCCGTGGATTCAACGCCGACTATGGTGAGTATTTCTACTCTCTCCAACATGAGCTGGTACTTACAATTGGCTGCAGCTGGTTCCAAGTCCAACTCGCCTGCCGACGGCGGTCGCATGAGCGGGCCCGGACAGGCACGTCACCACTCGGTCAGCGAATACGACGGTATGCGATCCAACTCGGCAGCAGGCCTCCAGGGCTACTATGCGTCGCAGCGCTTCGCACCGCGTCAAAATGAGGCGGAGCAGATGATGCAGGCCAAGCGAAGGATGGCTGCGCAAAGAGAGAGGGAGCTCCGCAACTATCACCAGGAGCAGCAATACAACAGGAGTAAGAGCATCGCAGAACAAGCTTAGTTAGAATGGCAAGTTGATTTCCGCCTACAGACACTTCCGCCCAAGGCCCCAACAAGCCCGACCGCGCTCTGAGCCCGGCAGCTGCCACAACCATGAGTGAAGACGAACGCCGCGACCTCATTGCCCGCCAGCACCGTGCCCTCTACGGCAACGAGTCCGCCCTGTACCCCACCTCGGAGGCCGCCGCTGTTGCTGCCCGCCGTGCCTCGCAGGACGTCAGAGGCTCCATCTCTGGCGATGTGAGAGCTTCCATCTCTGGAGCGTCCAGGGGTGGCGCCTCGCCCCTGGCTTTTGATCCTTTCCACGGCGAGCCTGCTGTTCAGATGCCTCCCCGTGATGGTGTCATGCTCCCCAAGTCGCCCAACAGCGCCTCTTCTCCGCAGTCGAACCCTACCACCTTTGGCAGTTTGTTGGGCGAGACTCAGCAGTCCAGCCGTACTTCGGTATCTTCGCCCAGCGGCTCTCCCCCTCTCGGCCATGGATCGAAGGGTGCCGCAGCAGCCCCCATCGGCACACGCCCTGTCCCCAACGCTGCGCAGAACACTGGCCTGAACAAGCGCTCGACCACGCCTCTGCCATCGCCTCTCAGCTTTGGCTTTAGTGCCAACGAGCAAGCCAGGAACGAGCGTTCCACTTCTGCTGGCCCCAATGGCTCTGCGGCTGATAAGGGCGTCAGTCTCGGTTCTTGGGGATCTAACAGCGGAGTCTGGGGTTCTGCTAAGAACAGTCTTGGTGTCCAGGCCCCTGTCTGGGGCTAGGCCTTGACTACATTCCTACGCATTACTAACCCTCTCAGTTGTAAGAGGTATGCTGGAGTTTGTTTCCTGTTTTCTTTTTTTCTTTTTCATCTCTCACATTGCATGGGTCATCGTTTTCAAGCACGGCAACACACCATCTAAACTGGACAAGAAGGTGTCTTTTGTGGGATTACGGAAAACAACTTATACCCCCGTTCATGCATCGAGTTGCGGGCCTGGGTCATTTCATCAACCCATGATAGCGGATGGGAAGCCTGTATCTCTGCAGTGGACATCAGCAACTGTAGCAGAGGGGTTTGCATCCGACTATCTTGGAGTTTGAGCTTTTTCTTTTGTCATATCAAAATGTCGTCGGACGGTGGGCGCTGGTTATCGCTATTTTAGGGATACCACATGGTTTGGCGGCTGAGATATGCCGCCTGGACATGTCTATTCTTTTGCTTCTTCTCTGGGCTTTTGGGTGGTCAGGTTATGGGAATTGGGTCGGAGTCTTTATACAGTACGAGGGGATGGGGCTGGTGGTTGCGCGTGTCATGGGTAATTTGTACGGACGGCATCAAACGGGACGGGCAGGCAAGTCGTCTTTTCGGAAATGTATCAAAAAGCGTGTTTGGCTGGGTCATATGACTGATTGTAATGGCATATCGCTGTGAATTGCTTCGAACTGTGATGGCTCTGCTGCTGTTCCCCAGAGAGCGTGACAGCGTCGGGAGTCCAGACGGCGGTGGCCGACAGCGAAAGTAGGAGCTGCTGCCAAGATGCGCCCGTGCACTTTTGCTGGCCCCTAGGAACAGCTGGTGTCAACTGGAGCATCGAAGGAGAGAGAGACCAAGAAGCTTTCGACAGCACAACGACACCCTCCACGCCCATCAATTGCTGTTCTGACTCGATCGTCGCTATCTTTTGTATTCGACTCCTCTAGCGATCCAGCTGCGACTCACATCCACCCCCGGCTCTCCATTCCAACTCGGCCATCATGGTATGCCCACCTGTCCCCACTCGCTCCTTCACACCGTGGTCTGCGTCTGTCCTTATAGCCATACCACGCCTGTGCCTGTCGCTTGACCCAACCGCCTGAGAGTTGTTCTTGGAAAGACACATTAGAACTGCCGTCTATTGGCAACAAGCGACACAATCATGGCAGCAATCTACGATGGCCTTCCCAGACCGTCACACGACTCGATTACACGTACTCGTATCTGACACAGCTGCACTCAACAGTCTTCTCCTCGTCCCGCTTCTCCTGTCAACGCCGCTGCCTCGACCGGCTCTACCACTGCTCGCGCCGCATCTCCCAGAGCCCCCGGCGGTCCCGCAACCGCCATTCGCAGAAAGGCTGCTGCTGACCGTGCCGACCGCGCTGCCAATGTCAGACCCAGCAGCACTCGCGCCGCAGGTGCCGGTGGTAGCAGCAGTACCATGTTGAGACTCTACACCGACGAGTCACCAGGCCTCAAGGTCGACCCCTTTGTCGTCCTCGTCCTCTCCGTCGGCTTCATCATCTCAGTCGTCGCGCTACACAGTACCACTCTCCATGTATCCAAGCAAGAGTGTAATGTTTCACTGACACCCGACGCGCAGTTCTGGCCAAGATCACCAAAAAGTTCTCCTCGTAGACACATACCCTTCTATCAGTCTCGTGCTTGCGATACTGGTCTCGTCCTTTACTGTGCTCTTGCACCTTTTCTTGTATCTCCCATACGGTCGGCGTCGAGTTGTTTCTTATTTGTGCTGGGATGGAAAAAGACAAAAAGTCGCTTTTATACCAGATTCCGTCGCCCCAGGTTGTCTTGTCTCTTTTCGTTATCAAAGAATACCAGATTTTCGTCGTGGATCTTGCAGTGTTCTCTGTCCCTCGTCCAAGATATCATCGCCGTCCTGCGCATCTCGAGAGTGTGTGTCGCGCAAAGGACAGCAACTGCAAGCTCTGGCAGTATAGGCGCGCGTATAGCAAGCTTGTGACTTGCGGAGCGATTCTCGGCCCTTTGGCGGGTGCCCCTGATTTATCCACAGTTTATCCTGAGCCGAGCGGGTAGCTTATCGTCGCATGGCCGTGGCGGCAAGCGCGTGGGGGATGTTTGAGGTGCGGGCCGAGTGTTGGTTGGCGGCTAAAGTCAAGAGGCTCCCCACTTTGTTTTCGGTTGCGTAGTGCCCCTCCATGCATCCACTCTCTGTATGTTTCCGCCAGGCTGGCCGGGTAGAGTGTGATGTTTGATGCGGAAGAATGCGCCGTCTTGTTTCTCGAAGATCGAACGGGCAGAAGGGGAGACGGGATTGGAGCATGGCAGTTGGTTGTGGCTCAAAAGTGTAGGCAGGTGCCACCAGGGTGCATGCATTCTTTCTCAAAATTTCAATTCTGTTTCTCTATCTTGTCCAGAAAGTGCTGTGACAGCTACTCCATCTTCGCCTCTCCCGCCTAAAGTCGAACGACCGCTTTGTCCACCCCACTAAAACCTCCTCGCAACCTGTACGCAGCCGCCGTTGGCTGCCACCCAAAGAACCATGATGAACGTGCTCAAGCCTTTTGCACGGTAAGTATTTAAGACTCGAAGCCTCCTCCTCCTCAGACAGCTGACTCTACTCCTCTCTCTTCCTACAGATCTGCTCCTTTACTCGCCTCCAGAGCTACTCTACGCTACTCGGCCATTGCAAGACCTACTTTCACTTGCTACAAAAGAATTGAACCTGCTGCATTCCGCCACTACTCAGCCAAGATGCCTTCCGCCCCTACTGTCAAGCTCAACAGCGGCCACGAGGTGGGTTCCTACTGATCAACGAGCAAGAAACCACAGGCCACTAATTCCCAGCACAGATGCCTCTCGTTGGTTTCGGTCTCTGGAAGGTCGACAACGACACTTGCGCCGACACTGTCTACAACGCCATCAAGGTTGGATACAGACTCTTTGACGGTGCCTGCGACTACGGCAACGAGAAGGAGGTTGGTGAGGGTGTTGCCCGTGCCATCAAGGACGGTCTCGTCAAGCGTGAAGACCTTTTCCTTGTTTCCAAGCTCTGGAACTCGTTCCACGACGCCGACCAGGTCAAGCCCATTGCCAAGAAGCAACTCGCAGACTTGGGCATTGACTACTTTGACCTGTACATCATCCACTTCCCCGTCGCCCTGAAGTATGTCGACCCCAGCGTCCGCTACCCTCCCAGCTGGACCGACGAGAACGACAAGATCACCTTCTCCAAGACTCCCCTCTCCGAGACATACAAGGCCATGGAGGAGCTGGTCAACGAGGGTCTCGCCAAGAGCATCGGTGTCTCCAACTACAACGGTGCCCTCATGCTCGACCTCCTCCGTTACGCCAAGATCACTCCTGCCACTCTCCAGATCGAGCACCACCCTTACCTCACCCAGAAGGGTCTCGTCAACCTCTGCAAGGAGAACAACATCCACGTTACTGCCTACTCATCCTTCGGCCCTGCTTCCTTTGTCGAGCTGAAGATGCAGAGAGCACACGATACTCCTCTCCTCTTCGACAACGAGACCGTCAAGAAGATTGCCGACAAGCACAACAAGTCCGCTGGCCAGGTCCTGCTCAGATGGGCCACCCAGCGCGGTGTTGCCGTTATTCCCAAGTCCAACAACAAGGACCGCCTTGCCCAGAACCTCGATGTCTGCAGCTTCGATCTTGCTGAGGACGAGATTGAGGCCATCAGTGGCCTTGACAGAGGTCTCCGCTTCAACGACCCCGTCAACTACGGCCTCAACATCCCCATCTTCGCCTAAACATTTGGCCGACTCGAGAGCGATAGAACTGGGTATTACTCGCTTGGAAGAAAAGAAGATGAACTGTATACCTTTTTATATCCCTAGTGCATTCACTACGAACTGAACGAATTTTAATTATTTTGTCCTCATTTTGCTGTTGTCCTCTAAATCCAGAACGTGACGTTGGCATCATCACATGAATAGAAGACGTGAGACGATGGATACCGTACTCGAAAGCCACCATCTCATCTTTGCTCACATCGTGCCGCTCGTGCATAATGGCATGCCATGATCGTCCAGACATCCTTGTCTTCGAACCGTGTCTGCACAAACAGACCCCGCGACAGCTTCCCCACGGAAAACACGTCATTGCTCACAGCGTGTACCCACCTTTATGTGCTCACATCCTCGACTTGTCAAGTTACAAAAGAGCTGGACTTTCTGCTTCTGAATGTGATCTCTCTTCTTCATCTTAAACTTTTGCAAACACTGGACCAAGACACGCTCAAAAGTTCAATCTACCAATCATCAACAAGACCATACCAAACACAACGCTCCAACCTTAAATCAAAATGTCTGAGAACAACAACTCTGCCCAACAGCCCAAGCAGGGCGGTGGCCTCTTCGGTGGTATCGGCAATGCTGCCGGTGGTCTCGCTTCTGGTGTTGGAGGCATCGCATCAGGTTTGTTTATATACTTATCCCCAACAGTAACAACAAACTAACAAATTGTAATAGGCACTGTCAACACCGTCGGAGGTGTCGTTGGCAACGTCGGACGTGGTGTTGGAAAGACGCTTTCCGATGCTTCTTCCGGACTCGAGAACACGGCCAAGGGTGCTGGTGGTTCTATCAATGATGTTAC
>Ga0268251_10000309_pt1 | contig 16236 bp, 21 predicted proteins | sample AgamicAsMae_FD_200527 | JGI IMG/M metagenome (GOLD analysis project Ga0268251, IMG submission 200527) | Agave microbial communities from Guanajuato, Mexico - As.Ma.e (v2) (version 2) | ecosystem: Host-associated > Plants > Phyllosphere > Phylloplane/Leaf | place: Guanajuato, Mexico | collected...
GATCATCACAACAAACAATGGAAACCTACCTTGGTGAGCACACATATGTACGAGTCACGAAATCACTTCAATAGCTCCATATTCAGACAACAGCCCTTGGTTTATCACAGTAGTCAGGAACCTTTCGTGCCGTTGGATAATGACTAGAGATAGTTCCAGCGGTCCGAGATGAGCAAGCGGAGCATTCACGCATTGGATTGCCAATACCAGTGACGGCATCGCTGTATGGACAAAGACCTTGCTCAACTGGACGCAAGAGTCTGCGCATCATCTGTCGCATAGCGATCAGGATTCGATCAGGGTGGATGTCGTGCATGCAAGCGTGCATACACGACGCCAATCCTGCAACCTGCCCGTCTAATGCAGGCCTGGTTCAGAAAGGCTGCAGGAGACTCGCTGCACCTCGCACGAGCGAGTGAGGGCTGACACAGAAAGCCCCAATGTTCCAATTTCCCGTCCTAAACCAAAGATGTACTCGCTCGTGCAAGCCGCCGTGAAGAAAAGCGCGGGCGAGCCCCCGCCGCCGTTGGAACGAAGAGGGGCTGCATCGAACGGCGCTGTCTCAGCTGTTTTCAGAGCGCTGTCACGAACGAACCTGCAGACCTAAGTCGGTCAGAGTACCAGCCCCTGCCTAAGCTGAAGAACGTCCATGACTCGATTGTCGCTCTTGCCTTGGAAGCCCGCATCCCGTTGTGGACTGTCTTTCTAGCAAGAGCCGGATTGGAAGCCAGTCCATACCGACCACAGCCACGTCTTCCGTGGTACCACAATCGTGGTGTGCTAATACGGCCCGCTGCCCGCTGCCTCTAACCCTCTTTTTCTTCCTTTTTCTCCATACACACGTGCTGTTGAGCCTCCGAAGATCTTACTCTCCGCGGAAAGTTACAAGTCAATCTGATCGTTTCATTGAGTCCTTCTTTCGCTGGCGCCCGACGGTGTTGTCTCTGCCCATGGTCTTCATCCAATATTGACATCAAGTGCCATCGACCTTCCCTCAGGATCAATTCGTGCCCAGGACAACAGGTTTCGACCTAAGGCAGTGCATACGCCACGGATGTCGCGGCTACAGTAGTGATCCCACCCACAGCAAGAGTTCTGCAACCTGCAACCGCTCACAGATCGCGCTTCCATCTCCACCTGGTCTTCGGGCTCGAGCCGCTCTCGAAAGGGCAGGTACAGTCCCGCGTTACCGATCGATTCGCAGCGAGCATCATGCTTGTAAGAATCCCAGCTCATGCGTGCGGAGAAGGCAGTCAAGGTTCGGGATGACACGCATGCAGACAACACTTCCTTCGGTCTTCGACAAATGGCAGGCACTGAAGAGTTGTACATGTCAACATGAGCACCGGAGTGTTTCTTGTGACTTCATAGCCGATCTTTCCGGTATTTGCTCATGTTCTCCGCCAAGAGGGAGTTTCGAGTCGTGCGGTGTGCGAAAACACTTCGACTCCAATCATATCACAGTGACCGAGTCAACAAAGTGATACCCTAACCTGCCCTACCAATTGGAGCGGTCTCGCCTACTCACCGTTGTCCGAGCTGTTTACGGAATACTGTCTGCCCTGATCTGCATTGCAACTCTATAAACGATGGTGTGTGTTGCAAAGACGGCAGGATTCAAGTGTGCTTGGCTATGGTATTGCCTTGGTGCGAAGGCAACGTTGATGCCTGTTTCCAGCTGAGCCCCCACTCACACGGACTTTTCTCCGATAGCTGGATGACATCCAGAGGGCGCCGTGACGAGGTCCACTCGAGGGCTGAGAAGGAACAGTTCCAGGTTTATACACTGATAGTACCATGGAGAAGGAGCATCTGCTCTACCGCTCTTACTGTTGTTAAGGCAGCGATTCTTGTGAGGCTACTCCTTCCGCGGTACACATCCACCACAGCATCGCTGAAATCTCTAAGAACGTTGTTGTGTATCTGATGAACCACAGAGTCTCCCGCGTACGCTGCATGGAAGATAAGTCTGATCAGTACATGTTCACAGTCATGCACGATAATCGATTCCTGACAGTATGAAAAACTTCATACCAGGCATGATACATGTATGAGAGAGTCCATACTTTGGCAAGAGCCATCGAGTCTACTCACGCTTCCTCTGATAATCTAGTAGTGAGGGTCCTGGCTATCGTGCTCCTTCTTGTGATGCCGAGCATTTCGTGCGCCAATGGTCATTGAGAATCTCTACCTCTCAGGTCTATCTCAATGGACAAGGTAACCCACTAGCAGTACTTGAGATTGTCCTTATCGTCATTCATAAGTGTTCATATGGCCAATTCCACATAGCTTTCGAGGATCATGTCAGTATGCGTTGTGGACGTGTCTGCTGTCCATCACAGCATGCAGTCGGGCACTGAAAGCTGTTGCAATAACACGCAGCAACATTAGAACGACCAAACTACACAAGAATTGTAGTGTTGACTTTCATAGTCACCATGCAATCGACACCACTGTCTCTATGTGGCTTCTTCCATGGTATTGGAAGTTTGCCAGCATATCAAGAAAATGAATATTTAAGACAGAGTCGTCCCACGAACTTGGCCAAACTCGCAACAAGATACCGTCGACTCAATCTTAAGTATGAGTGAGGTACAGTATCTGGATCAGATTCTATATCTCTAAGTTTCTTTGTGTTCAGAGCATGTTTGATCCTCTTGGTATCTGTGATTTGATCCCTGCATCAAATTTTCGAGTCTGATGGGAGGTTGAGCCTTGATCACTGTGTTCAAGACAAGTACTTGTTCGGCGAACAGGAATGGAACAAGAAGCTGTGAGAAAGCGTCAGACCAGCATTGGCTAGAAAACATCGGGAAGTGCATTCTATATCTACCCCATGATTCTATCGCAGCATGATGTACCAAGATCACTCATCTATAGAGCTTCTCAGGACTCAGATCTCCAACCACTTCAGCACGATCCAGTGTTGCAAAGACAACGTGGCCGACTTCGTCTTCAACTCTGGCATCGCCAATCTTGACATTGACATCTCTCAGTAAACGCGCTCTCTCCATAGCACCCAAAGATTCTCCACCAGATGGCACACTCATGTACGGGTTGTTGTATGTGAAGCTCGACACATAGCCCATCATATCAGGAGCGTGGCATATATGACTTAGTGCAGTTCCCACTGATCCAAGCATGAGAAGTATACACGATGACACCAGAAGGAGTGAAAACCAAACGTAGTTGCACTTGTAAACTTCGGTAGATATAGTGATCGAAGAGTTTGCGAACATCGGCAGGAACGGTGGTAGAGTCTCATCGTAGACTTCCGTGCTGATAGATTGGTCCGAAGTCTTCCAGATGTCTTCATTTGGAGCAGGTAGATCGCCTGTGTATGCCAAGGGAGCAAGTGATAGTTGCAAATAGGTATTCATCAGCTGTCCCATCCGTATGGCAAAGAGGTCGTTCGGAAGGGTACTGAGCTCGGGCAGTCCTGCTGTTGCTGTACCAAAGGGTATATGTGCTCCCCTAACATAGTACTCACTGGGGGAAGTATCGCCATTGTGGACACTGCCAGTTGCTAGCGGGAAGTCTTGCATGAAATGATAACTCAGAACAAAAGATTCGAGTAAAGTCAGATTCGGATTGCGGTGTTGGTACTTGATGGAAGGTCGAATTGCTTTTACTCTGCACCCATTCCCAGTACATTGAGCTTGGGCTTCAGTGTAGACTAAAGTCACGGTACAGTTCCGAAGAAGCACCGTCGACGAACTCGAGTCCAGACTACCAAAGAGTATATTCCTTGGGATCCGCAAAGAGGAGTCTGAGTTTGTCGTGACGGTCTGATCAAGCAGAACGTTGTCCACTCGCTCATTGGACATTGGTGTGTGAGTGTCGAGAAAAAACGATGTGATGGTATTCTTGGCATTGTTCGTGAACATCGATTTATTGTTCGAAGACCAGACTAGACCAAGCTGTTTGATGAGGGCGGGGTCTTTCTGGGAAACATTGTAGGCTGGGAGAGGACATTTGAGGTCCATATAAGCATATTCGAAGGTGAGTTCTTGTAGAGTCTGCGGCTTTCTAACCAACCCAGCTAGTGGAAGTCCAACCAGAGAACTGTAGTTGTCTGCCGAGGTGCGGTCCGGAATAGTAGTCCAGGTACCAGACTGGGATGGCACATCTTCCGAGATTGGCAACCATGGAATCTTGAGATTTTCCCAGGTATCTTCATCAGAATTCTTTACAGACAGAGGAGCAAGTAGGTTAGCACTGTATAGAGCGTTGATAGCCTCCAAAGAGGTAGCGAGGCTAACACACCATTCTCGATACCGTAAGAGCTCATGCTGCCCGTTGGAAGGTATAGAATCGGCAGACCACCTTCGACTCGAGCCTCCGTGGCAGTCTCTAGAATACGGAGAGATGCTTGACCCCCGAGAGGAGACAAGCACCATAGAAGAGTCAAGTGAGCCCCAAAGACAGTAAAACGCCTCAGGAGTACTTGGCTCTCGAAAGTGCCCCATACTGTTTGACTTGCCAGGAGCAGTTCCAGAACACCAAGCTTCATACCTCGCTCGGCATAATATCGTGCAAACATTTTCAAGGATTTTCCTGCTACTGCCGCAAACAGAATTGGATATATTGAAGGTCCCTGGATCTAATCAGCACTGTTTCATCGTTACACAAGGGACACGGGTGGATCATGGCTTAGCAGAGCAGATGATGTAAGAGAATATATGAAGAGGGTCAGATCACAGATACCGAAATCATGACTTACAAGACGCGTGATAATCTTGATATTGTGACCAAGTCCATTCCCATCAACGGGCTTCCCATCTAGTTGAGCTGCTAGTATAGCAAGTACTAAGGGAGATAAGAAACGGCCTTCAGACTCTCAACTTGAACATACTGATGAATGCAATCGGCGCAAAAGTGATCAGAGCTTCGCAAAGGTTGAGAAATAACGCCAGTGTAGTATTGTTCCTCAGTTTGCGAGGTTCAATTGGCCAATCCTCAACAGAGAGCTGCTCATCGATGGCCTGAGCCCATGAGTTGGTTTGCGACTTTCTGTTGTTTGTAGAAGTGCTCTGTGATGGTAGGTGCATCGGATGGAAAGTGTCACAGGGATGACACGGGTGACTATTTCCATCTTGGACCGACTCGTAAGAAGGAAGCGATGGTCCAATATCTCGGCCGGGTGTCTGTGACAAGGAATTGGTAGAAACGCTCTGAGAAGCCATGTTGCCCAAGGATCATTGGCAAGATGATAGTTCTGGAAACTATGTCTTCAATATAAACACCGTACGATCTTGATGCATCCTCCATGCACTTAGCGCTCCACATATTCAGGCAGACGCGGGCAGATAAGGCCAGTAGCAATGCAGTAACCTTAGGTCAAGCGCCAGCTGTATGCAGGGCTGATATGAAGTGGACAAGCCGGCGGCAATGAATAGCCTCTTCATTTCTCGGTGACTTCGAGACAATTCTTATGATGTGCCGGAGGGTCGCCTTTTTAAAAGTGATGAAGAGCGATAATCGTCTTGTAAACAAATCGGTAAGATCGTTGACAGATACTCTGATCGTCCTATACATGGACCATATAGTATCATTGACCATGTTGTATCAAGCACGAGATGCCTAGCTTAGGGACCATGTTCTTCTTGAGGTACCTAAGAGAATCGATTGAGCGATATCCGTCATTTGAGAAGATGGAAAGGATGGCAGATGGGTTCCGGAATTGTTTCTGTGTTGAGAGCGTGAAGGTCTTTTGAACAACACGATGCCATCGCTGTGCGATTTGGTTGGTGCATAGAGCTTCCTGCGAATTTGATATTGTCGGTCAAGTTCATCATGTCGTTTCACATTCAATCTTTGAATGTGTGCTTCGGCGGTTCGATAGCGCGCAAAGTCCAATCACATAGCTGGTTGCTGTTGATTGCATAGACTTAAGCGCCTGGCGCTTCATACGTGCCGCATTGGTTTTGTATCATAAAGCTGCTCATCTGCCAATCGACGTGCAAGAAGTCGCAGTGATACAACAGGGTCGTACCTCCTTCGCCATGGACGATTTGACTTACAGAAGCGGTGCCATGTTCTCAGCTTGCACCGCGTTGCCCTTGCTTTGTCAACAGGTCTCGCACATGTTGTGCATAGTTATGCTGTGCAAACCACAGCTTTGTCGGAAGACTCTCGGCTTTCTAAACTCAAAAGAGAATCACGTCTGGAACACCTTCAGGCTCAACAAAAGGACATGCTTTTGCGACGTGATCTTGGTTCGATGGCGATTCGCTTCCCGGACACAGTGGACCGTTCTTTTGTACTGTTGTACAAGTCCATCGACCCCTCACCAGTGGTGGAGTCCTTGGGTTTCGGCTCACCACTTCTTCCGCGTTCCCACCTGCAGGTTGCAGACAGAGATCAGGCTGCTTCGATGACCACACCAAGTACGCAAGGCGGCTAACATGACCGGTCGATGCAGTGCATCGCTGCTCAGTCCTGCGGTCGTGACATGCAGGTTTCGCGTTGACTTTGCGGTCTTGAATCGCGACTGGCCAGCCAAAGAGGGACTTCACGCAGAGGACTGACGGGCGGTTCCATGCGCGAAACAACCCTCGTGCTCAGGAATACGATTCGATCTTGTCTGAAGCCACATCCAAGTCGTCCACCAATGGAGGTTCGGGACCAGTTTCCATCTGGATCACCTTTCTTCTCAAATCAGCATAATAGTTCGCGCGAGCGCCTTGACAGCAACAACGACAACGACTTTCTGGGACAATCGATAAACAAGAAAGTTGACTGCGCCGAGGCCGCGCACGAACACGATGAACACGTTTTTGCCCTCGTTGTCAGATCCACACCCCTGACGCTAATCACCTTTTACCGAGTCGCCCGGCCAATGATCGTTTACTCCACGCACATCACAAGCATGTGGCTTTCCAAGGAACTCGGGCTCTAGACCTAAAGCGGTGTGGCTTCAGGCACGAAAAAAAGAATCCGCAACTGCGGATGGATGGCTATTTGGCGAATTGAATCGACTTGTTGCACCGCAATTGAGTACAGTACCTCGTGACTTCTAGTCTTGTCTTTGCATCGGCCAAGTTTGCAGAGTTTTTCCTTTGTGCGAAGACACTAGCATGCGACAGTGGAGAACATGACTGAGATAGATGGGCCGCCTTCTTTTGCTGAGCTGCAAGAGAAGAATCTAAGCACCCCGCAACCCGGCCTAGAGTGGCATGTGGCGCATGTTATTGGATCCGTTCAAAAAAGCCTCCAGGGGGAAGGTGCGCTAGACAGGTACCGGTTGAGCTCGGGAGGGGAGGACCGTCTAGCGGCCTTGCATTGAGGATCCCATTGAACTCCACGGCTGTGCTCTAGCACTGTGTCGCCAAAGACTACAAGAAGGGAACGCTCATCCACCCTGTCACGCTCTTCTTCGTTATTCACAGGCTTGAAGTCTTACGGTTGTCACTTTCACTCTCATTTCTCCCCCCATTCACTCCTTCCTCGTTCTAGGAATCACGTATTCCTGTACACTCTTTCAATCCTTACTTACACACCTATACGGTCTCAACCAAACCAGAGTTGCTAGTCAATTCGTTCAGTCTTTCCATCAATCCAGAAACAACCAGCTTCACTCTTTCAAGCCTTTCTTAACATTACCATCAAAATGAAGTCCTTCGGAATTATCGCTGCTTCTGCACTCTTCGGAGCTATTGCCAACGCTGCTCCTCTCAACAAGCGCGATGTCGTCTGGGTCACTGAGATCGAGACTGACATTGTCACTGTTCCCGTTACTATGACCGTCTGGGCTGGCGCTGAGGAGACCACTACTGCTTCGACCACAACCACTCAGAGCAGACACGGACACCAATTCTTCCACTCCAAGGCACCCAAGGCTTCGACCACATCTACTTCCGTTTTTGTTGCTCCTACCACATCCAGCACCTCGGTTTACGTCGCACCTACTCCTTCGACCACTTCTGTCTACGTTGCTCCCACCCCTTCGACCACATCTATCTACGTTGCCCCCACCACCACCAGCAGCTCTGAGGTCTATGTTGCTCCTACTACTAGCAGCACTGAAGTTTATGTTGCTCCCACCACTTCCTCTGTTTATGTCGCACCTGAGACTACTTCCACCTACGTTGCTCCCACCGTTGAGAGCACTTCAGTCTATGTCGCTCCTACCACCAGCACTACCAGCAGCGCCCCTGCGGCAACCACCAGCGCCTCTTCCGGCGCCAGCAGCGGTCTGGCCGCATCTGGTACTGAGTACTCTGGAGATCTGACCTGGTACGATGTCGGTCTTGGTGCTTGTGGATTGACCAGCACTTCTGATGAGGCTATCGTTGCCATCTCCCAAAAGATCTTCGATAGCCCCGATTACGCTACCGCCAACCCCAACTTGAACCCCCTCTGCGGCAAGTCCGTTACCATCAAGGGCAAGAACGGTCAATCCTACCAGGCCAAGGTTGTCGACCGCTGCGTTGGCTGTGCCGAATCCGACCTTGACCTCAGCCAGGACTTCTTCAACACTGTTACCAGCAACGGTGACGGCCGTGTCTCTGGCATGTCCTGGAGCTGGAACTAAGCCAATCTGCTGCAACACTGATGACAGTCTACTCAGCCACTTCCGCGAAGTCAAGTAGACTGGCCATCACCCGCTCATTTCGTACTTCACTTTCGCTAGCGCCGCGAGCTCGATGCTTTGCATGATTTCTATAAACGAATTGGGAAAAAGGAAAATGTGACAGGCAGTGCCTGACCGTTACAGGAACCAAATGGTGGCATGTACTTCAATTCTTTTCTATCTGTTGATAGCTTTTCTTCTCTTCTTGTCGCTATGTTCTTTCAGGGCGGTGGTTTGGAGATTTTGACTGTCGAGTTCATCAAATTGAAACACGTAAGCGTCGTCGCTTCACGAAACTTCATCGTATACTGTGTACCGTTCTCTTTACTCTCGCGTGTGCAGTGGCATCATCGGGTTCCTCATAACGTTGCATTGGAAAGCCGATCGTCCTCTGCCAAGGGCATTGACCATCTATTTTAGGAGCGCAATAAGGCCGGCACAACGTCAGAAAGAAACGACATGGCGAGATGCTGTTGTGCTGTTTTGCGCAGCAATTACGAGATCTCGGGAGGAAAGTTGCGGGCTTGTTTCTGTCACTCAAAAGTGTGTGTGTGGTGCTCGAGGCTCAAGCAGCAGTCAAACAGAAAAAAGGCTGGTCCGACTCGGGAAGGAGCGATGGACTTTGATCAGGTGCTCGCATAATCCGGCTCAGGTCAGGCTTGGCTAAACCTTGCAGCTTAATAAAGAAGCGGGCGCGGTCGAGTCGTGCGTCGAAATGAGATGTTGTCCTGGCTTGATGGAGTCGGTGCAACAGTTGGTAGAGATGACGGTGGTCAGGACGAGCAGACAGAGCAGCAGGTTGCCATGGGTATGAGCAGCAGATTACCGTGACGTTTGGTCGGCAGCAGACGCTGGATCGAGGCAGGGTTTTGTTCCGAAACAGGCATGGTTGCGGCTTCAACTTTAATGATTGGCCAAGGGCGAAAAAGAGGAGGCAGACGAGGCCCCAGGGTCAAGATGAAACCTCAAATGCGAGAGACTGTGCCGTCCTGGGCTTCCAAACAGTGACATTGTTGTCTCGATCGACGTCTCCAAAGCAGCATCGAGTGGTAAATAGCAAAGGCAGACAGACAGAGCGAAGTCTTGACAAGCTTAAGACGGATCATCGCTGCACGCACGTATCAACGATCGGGGGACGAGCTTGCTGGAGTCGAAAAATAGGCGGCACAGCACGAACGGACGGACAGGGACAACCCTTGGCCTCGTCGCTGATCTCAAAGACAAGACTCTGCTGGGCTGAGGACCGAACGTCTCCAACACGCATACACTTCCGACCTGCATTTGCCCTTCACATCCTCAACATATTTCGCGACCCAGCTCTGTATCGACCGGGCCTTCGTCGCCGACTAAGCCATTGATCCATATCGCTCGTATCACTCTGCTCTTGCATGATACGTCTCTCCTCGGCTGGATAATCATCGACTTGCACCTGGCTTTGTTCGACCGCAGTCATGTCCAACTCTACAGGTAAAGCGGCCGTGCACGTCTTCTTTGTCTGCGACTGACAATGGAATAGCTGTTATCACCACGCCGGCCTCGTCGACATTTCTTTCAAGCACCACCCAAGATGCCGCACAGTCGTCCTTCTCGTCCGTCGTCGCATCTTCCGTGTCATCCGAGGTCTTCTCGTCAGCAACTCAAATGGCTAGCACCGTGACCGTCGAGCCATCCTCGACAGACGTCGTCACCTCGATCGTGTCGGCCTCTTCACGACCTGCTTCCACCCAACTCATCACTTCGGTCGTCACCGAAAGCGCCTCGAACGGAGGCTCTTCCAACGCGCCCGTCACAGTCGTCGTCACCTCTGTCTTCACTCCTTCAACCACTACTGCCGCCCGAGGATCATCGGCTTCTTCAGCTGCCAGCTCTTCGTCTTCAGCAGCTGGAAGCCTGCCCAACGGCACTTCGAACAAAGGCTCAAACAACTCAAGTGGCCTCAGCACTGGTGGAAAGACCGCCATTGCCGTCGTTGTTCCTGTTGTCGTCGTCGCGCTTCTGGTCCTCGCCGGTCTGTTCTTCTGGAGGAAGCGCAAGCAAGGAAAGATTGCCAAGGAGGAGCGCCGAAAAGAAGTCGAAGAGTACGGCTACAACCCCAACAACGATCCCACTCTACCTGTTGTCGCCGCCGATGGATCTGAGATGGCTGAAGACTCCAACGGTGGCTACCGTGGCTGGGGCAACACTTCCATGTCCAACCGCAAGGCTTCAACTACTCTGTCTGGCGGGCATACTGCTGGCCAGCTGAGCGACACTGGAAGCCAACCTGGAGGCTACGTACCTGGCAGCCCGACTGGCAACAACTTCTCGGATGGACACAGTGGCGACACTCTTATGAACCAGCGCGAAACTTTCAGCAGCGATGACCTTGGTGCGCTCGGTGCAGCTCCAATCGCTGGTGCTCACCGCAACAACAATGACATCCGCCGTGGACCTTCCAATGCTTCTTCCTCTTATTCAGCTGGAAACCACAGTGAACGCTCCGATGTCTCGGCCGGCGTTGGCCAATCGAACCAAGCCTATTCTCCTACAGAAATGTACGGGGGTAGCTACGGCGGCTTTGGGCAACACGGTCCATACGGAGACGGCTCATACGGCGGCGGCGACAGTGGTATGCCGATCGTCCGTGATGTGAGCGCTAGAAGGAACACACGTATCGAGGCTGGAGGCAACTACCAGTCAGGGAACAGCGGTATCGCACAGAACTTCTGAGCTCTGATGCGACACTCTATCCTTTGCTTCTTTACGAATTTCCTTGTCATTTTTTCAGTCAGCCAGCGCCTTTTGAACATTACTTCACACGGGATGCCATGGCCTCGGCCTTCCCTCTATTCCTTCCTCTTTGTCAGTTGATCTTGTTTGATATTTTGGGTACAGCGCAGGTCGGATGTTTATACAAATTGTCTCATATTATCTATCTCATTGCTTGTTGCCATCTCGTGAATGAGATGGCAGTCACTTTTATAATGGTACTTGGCTCCAAACTGTGAGAGATGCTAGGGAGGATGTGATGGAGGTAGAGGCGATGGACGAGGATGGAGAAAGACCAGGTTTTACATATCTTGACTATATCTGATTCTACTTTTGTTGTTCTTCAATTAGTCTCGAAGAAACGTGTGCTTGTCTCAAGAGTGATCTTATGCATGTCCGCTAAGCAGGCAGGTGCAGATGCGTGACGTCGATCTGAAGCGAAACGCGACTTCTGGATGGATTCGCGTCGCCCGTGACAGGAGAAACATCTTTTACTTCCACCATTTGTCTTTCTGAGCATTTTGCTGTCCATACAGAAGTTGTACAACATGGAAGCTATTCAGACGGCTTTTGGCCACGACACGGCCTTGTGCGATCGTATTCTCGCTGCCGCAAGTGAGTTTCCCCTACATTCTTGTCTAACCTTCGTACTGCCTCCTTGGGTTGATGAGATGGGCACCCCCCGTTGGCAGACCACAGTGACTAATATATTCACAGAGGAGAATCGCGACCAGATGCAACTATTCGTCGACATCGCCAAATACATGTCGCAACACATGTCAGGGAAAAGAGCCTTAGAAGACGATGCCAATCAGGCTTCCGACGCAAAGAAGAGAAAGATGCAGACCAATACTGCACCACCGCAAGCAGCTCTAGACTCGACTGTCACATTCAACCAAAAAGATCTTGTCAATATACTATACTCAGCTCCGGACACGAGCTTCGCAGTACCACAGAGAAAGAAGATGACAGTACAACTGGCGGCAGACCCGCAGAGACTTGAAGAAGGTGCCATCAGGGTCGTACACGAGGCCTCAGGTGTCAATCTGGCCGTCCCATTTAGCAAAGTTGGTAGGGAATACTCAAGACCCTTGTACGAATTGAGGATTCAGAGCTGACAAGCACGATAGAGCAAGTCTTCTGTCTTCCTGTGCCCGAGAAAGCGACACGACAGTGGAACTTTGTCGTCTTTACCAACCAGACCATCGATTTAAAGACAGGCGATAGAGCCACCGAGGCCGAGCAGATTGTGTGGACCATGTCCGAGACAGCCCCCACCAACGTCAAGGCTGCCGATGGCTTCGCACCGCTAGACGTTGACACATATGTGACCAGTGCTATGAGATCGCTGAACGTCTGCATGAAAGGTCATGGCAAGAACGTCATCATCCCTACCGAGCAAGAGTTTGCGAGCGCCATACCTCAGAGCCATAGAAAGGGCGAGGCTGCGTACCACGTCAAGGCTCACAAGGGAAGCAAGGACGGTAAGATGACTCTGAGTATTTTGCTATGTATCTTTACTAAAGTGTTACAGGTTACCTATTCTTCCTCTCTGTCGGGATCGTCTGGGCCTTCAAGAAGCCTTTGGCACTCTTCACGTTTGAGAACATCGAATCAATCTCATACACATCTGTCTTGCAACGCACTTTCAACATCGTCATCACTACCATGCCAGATCCCGCAACTGGTGAGAAGCAGGATATTGAGTTCTCCATGCTAGATCAAGCAGACTTTGCTGGCATCGACGAATACGTCAAGCGTCACGATCTCAACGACGCATCGATGGCAGCCGACCGTCGCGCGAAGAAACTCAACATCAACCCTAAGCCCAAGACTGAAGCTACAGATGCAGAGAACGCAGGCGCGGCAGGTGCAGACGAGGATGACGAGATGACCGAGCTTCAGAAGGCCGAGCAGGAATTGCAAGACCAAGAGGACGAGGAAGAAGAGGACTATGATCCCGGCTCTGACAGTGAGAGCGGGGGTTCCGATTCTGACTCTGAAGACGGAGAAGGTGGCGGTGAAGGTGGTGCTGAGGACGAGGAAGAAGAGGCGGAATTTCTCGAGGATGAAGACGAGTAGAACTCGGATCCATACTGGTTTGCAACCGTAGAACTGGGGGGCAAACGCGAGCTTGTGTGATCAGCACTCACAGGGAGCTTGTACCAAGAGGCTCGAGGGCGAGTTCGTGATGCTTGCTGATGGTATCAACAAAGAGATTGATCATGCTCGACTTGAATGCTGGAATGAGAAAAAGTGGTCTGTTCAATACGGTGTACAAGAAAGAGGATAGAAGATTCGCTGTAGCATCCGACTCTAGATACCACGCATCATATTTGCCCTCGGGAAGCATTAATGCAGGGCGTCTCGTTATACTGCTAGCAACTCTGTGTACCACCCTCGCCTCTGACCATTTTAGCACTAGCAAGCAAGACGCTGATTCCCATGACAATGCAACCGAAGGTTATGCACACATACGCAGCATACGTCTCCCATGTCCTCCGTTGTGTGAGCTTGACATAACATAATGGCGGTAAGATGTATGCGAGAGCACAAGCACTGGTGGCACCGACCAGTTCAAACACGATGCCGAGGTCGCAGGTCAAGAGACTGAGTCCCATGGCAGAGATGACCAAGGCAGTTGTGAGGATAAGATGGCGATTGGGATCAAAGGGCTCGTGGGAGAAGTAGTAGAGGTTCATGACTTCTCGACAGACGAAGGCTTCAAGAGGTAGTGTTGTGAGCATGTTTAAGCCGAAACATCTAGGAACAGCAAGTCAACTATACGGCTTCCTCGAGAATGCACCTGTATACGTACAGTCTGGCGATGTTGACAAGAATGTTGTCTGTAGGAAAGTTGTTAAGAACGTTGCCTTGAGTCAAGCTGCCAAAGTTTAGGTAGCCGGAGAGGGCCATAGCAAGACAGGCAAGCATCGAAATGCTAGTCGAGTAGTGAGTGACTTTTGCAAAGCGGTCCATGGTTGGCTTCTGTAGCGATCCATAGATGAGTAAGCTGTTGTGGTCTGGTAGCTTGTGTCAGTATTGTAGGAAGCCTCCAGGCGGATTGCGAACATACGGCAGACAAACGCTGTCACAAGTTAGATGGATGATTATTACACAGAGTTTTATGGAATACTCACCGAAAGATATAACGCCAATGGCCTGGAACACACCATTGTTGATGATCAGGGAGCCCCTGATGGGCCCCTTCATCTCGGCAGGAACTCTTGGGCCTTGTGTGATGACAGTGACGACGATGATGAGCATGCTGAAAAGAGCGAGCGAACTGGCTTTTGCAAGCTGGATGACTGTTAAAAAGAGCACATGAGTCAGACCAAGTATGACCAACCTTTGAGATATCCCTATATAAAGAGAAGGGATACGAAATGCCCATGATGAAGACGACTATGACGAATTTCCTGTCTGTGAGAAGCCATAGGAAGTGACTGTCTTCTAGCGAAGGAAACAGAGCCGACATGACATGAGGTATAGTATCTCCTACAATGATACAGAAGGCGATCATACCACCAAAAGCACTGCGAGGATTAGCAATCTTGGCACGGCATGTGAGATCCAAGGGATGAATTACAAAGCCCATTGAGCAATGGAGATGGCAACAAGGCCGGACTTTCCGTAGCAATGCTCGACTGTTGCTTGGAAGGAATTGGTGCCACTGAGTTTCGAGTTTGTGACGATCAAGCGAATGGTCCAATCAACGGTTATTGTCAAGATGATGAGAAGGATGACACCTGTGAGCAGACCGGCTTGACGGAGAGCGTAGGGTTGACCGATGATTCCGGCACCACTGCAGAAGCATGTCAGACGAGGGTCAAAGAGGCTAAAGGGAGATTATAGCCCACATGATACTGTTTGCCATGTTCATAAAAGCGCTAGACATGGAACTCTTGGGACGAGCACTCTCCAGCAGGTCATCAGGGTTGAAGTCGGACTCTGCGAGGGTGACGGCAGGAGCCTCGATGCCTGTCAGCAGGGGAGCGCGTTGGCCGGCATTGTGTCTCCTTTCGCTCCAGTTGTCGGCTGTCAAGTAGTCCTCCTCTTCCATCAGGTCTTGGTCGGTTTGGTGGACATTGTCCAGGCTTCCGCGGATCGAGTCCTCAATATCGAAGTGGACACGGTTGGTTGTTCGTGGAGTGCCGAGGGGGCGTGGTTGAGCGAACGAAGACTGCCTCCTGGGTGGGAAGGCAGGCGGGCGTGGTGATCGCGACTTTGTGGCAGGAGCGACTATGATATCGCTGTCGGGAGAGGCGCCGCGCGGGGACTCGCTGGAGGAAAGCAGCTCTTGGTGTTCGTCGTCGTTGCCGTTCTGGTCGACGTGGCCGAGGCCTGTTGGGTTTCGCGCCTGCTCGCTAGCCATGACATTGCTTCAATCCATCGTCCCTTTCAATGATCTTGTCCAGACTTGATGCGTACGTTTTGTTGTCGCAAGCTCCCACTCCTTTATCCGCAATCGGAAACAACCCCAACCGAGCGTCACCCAGCCCTTGGTCTGCATCACCTCCATCACGAGCCAAGCTTCAGTACATATTGCCCATGCATATCTCCTCCCATCCTGAGTCCTTCTTACCATCTATTTTGTCTCCTTTGACCGGTTTCTGTAGATTAACAACATCTCCAACGGCCATCATCTCAACTAAGACATTGTCCATATTCAGGAGGAAGCTTTTTGACCATGGCCGCCAAAATCCTTTTTAAACTTGCTTGTAACCGCCTCTTATCTCCTACTCTATCTTCTGTATAGCAACCATGTCGCTCCTGCTGTCTTCTCCTACCTTGTTAGCGCTCAGTGCCTTCTCGTTCACTATTCTCTACCTTGTATATCGCGCCGCACTGCCCCACCCCATCCCGGGTATACCTTACAACAAAGCCGCCGCCAAATCTATCCTGGGTGACGT
>Ga0268251_10000310_pt1 | contig 16232 bp, 13 predicted proteins | sample AgamicAsMae_FD_200527 | JGI IMG/M metagenome (GOLD analysis project Ga0268251, IMG submission 200527) | Agave microbial communities from Guanajuato, Mexico - As.Ma.e (v2) (version 2) | ecosystem: Host-associated > Plants > Phyllosphere > Phylloplane/Leaf | place: Guanajuato, Mexico | collected...
ACCGTACCCAGTGCCACTCTGAGTGGTAAATGGGCCGACAATAATGACGGGACCTACAGCGCCATATACACCGCCACCACGGCGGGCAGAGGGCTGAAAGCCACCCTGAAGCTGGCGGACTGGAGTAAGGCCAGCGAGTCGGCGGCGTACAGTATCGATAAGTCCCTCCTGCAGCCAACTTTCGCCAGCGCAGAGCAAAATACTGTCTGGACCCGAACAATTTATACGTCACAGGCTGTCAGTGGCATACCGAAGGGAGTGAAGCAGCAGTGGTCAGTCTCAGACAGCAGCGTGGCAACCGTTGACAATAACGGAAAACTGACGCTACTAAAGGCCGGTGAGACGCGAGTCACCGTCTCCACATCAGAAAGTGCGGAGTATCAGCCAGCAACGGCCAGCTATACACTGAAGATCTCTAAGGCTACGCCAGGGTTGAAGGCCGAGGCGATAGATACGGCCTGGGGAGAGAGTGTGAGTGTTGATCCCACCTGGGAAAATGCGGATGTGCAGGGCAGCCTGACGCCAGTGTATAGCTCTAAAGATACGGCCATTGTCACCGTGGATAAAGACGGCAAACTGACTGGGGTAAAAGTGGGAACCACCACGATAACCGTCACTACCCCGGAAACCGATCGCTTCCTTGCGGCTTCTGTGGATGTCGCTTATACCCTGAAGAAAACAACCCTTGCGATTAGATTCGCGACTGCATCCGTGGTAACCACGGATGAAGAAACATTCACTCTTCAGAGTCCCGGCATAGTGATTCCGTCGGATGCCAGCATCAAATGGACGACCAGCGATAAAGCGGTGGTGGATGTATCCGAGTCAGGCACCATTAAGAAGAAGCCTGGTAAAGGTGAGACAACACTGACGTTAAGCGTTATTGCAGACGAGCACTATAATGGCAGCTCCGACTCATACAAGGTCAGGATATACACCAAACCCGCTATCACAATTGATGGTATGTCGCATTTGAGCAAGGGCATAAGTAGCCGGTCCGAAACATGGACACCTGTATATACCGATGACATTATCTCTGTCACGATTAAGGATCTGTCTGGGGGAGTATTTGATAATCCGAACAATTTGGTAATCTATTTTAAGGAGAAGGTCGCCAATGGCAATGATAAAGAGCTTGCTAAACAGGAGTTTGGTTCACCAGGGGCGTACTCAACAATGGAAGTGAAACCGGATACCAAATTTTGGGGTAAGAATGTCTATATGGAAATAGTTGCAAAAGGCTACGGCAAACTTGAAACCCGTCTGAAGTCTTCGACTGTTACCGTCAAAAATCTGGAACCTGCTCAAATTTGGTCGTCACTAAAGGTTAACAACACGACGAGAACAGTTACCTCACTGGGGGACGATACTTCTTGTCAGGAGAGCTATTTCGGTAGGAATCACACTAACTATGCGGAAGTGAAAGATGGTAGCGTTAGTTTTGCTGGAAAAACGCTTCTTTCGCCAATGGAATTTTATTTTGGGGCTAATGCGCTGCAGAATGGAAACAAAGTCTCTAACACTGGATACACTGCAATTTCGTCGACAAGAACAGATAAATTAGCAACGAGTAAAAGAATCCTTGTGGCAAACTCCTGCTGGTATGACCATAGTGGTTCATATAATCTGTTCACTAACGTCACTTACGCAGGGAACACTTATACTTACTATTCTGCTGGTATTGGTTGGCATGGGAATTGGTCTCCAGACTTTAATAATTTAATCACTATAAGTTCATGGACGAAGTAGAAAGGTATTTACAATCAGAGGTATCACTCATCAGGAAGTGATACCTCTGATTGCTGACAAAGAAGGAGAAGCGTGGTTTTCCTTCTTTGTAATTAACGGGCGAAAATCAATAAATTGCTTTTCCTTTTTTTTTTGTGCGGTTCCTCGATCCTGTCTGCGACAGGATAAGGTTTGTCATCAGTCTCAGGCCACGTATTTTACGTGGCCTTTTATGTTTTAGATTCAGGGAAATTAATCAGTCTCAGCTATAGTCGCAACCACCATGGGCCTGGCAGTATATCCATTCCGCTGTTCCCACATCGGGGCCGGTGGCGGGATCGTTGCAGTAAGGCCACCAGCGGTTCTGCGCATTACAGACTTCTGCATAAACACCGACAGAGTGCAGGGTAATAAGGCTAAAAAAAAGTGCTTTGATGAATCTATTCATAATACGTCCTCCATATTGACGAAAAGTTCCAGGTGCTGATTAATGCCCGAAGGGAATAACAGCGCCGCTAAATCAATAGCATCATTTCGGTGTAAAGCAAATGCAGGGAGGCTGTTATTGTACTTAGGTTGAGATTCGTTTAGAGAGATAAAGGAAGGCGTGAAACCCTTGTGCTTTATACCCGGGAGGGCGCAATTTGTCAGGCATTTGGCTTTGATGGAGTATGCCAATAACGGTAGTTCCATGAAACGCGGAGCGACAGTAAATCGTATGGCTGACATAGATAAAATGCCATAGCTTTTCCCCCAAAAAACGCCGGGGATCATGCCCCCAGCAGATACTTCAGCACCAGTATACCCGCCATGCCGGCAATCACCGTCACAAACAGGCTGCGGGTCACCATCCCGCAAAAGGTAGCCAGCGCGGCGGCCATCAGCGACATGCTAAGTCCGGACGGCGAGAGCAGCGGTTTGTGGACCAGTTCGCTGGTGATAATCGCTGCCATAATGGCGGAGGGAATAAAGCCCAGCCAGTTCTGCACCACCGGTGCCATTCTGAAGCGGGAGAGCAGGATCAGCGGCACGGTGCGCATCAGGGCGGTGATACCTGCGGACAGCAGGATAGTGATAAGCAGGCTGGTGCTCATTTGCTTTCTCCTTTGGCTGTAAATCTCAGCGCCAGGGTGGCGAGAGTGGCGGCGAGGGTGGCGGCCAGGATCACCACCAGGCTTGATTCGAGGTGCTCGACGGTTGCCAGAGTCACGGCCACGGCGACGGCGATGGTCAGGGTTTCCAGCGCCTTGCGGCGGCTGGCGAACCAGGTCATCAGCAGCAGGCCGATAAACATCGAGACCAGGCTAAAGCCCAGGCCGTCAATCAGCGATGCGGGCAGGGCAGTAGCCAGCCAGGCGCCGACCACGCAGGCGAGGATCCAGTTCAGCCAGGCGACCACGTTTAATCCCAGCATCCAGGCAAAGGGGATCGAGCCGCAGCGGGCACCGTACTGAGCCGCCACGCCAAAGGTCTCGTCGGTGAGCAGCAGACCGCTAATCAGTTTTTGCATGGTTGTTGAGTTGCGAAACCACAGGCTCAGGGAGGAACTCATCAGCAGATAGCGCATATTGACAAGCAGGACGCTGAGCGCCACCGACAGCATCTCCGCGCCTGCCGCCCACAGGGAGTAAAACAGAAACTGCGCCGAGCCGGTGTACAGCAGACCGGCCAGCAGGGCGGTTTCAGGGACGGAGAACCCCGCCAGGGTGCCGATAGCCCCGGCGGCAAAGCCTATACTCCAGTACCCGGGTATGGTCGGCAGGCAGGCGATAACCCCGCGGCGAAACGCGCCAGCGCCCTGTTCGACAGGCGTCTCTTCTACATTGAGTGACATTTTGTGTTCCGGTAGACTCGATAACGATAAGCGTTAGTGTATAAGAATGGTTCGGCAGCGATAGCATAATCCTGCTGTTTCCGTTCAGAAAACCGACCGGGGTGGATGATGAACAACAGGCGTGATGACATCAGATTGTGGCGGAACAACGGCCTGTCGGGCGGGATGGAGATCCTGTGCGCGTCCTGTTTTGAGCACAGCTATCCGGCGCACTTCCATAATGAATTTGTGATTGCCGCCTTTGCCCGCGGGGCACAGCGCCATCGCGTCTGCCGCCATGCGGGCGTTGTGGCGGCCGGTAGATCCGCTCGCCGAGGGTAAAGCCACCGGCGCTTTCGCTGCCGATGGAAATACCCCTGCCTTGTTTCAGAGTATTATTGGCAATATAGATATTATCGACCACACCATCCGGGAAACGGCTATCCTGTTTCTCCGCTTTAATCGCGATATGATCGTCGTTACAGTCGATATAGTTATTGGTAATGCGAATGTTCTGCCTGTCGATCGGCTTGATGGCATCGGTATTTGGCGCGTGCCACGGCGATAACATACGCGTGCCGTTAACATCCACATCGCGGGAGTCGCGCATCACCACGTGTAAGCGCGGAGAGTGGGCCAGGGTGACGCCGTCCACCAGGACATTGCTGGAGCGCTTGATATAAATCAGACGCGGGCGGTCCGTATTGCCTTTCTTACCGGTGGCGCGAATGTTTTCACGCCAGCGCTCCCACCAGACCGCGCCCTGGCCGTCAATGGTGCCTTCGCCGGTAATGGCGACGTTTTTTTGCGTTTGCGATGCTGATAAACGGCAGCCAGCCATTTTCCGCATCCGCGTATTTGGTCTGCTCGTTAGCATGATAAGCCGCGACCTCGGTCAAGGCGACGATAGGAGCGTCCTTTTCCAGCTTCAGCTGAACATTACTTTTTAAAATAAGGGGTTGGTTAGATAGTTCCCGCGCGGCACCAGCACCGTACCGCCGCAGATTTTGTCCGGGAATTTTACATCACTGGCAGCAGAGGCAGAGGTAAAGGGTAATGCTCCTGCGCAACAGAGAGTGATCCTGTTTCTCATTTTTTTCACTTATTGAAATAATGTTTCTAAAAATTAACGCCATTATTTCTTTTAGGTTTGCGGGTAGATCACGCTTTATTCAAAATCGTTAATTTGCCTGGTTTTTAGCGCTATTTTGTGCGCGAGTCGACATCCTTTTCAGGCATATGTCTATTGTCCTGAGAGATAGCGCATTTTCATCCAATTCTGAATCGAGAGAGTGACGGAGAGCCGGGAAATAAATCCCGACTGCTGCCACAGTTTGAACATCATCAGACAGGACGGAGGTGTTTATGGCCTGGCGACCGATACTCTATGTGATTGTGACCGCATACCCGCTGCGCACGCCGCCGCGTGGACGGCTAATACTGATTCGCTAAACCTCTCCTGGTTTGCCGGGAGGACGGTATCCCGTTCTCCCCGACCTCCCATCATCTTTCTCGCTTTTTCTTTACAAAAGCGCTATAACGCACGTCATTTAGAAGGTTAGATGTCCATACGTTTAGAAGGTAATATGCAGACAGAACAGCAGGGTGGTCAGCTCAGGCGCACCATGAAAACGCGCCATCTGGTGACGCTCTCCCTCGGGGGCGTAATTGGTACCGGCCTGTTTTTTAACACCGGTTAAATTATCTCGACCACGGGCGCGGCGGGTACGCTGCTGGCCTATGCCATCGGGGCCATGGTGGTCTGGCTGGTGATGCAGGCCATGGCGAGCTGTCGGTCGCAATGCCGGAGACCGGTGCGTTTCATGTCTATGCGGTGCGCTATCTCGGGCCTGCAACCGGCTACACCGTGGCGTGGCTCTACTGGCTGACCTGGACCGTGGCGCTCGGGTCGAGCTTTACCGCCGCCGGATTCTGTATGCAATACTGGTTTCTGCAGGTGCCCATCCGGGCATGGTGCGGCCTTTTCTGCGCGGTGACTTTTGCCCTTAACGTTATCCGACCCACTTTTTTGCCGAAGGGGAGTTCTGGTTTTCGCTGGTCAAAGTGATCACCATCATTGCCTTTATTATTCTCGGCGGTGCGGCGATACTTGGATTTATCCCGATGCAGGATGGCTCACCCGCGCCGGGCCTGAGCAAGATAACCGCTAGAGGCTGGTTCCCGCACGGCGGCCTGCCGATCCTGATGACCATGGTGGCGGTGAACTTTACGTTCTCCGGCACCGGGCTCATCGGGATTGCGGCGGATGAAACGGAAAACCCGCATAAGATTATCCCGGTCGCCATTCGTACCACCATTGCCCGGCTGATTATCTTCTTTATCGGTACCGTCTTTGTGCTGGCGGCGCTGTCGGTTTCCATGCTCGGTGGCGTGCTGGCCCTGTTCTCAAGCGTAGTGGCACCGGATACCGTGTTTGTTGCCCTGTCGGCGATCTCCGGCTTTGCTGTGATGGCCGTATGGATCAGTATCTGCGCGGCGCATTTTGTTTTCCGCCGTCGCCATCTGCAGGCCGGGAAAACGCTGGCCGATCTGCAGTATCGCGCACCCTGGTATCCGCTGGTGCCGGTGCTGAGCTTTGTGCTCTGCCTGGTGGCCTGCGTCAGGCTGGCGTTCGACCCGGGTCAGCGCATTGCCCTTTACTGCGGGCTGTCGTTGGTCGCGCTGTGTTATGGTGCGTACTTCTTAACTCGTCCGAAAACTCCGCTGGAGCCTGAACATGTCGCAGAATAATCCGCTTACCGCCCTCCTGGAACGTCCCTTTGTGGTGCTGGACGGGGCTGGAAGCGCGTGGCTATAACCTGGCCGATGGCTCGGAGTATCGCGGTGACTACCTGCGCAGCGACGAGGTGTTTATCGATTTTCACCGTCCGCGCGTCGAGGCGTTACTGGATGCCGGAGCCGATCTGCTGACCTGTGAAACCCTGCCGTCGTTTGCAGAAATCCGCGCCCTGACAACGCTTCTGGCTGAGTATCCCCGCGCCCGGGCTTGGTTCTCCTTCACCCTGCACGATAGCGAGCATCTTAGCGACGGCCCGCCGCTGCGTGCGGTCGTTGCCTGGCTTGCGGATTCTCCGCAGGTGGTAGTGCTTGGGATTAACTATATTGCGCTGGAGAACACCACCGCAGCGCTCACGCATCTGCACGGCCTGACCGCGCTGCCGCTGGTGGTTTACCCGAACTCCGGTGAGCACTACGATGCGCTCAGCAAAACCTGGCACCGCCACGGCGAGGCCTGCGAAACCCTGGCAGGCTATCTGCCGCAGTGGTTAGCGGCAGGGGCAAAGCTGATTGGCCGCTGCTGCCGCACCACGCCAAAGGATATTGCGGCGCTGGCTGCTGATGCGGGGTAAAAGGTTACCCCAGCATCCTCTTCGCTTCCCGCGTGACATTATCCATCTCGTCCAGCAGCTCAAGAAACTCGGGCTCCAGCGCTTCCGGCACGCTGCCGTTACGCATCTGGTGCTCAAGCAGGTAACAGAGATGCTTCAGCCGGGGGACGCCGCAGTAGCTGCAGCTGCCGTGCAGCTTGTGGATGGCTTCCAGCAGCCCCTCCGGCGTTTCACCGATCAGCTGCTCTTCCACCTTATTGCGGATTTCCGGCAGGAATGACACCAGCATTTGCAGCATATCGCGCGCCAGATCGCTCTTTCCGGCGGCCTGACGCAGAGCCAGCTGCCAGTCGAGGGTGGTATCAAGACTGACCTGTGGCCCGACCGCTTCGACGGCGGGATGCGGGTCCGTATGCACGCCTGGCATATAGCGCAGCAGCAGGTTGCGCAGCTTGCTCTCGTCGATGGGCTTCGCCAGATAGTCGTTCATCCCGGCGGCCAGCAGCTTCTCTTTCTGTCCGGCCATCGCGTGGGCGGTCACGGCGATCACCGGCGTATTCTGCTGATTGGGTAACTGGCGAATCAGTTCACAGGCGCGGATACCGTCCATGCCCGGCATCTGGATATCCATCAGAATCAGGTCGCACGGCATCTGCCCGGCGCGGGCCACCGCCTGATGGCCATCCTCGCACAGCTCAACCCGTGTAACCTGGTCGTCAAGCAGGGCACCAATCAGCTTAAGGTTAGCCGGATTGTCGTCAACCGCCATGACCGTCATTGGCAGCCTGGTTTCATCCACCAGCAGCGGCAGGGCGCTCTGAGTCGTACGGCAATATTCGGTCAGCGCCGGCAGCAGGCGGGTCGAGGTGAGCGGCTTCAGCAGGCATCCGGCCGCACCGCCGCGCTTCAGGGCTTCGGCATTGATCTGTGCATGGCAGGGCAGCGCCAGCAGCAGGTAGTGGGTCATTGATGCGGCGCGGGTCAGCCACTGGTGGTGCATATTCAGCGGCTCGCGCATGGAAACCGGGACCGCCAGCAGCAGGATATCATAGTGCTCATCCTCAAGCTCTTCCAGGCTCTGGCCGTAGACCACCTCGAGCGGGGTGGAGGTGAGCAGCTCAAGCGTGCTTTGTGCCGCAGCGCTGTTGGGTTCGATATAGGCCAGACGTTTACCGGCCAGGCACTCCAGGCCGTTACCGTCGGAGAGGGCGTTAAGATTCCGGTCGAGGCTGATATGGAACCAGAAGGTCGATCCCCGATTTGGCTGACTGTGGAAGGAGATATCCCCGGCCATCTCTTTGACCAGTTTCTTGGTGATCACCAGCCCCAGGCCGGTGCCGCCGTGGCGGCGGGAAATGCTGGCATCCGCCTGACGGAAGGCCTGGAACAGGCGGGACTGATCGCGGTCCGGAATGCCGATGCCGGTATCGCGGATCTGCACTTCAATCTGTACTTTGGTTTTACTGATAGAACGCTGCTCCACCAGCACGTCGATATTGCCCGTTTCGGTAAACTTAATCGCGTTGCCGACCAGGTTGGTGATGATCTGTTGCAGGCGCAGCGGATCGCCAATCACATTATCCGGCACGTCATTTTTGATACTGAGGGTCAGCTCAAGGCCCTTATCGTGCGCCGAGTGCGCCAGCAGGGTGACGACTTCATCGAGGGCGTTACGCAGCGGGAAGGGGATGCTTTCAAGAATCAGCTTACCGGCTTCCAGTTTGGAGAAGTCCAGCACATCGTTAATGATCGCCAGCAGATTGTTGGCCGAGCGTTCAATGGTGCCGAGGTGATCGCGCTGGGTCGGGGTCAGATCGCTTTTCAGTGTCAGACGGGTAAAGCCGATCACGCCGTTGAGTGGCGTGCGCAGCTCGTGGGACATATTGGCCAGGAACTCTGACTTAATGCGTGCCGCGTCCTGGGCGCGTTTTTTCGCCAGGTCCAGCTCAACGTTCTGGATCTCCATCTGTTCAAGCGTTTCGCGCAGATCTGAGGTGGCCTGATCGACATTGTGCTGCATCTCTTCGTGGTAGGCCGCCAGCGACATCGCCATCGAGTTAATGCCGTTTTTCAGCATATCCAGCTCGCCGAGCATAAAGCCTTCCACCCGGCTATCGAGCTGGCCGCGACGGATACGATCTACTGTGTTCACCATATTGCGAATCGGACCAGTGACGTCGCGCATCAGACGCCAGCCAAAAATCAGCGCAATACCTATACAGAACAGTATCATCATGCTGGAGATGAAAATCTCTTTATACTGCTGCAGCCGCACCGACTTGAGATCCAGTTCAAGCGCGACATAGCCGAGCATATTGTTGGGGGACTTAGCGTTCGATGCTTCCGATTCATCCGGTGAATAGCTTTCGGAGATAATCGGCGTGCGCAGGATCATCACATCGCCACGCCGGGTGACGCTCAGGCGACGGGGGAAGGCTGCGCCGTGCGCCAGCTGGAGCGTGCCAGGCGTGAGATGAAAGTTAGAGGTCGCAAACAGTCGGTTGTGCTCGTCGTACACCGAAATAGCCCGCACGATCTCCGAATGGCGGCGATGCAGCACGCTTAACAGCTGGCCTATTGACTCGCGGTTTTGCAGGTTCATCCCATACTCGATGGAGACGGCAAGCGGTTCGATAATGCTGGTGCCAGCATCTTCAAGCTGCTGCTGCAGATCGTTATAACGGTGGACGACAAAGAAGACACTGAGCAGCAAGCCAATCAGGACGGTTGGCGCCAGGATCAGAATCATCATGCGAGCACGCAAGCTGTAGTTGGTCATGGGGTTCCGTTATGGGACAATCAATGTGAACATGTTTTATTGAGAAAAATCTCTACGATGGCGCAATTCTACTCTGCAAAACGGCGCGTGACGACGCGTCAAATCATAACCGTGACGGCGGACACCCTCGATCCCTTTGGCCAGGGCGTCGCGCGACATAACGGTAAGACGCTGTTTATACGCGGATTATTACCGGATGAACGCGCCGAAGTCACGTTAACTGAAGAGAAAAAACAGTATACACGCGGCCTGGTTAAACGCCGTCTGAACGACAGCCCACAGCGTGAAAGCGCGCGCTGTCCGCATTTCGGCGTCTGCGGTGGTTGCCAGCAGCAACATGCCAGCGTGGAACTTCAGCAGCAGACTAAGCGCTCGGCGCTGTCGCGTCTGATGCACCAACCGGTCGATGACGTTATTGCTGATAAGCCCTGGGGATACCGTCGGCGCACGCGCTTAAGCCTTAACTATCAGCCGAAAACCCGGCGTCTGCAGATGGGTTTTCGCAAGGCAAGCAGCAACGATATCGTTGAGGTGAAGCAGTGCCCGGTACTGGTGCCTCGTCTTGAGGCATTGCTGCCTGACCTTCGCGCCTGCCTGAGCGAATTAAATGCTGCCCGCCACCTCGGTCATGTTGAACTTATGCTGGCGGATAGCGGTCCATTAATGGTGCTACGCCATACCGCACCGCTGTCGCCGAACGATCGGCAAAAGCTGGAACGTTTTTCGCGTTCCCATGATACCGCACTGTTTCTGGCGCCCGACAGTGACACACTTGAGGCGGTGGGTGCGGAAATGCCCTGGTATACTTCTGACGGGTTACGCTTAATGTTCAGCCCGCGTGATTTTATTCAGGTCAACGACGGCGTGAACCAGCAGATGGTCGCCCGCGCCCTGGCGTGGCTGGACGTACAGAAAAACGATCGGGTACTGGATCTGTTTTGCGGAATGGGTAATTTTACTCTGCCGCTTGCTGCGCGTGCGGCAAGCGTGGTCGGCGTTGAAGGCGTTCCGGCACTGGTCGAGAAGGGGAAGGCCAATGTAGCCCTGAATGGTTTACAAAATGTGACCTTCTTTCATGAGAATCTGGAGGACGACGTCACCTCTCAGCCATGGGCACAGCTGGGGTTTGATAAGATTTTGATCGACCCTGCGCGTGCAGGCGCGGCGGGCGTTATGCAACATATTATTAAGCTGTCACCGGCTAAGCTGGTGTATGTTTCCTGCAACCCGGCGACGCTTGCCCGGGACAGCGAAACGCTGCAGCAGGCCGGATACCAAATTCAGCGGCTGGCAATGCTGGATATGTTTCCGCACACTGGGCACCTGGAATCGATGGTGCTTTTTGAGCACGGATAATTCATTCCGGCTTGTCGACTTCGACAGGCCTGTTTTCTTAAGGAGAGGACAATGGTTGCGGTAAGAAGTGCACATCTCAATAAAGCTGGTGAGTTCGACTCACAAAAATGGATCGCAAGTTTGGGCATATCCAGCCAGCAGTCGTGTGAACGCTTAGCCGAAACCTGGGATTATTGTCGGGAAAAAACGCAGGGACATCCTGATGCCGACCTGCTCTTGTGGCGCGGCGTCGAGATGGTTGAAATTCTCTCCATGCTCAGTATGGATATCGACACACTGCGGGCGGCGCTGCTATTTCCGCTGGCGGACTGCAGCGTGGTCAGCGAAGAGACGTTGCAGGAGAGCGTCGGCAAGGCGGTAGTTGGGCTGATCCACGGCGTGCGCGATATGGCGGCCATCCGCCAGCTTAAGGCGACCCATACGGACGCGGTCTCCTCCGAACAGGTGGACAACGTTCGTAAGATGCTGCTGGCGATGGTCGACGACTTCCGCTGCGTGATCATCAAGCTGGCCGAGCGCGTGGCGCATCTGCGTGAGGTGAAAGACGCCCCGGAAGACGAACGCGTGCTGGTGGCGAAAGAGTGCACCAATATTTATGCGCCGCTGGCGAACCGTCTCGGTATTGGCCAGCTGAAATGGGAGTTGGAAGACTACTGCTTCCGCTACCTGCACCCGGACGAGTACAAGCGCATCGCCAAACTGCTGCACGAGCGGCGTATCGATCGCGAGCACTATATTGACGAGTTTGTCGGGCGGCTACGGGAGGCTATCAAAGAAGAGGGTGTCAAAGCCGAGGTTTATGGCCGCCCCAAGCATATCTACAGCATCTGGCGCAAAATGCAGAAAAAACACCTCGCCTTTGACGAGCTGTTTGACGTGCGTGCGGTGCGTATCGTGGCCGAGCGTCTGCAGGATTGCTACGGCTCGCTGGGGATCGTCCATACGCTGTGGCGTCACCTGCCGGACGAGTTTGACGACTACGTCGCGAACCCAAAACCGAACGGCTACCAGTCGATTCATACGGTGGTGCTGGGGCCGGGCGGAAAGACCGTTGAGATCCAGATCCGTACCAAACAGATGCACGAGGACGCCGAGCTGGGCGTTGCCGCGCACTGGAAGTACAAAGAGGGTGCCGCAACCGCAGGCGGCCCGCGTACCGGCTATGAGGATCGCATTGCATGGCTGCGTAAGCTGATCTCCTGGCAAGAGGATATGGCGGACTCCGGCGAAATGCTTGACGAAGTGCGCAGCCAGGTCTTTGACGACCGGGTTTACGTCTTTACGCCGAAAGGCGATGTGGTGGACCTGCCCACCGGCTCTACGCCGCTGGATTTTGCCTACCATATTCACAGCGATGTCGGACACCGCTGCATCGGTGCGAAAATCAGTGGTCGTATCGTGCCCTTTACCTATCAGCTGCAGATGGGCGATCAGATCGAGATCATCACTCAGAAACAGCCGAACCCGAGCCGCGACTGGTTGAACCCGAACCTTGGCTATGTCACCACCAGCCGCGGGCGTTCTAAGATCCACGCCTGGTTCCGCAAACAGGATCGGGACAAAAATATCCTTGCCGGTCGTCAGATCCTCGACGACGAGCTGGCGCATCTGGGGATCAGCCTGAAAGAGGCCGAAAAACAGCTGCTGCCGCGCTACAACTTCAATGAAATGGAGGAGCTGCTGGCGGCGATTGGCGGCGGCGATATCCGTCTTAACCAGATGGTCAACTTCCTGCAGGCGCAGTTTAACAAGCCGAGCGCCGCAGAGCAGGACGCCGCGGCTTTGCGTCAGCTGCAGCAGAAAACCTATAACCCACAGGGCCAGGGCCGCAGCAAAGACAACGGTCGCGTGGTGGTCGAGGGCGTGGGCAATCTGATGCACCATATCGCCCGCTGCTGTCAGCCGATCCCGGGGGATGAGATCATCGGTTTTATCACTCAGGGACGGGGGATCTCTATCCACCGTGCCGACTGCGATCAGCTGGTCGAGCTTCAGTCTCACGCACCGGAACGTATCGTTGATGCGGTCTGGGGCGAAAGCTATTCAGCGGGCTATTCGCTGGTCGTGCGGGTAGTGGCGAACGATCGCAGCGGTCTGCTGCGCGATATCACCACTATCCTGGCGAACGAGAAGGTCAACGTGCTCGGCGTGGCCAGCCGTAGCGATACAAAGCAGCAGCTGGCGACTATCGATATGACCATCGAGATCTACAACCTGCAGGTGCTTGGGCGGGTGCTCGGCAAACTCAACCAGGTGCCGGACGTGATCGACGCTCGTCGCCAGCACGGTGCCTGATCCCTTCTTCTTCGTGCTTTTCAGCGTGCGGTGGCAACACCGCACGCGCTGCTTATTTTTCAAGGACATTCCATGACTGAAATTGACCGCCTGCTCGGCATAATGCAACGCCTGCGCGACCCGGAAAACGGTTGTCCGTGGGACAAAGAGCAGACCTTCGCCACCATCGCGCCTTACACCCTGGAAGAGACCTACGAGGTGCTGGACGCCATTAACCGGGAGGATTTTGACGATCTGCGCGGCGAGCTGGGCGATCTACTGTTCCAGGTGGTGTTCTACGCCCAGATGGCGCAGGAAGAGGGGCGTTTTAATTTTAACGATATCTGCGCTGCGATTGCCGACAAGCTGGAGCGTCGCCATCCGCATATCTTTGGCGATGCCACTGCCGGAAACAGTGAAGAGGTGCTGGCGCGCTGGGAAGAGTTTAAAACCGCCGAACGTGCGGAGAAAGCCCAGCATTCGGCGGTGGATGATATTCCCCACAGCCTGCCCGCGCTAATGCGCGCCCATAAAATCCAGAAACGCTGCTCGACGGTTGGCTTTGACTGGACCACTATCGGCCCGGTGCTCGATAAAGTGCATGAAGAGATCGATGAAGTGATGCACGAGGCGCAGCAAGCGGTGATTGACGAGGCAAAACTGGAAGAGGAGATGGGCGATCTGTTGTTCGCCACGGTCAATCTTTCCCGTCACCTGGGCGTTAAGGCCGAGGTTGCGCTGCAAAAAGCTAACCTCAAATTCGAGCGCCGTTTTCGCGAAGTAGAGCGTATCGTTGCCTCGCGAGGTCTGTTGATGACCGGCGTTGACCTGGAGGTGATGGAAGAAGTCTGGCAGCAGGTAAAACGGCAGGAAGCTGATCTCTAAAGAGTTTTCATAATCAGGCGCTGTTTGCTCATTTCTTAAATAACAAGCGCTTGATTTGCGTCAAAAACATTTAGCCAAAACGGGCTATTTTCTCACTCCTTATATCGGCTGAAAGGCTCTGATTACTGCCTCTCCAGGCGTTTCATCGTTATCAGGGCTGCAACAAAGCGAATCCACGGGCAATGCTGCCTGAAGAACGAAGGGAGGGAGAATGAAAATTTGTGGCGCTAGTCATGTTCGGGTATACTATTTTCCCGTCCTGGTTATTCCATCGTCCTTTAAACCTAACCTCTCAGGTTCAGCATGACAACGAACTATATTTTTGTGACCGGCGGGGTCGTATCCTCTCTGGGTAAAGGCATTGCCGCAGCCTCCCTCGCAGCCATTCTTGAAGCCCGTGGCCTCAATGTGACCATGATGAAACTGGATCCGTATATCAACGTCGACCCAGGTACCATGAGTCCCATTCAGCATGGCGAGGTGTTCGTTACCGAAGACGGTGCTGAAACCGATCTGGATTTGGGCCACTACGAGCGCTTTATCCGCACCAAGATGAGCCGCCGTAACAACTTCACCACCGGTCGTATCTACTCCGACGTTCTGCGTAAAGAGCGCCGTGGCGACTATCTGGGGGCGACCGTCCAGGTTATCCCGCACATCACCAATGCTATCAAAGAACGTATCCTGCAGGGTGGCGAAGGCCACGACGTGGTGCTGGTCGAAATCGGCGGCACAGTTGGCGATATCGAATCCCTGCCGTTCCTCGAAGCGATTCGTCAGATGGCGGTAGAAGTGGGCCGCGAGCACACCATGTATATGCACCTGACGCTGGTACCGTATATGGCCGCAGCGGGTGAGGTGAAAACTAAGCCGACCCAGCACTCTGTAAAAGAACTGCTCTCTATCGGTATTCAGCCGGACGTGCTGATTTGCCGTTCCGATCGCGCGGTTCCGGCCAACGAACGTGCGAAAATTGCTTTGTTCTGTAACGTTCCTGAAAAAGCCGTTATTTCACTGAAAGACGTCGATTCAATTTATAAAATCCCGGGCCTGTTGAAATCTCAGGGTCTGGACGATTATATTTGTAAACGATTCAGCTTAAACTGTGCGGAAGCGAACCTGGCCGAATGGGAGCAGGTTATCTATGAAGAAGCCAATCCGTCAGGCGAAGTCACAATCGGTATGATCGGCAAGTACATCGAACTGCCGGACGCCTATAAGTCGGTTATTGAAGCGCTGAAACACGGTGGCCTGAAGAACCGCGTAACCGTCAACATCAAGCTGATTGACTCGCAGGATGTTGAAACCCGCGGCGTAGAAATTCTGAAAGGTCTTGATGCGATCCTTATCCCGGGCGGCTTCGGCTACCGTGGCGTAGAGGGCAAAATCGCCACCGCACGCTTTGCGCGTGAAAACAATATTCCTTACCTGGGTATCTGCCTGGGTATGCAGGTCGCGCTGATTGAGTTCGCGCGTAACGTAGTGGGTATGGAGAACGCCAACTCCACGGAATTTGTGCCAGACTGTAAGTTCCCGGTTGTGGCGCTGATTACCGAATGGCGTGATGAAGACGGCAACGTTGAGCAGCGTACGGAGAAAAGCGATCTGGGCGGCACCATGCGTCTGGGCGCACAGCAGTGCCAGTTGAGCGATGAAAGCAAGGTTCGCCAGATGTACCGCGCACCGGTGATCACCGAACGTCATCGCCACCGCTACGAAGTCAACAATATGCTATTGAAACAGATTGAAGCTGCGGGTCTGCATGTTGCGGGCCGCTCCGGGGACGATCAGTTGGTCGAGATCATTGAGGTGCCGAATCATCCGTGGTTCGTAGCCTGCCAGTTCCACCCGGAATTTACATCGACGCCGCGTGACGGGCATCCGCTGTTTTCTGGCTTTGTAAAAGCCGCCAGCGAGTACCAAAAGCGGCAGGAGAAGTAAGTAAAGTTACAACGGCAACGCGTATCAAAGGTACGCGTTGTTTGTCTGGAGTTTTAGTTTAACTTGTACTGAGGAAAACCTAATGTCCAAAATCGTTAAAGTCATC
>Ga0268251_10000311_pt1 | contig 16184 bp, 9 predicted proteins | sample AgamicAsMae_FD_200527 | JGI IMG/M metagenome (GOLD analysis project Ga0268251, IMG submission 200527) | Agave microbial communities from Guanajuato, Mexico - As.Ma.e (v2) (version 2) | ecosystem: Host-associated > Plants > Phyllosphere > Phylloplane/Leaf | place: Guanajuato, Mexico | collected...
CAAGGTTAAGTCTGTTCACGCAAAACACAAGATCGGCAAGTGGCAGAACCTGGTTAACCCCAACCACCGTCACGACGAAGAACACGAAAAGGCGACCGACGAGAAGAGAAACAGAATTGGCGAAGGCCATCGCTTCCAGAGTTTTGCGCCCGAGCGAGACGGAAACAAGATCAAGTGGTACATCGACGGCCGTGATTACTTCCACGCCGTCTCGGTAGCACTCGAAAGAGCAAAGGAAACAATCTACATCGAGGACTGGTGGCTGTCGCCCGAACTCTTCTTGCGCAGACCTCCCTTCACCACCCAAGACTGGCGTCTGGACCATGTCCTGAAGCGTGCAGCTGAACGTGGTGTCCAGATCTACATCATTGTATACAAGGAGGTGAACCAAGCTCTCACCTGTAACTCGGCACATACCAAGCGTGCTCTTCGTGCTCTCTGTCCTGAGGGCACTCCTGGCCATGGCAACATTCATCTGTAAGTCTGAAGCCTGTCCTGCGGCTGTCATCACAGCTCTCAAAGGTCCTAAGAGTTCATAACTGACCTCGCGCAGCATGCGTCACCCAGATCACAACGTCTTCGAGAATGCTGGAGACATGACCTTCTAGTAAGTAAATCGAGCACGCTCATCAAGGTCCATACTGACATACTCTCAGTTGGGCGCATCACGAGAAGTTTATCGTCATCGACTTCGATCTGGCCTTCATCGGAGGTCTGGATCTTTGCTTCGGTCGCTGGGATCAGATGCAGCACCCATTGGCCGATGCTCACCCTGCCGGTGTCGAAAATGAGGTCTTCCCTGGACAGGATTTCAACAACAACCGCATCATGGATTTCCAGGACGTCAAGGATTGGAAGAGCAATGAGTTGAGCAAGGCTGATTATGGACGCATGCCATGGCACGACGTGGCCATGGGTGTCATCGGACCCTGTGTCTACGATATCGCCGAACACTTCCAATTGCGCTGGAACTTTGTGAAGCGTGACAAGTACAAGCGTGACGAGCGTTTCGACTGGCTTACTCTTGAGGGTCGTGAAGGCGAAGATGAGGATTTGATTGCAGTCCAAAGGCCTAAGCATCCTGTTGGAGAGTACATTCACCACCCCATCTCGCCCATGGACGTCAAGACCGGAAGACCGGACCCGAGCAACGTCCAAGGCACCGTCCATGCGCAGCTCGTGCGAAGCAGTGCCGATTGGTCGAGCGGTATCTTGACCGAGCACAGCATTCAGAACGCATACTGTGAGATCATCAGAAACGCACAGCACCTTGTTTACATTGAGAACCAGTTCTTCATCACTGCAACTGGAGAGGAGCAAGCACCCATCCACAATCAGATCGGTAAGGCCATCGTGGATGCTTGTGTCCGAGCAGGTAAGGAAGGCCGCAAGTTCAGAGTCATCATCGTCATCCCGGCCATTCCTGGATTTGCTGGTGACTTGAGAGACAATGCTGCTGCTGGAACTAGGTCAGTTGAATCTTTGTGCCCTCTCTAACATAAAGCTATGCTGACACGCCTCTAGAGCAATTATGGACTATCAATACAAGTCTATCAACAGAGGCGAGCACTCCATCTTTGGCCAGATCAGGAAGCAAGGTGTCGAACCTGAGAACCATGTCTTCGTGTTCAACCTTCGTTCATACGATCGACTCAACAAGACGCCGGCGATGAAGAAGATGGAAGAGGAGTCTGGTGTCACATACCAAGAGGTACAGCGTGCTCAGGCCGAAGAGATCATGTCCTCGGGTGTGCATGGTGGTGAAGCGTCATCGTCGTCGGACGATGGCGAGTCCGAGGACGAAGACAAAGAGCACTATTCAAGCCGCAAGAAGAAGTTCGAGGCCCGTAGAGCGGCCGCTGGACTTAAGAACGATCAAGTCATCAGTGAGGACAGTGTGGCTAAGAACGCCATGTTGGGTGAGAAGAAGGTTAGCGAGGAGAAGTGGGATGAGAACGACTTCGAACAGGAGAAGGAGAATTGGGTCCAGGAAGAGCTCTATGTCCATGGAAAGGTGATTTGACTCTATCCTCAGACGAAGGACAGACACGCTAACTTCCATCAGACATGTATCGTGGACGACAGGATCGCTATTTGCGGAAGCAGTAACATCAACGATCGTTCTCAACTAGGCAACCACGATTCGGAACTTACCATCATCATGGAGGACACCAATGCACTTCCTTCGATCATGGACGGTCGTGAATACCAAGCTGGACACCACGCAGCAACTCTTCGTCGCATGCTCTGGCGCGAACACTTGGGCTTGTTGCCAGCTCAACCCCTGGATGCGAGCGAAGACCCCAACGCCCAACCTCCGGATGTTTGTCCTAACCACTGGCACGAGGGAGATGAGTGGGATAGACTTGTGACAGATCCTTTGTCCGATGAAGTCTGGAACTTGTGGACTCAACAAGCGACAACTAACACCGATGTCTTCCGTCACCTGTTCCATGCGGATCCTGATGACAACATCCGCACATTCGACGATTACCAGAACTTCCTTCCCAGGAACGACACGTAAGTAATATCCCGCAGTGCACATGCCTGGAATCGTTTTGCCAGTGGTTCAATGCTGTCCCGAACAACCGACCAGAGCGCTGTTCACACCAACATGCACTGGAAGGCGTTTCGCAGATTTACTCCTGTTGGCAGTTGATCCCGTCATAGATACACCATGCACGCTTGCAGGAATAACGCTAATGACATCTCGTATACAGAAAGCAAGGTCATCTTTACAACAAGTTCATGCCCGATGACGAAGTAAAACGCGCCCTCGACAAGATCAGAGTGAGTTGAAATCGTAACCCCGCCAACTCGATTGAATGCATACTAATACCGATCAGGGACATCTTGTCTGGATGCCGCTGCACTTCCTAGAGAATGCAGAGATGGCCGAGAAGGGTCTCGCAGTCAACTACTACACCGAGAGTATCTACACCTAGACATTCAGAACGAGGTTTGACAAGATTGGAATGATGATGAGGCTGGCTTGAAAGAAGTTAGGTGTTTTTCGTGTGGGATTACCTTCATGGTGAATAGGGTCACGCTACATATTATTCGTTTGATATAATTACATTTTTTCCGGTTACGCTTTTTGTTTTTCCAAGCAGTCTGGATATTCTTCCAATGTGTCAGAGTCTGTACGTTAGTGGGTTTGTAAAAACTCCCATCTGGATACAAGTGCGGCTCTCAGAGAACGATCCTCGGACTCGGCCATCGAGGTGCTTCCCCGGACCTCGCGGACTTAAGCCAATCTGCCAGGCGGTCTAGCACAAATAATGGGCGAATGAATCCAGTTTCTCGACTCTCTTGTTGCTTTCCCAGCAACACAACTAATTTACGACACATTCACCAGATGCAGCGGTCTTACAGATGCTATTGCTCTGTACGAGCTCTAGAGACCTTTGTCAGAGATGTCGCAGGTCTCGACATCCGCCAAAGACGCAACAACATCAGCTTCAGAAACTTGAGCACACGATCAGCAGCGCTACAGATGCGCCATTCGTCGCCGCTGTCTCGCCCTTCGCAAGCGCATGATATTGCTAGTTCTGTTGATGATGCTTTTGTGCCGTTTGAGACCCCGACGAGCACGACCACCACACACGACAACACCTCCAAGCCTTCGCCCTCGACGCACCTGAACGATATCCTAGAACCACCCGCACCTTTCGATCCAAATGAAGAGCCAGGAAGTGCAGAAGATTTTGAGCCAGAGATAGTCATTCACAAAGACCAAATCCACACCACACCCGACCCGATCGTAGCAGAAGCACGGATACGGCAATTAGATCTCAGGGACAGGGACAATGCGATCGATGCCATACTCTTCCCGGACTTGCTGGCTAAGCCGAAGAAGATCAAGGCTAGTGAGATAGGGTCGTTGAGTCGAAGGCTCAATATCTTTTCTGCGCAGACGCCCGTGCAGCAATATCCTGGCAAAAATGCAAGAAAGAAGGCGAGAAGAGCTGCTCAGAATGGTGAGGTGCCGGTCGCTCTGCAGGGAAAATCGATGGAGGATATCAAGAATACATCAAACCGAGTCCGGCAATCAAAGAGAGCAGCACAAGCTAGCGAGCTAGATACGACCGTCTCAGAAGAAACGACTGGAGACCTGGAAACCGCAACCATATCCTCAGCAAAGGCTGCCTCAAAGGCAAAAGCAAAAGCAGACAGAAAGGCGAAACGAGCAGCTCTAGCCCTCGAAGTCCAAACAGCGATTCTCGAACAAGCCGCTCAGGACCAAGAAACCGCCGACGTCGCCTCCCTGATCGCATCAGCAACGGGACCCAAACCCATCTCAAAAGCAAAAGCCGATAAAATCGCCCTTGCAATCAAAGCCAGAAAAGCAGAAGAAAAAGCCGCGAAGAAAGCCCCAGCCGAGAAGCTGGTTCAAGAACAGCAAGCGGCCAAGCAAGCACAAAAAGAGCGCAATCGCAATCTGGATACCTGGAAAGTGCAAAAAGCAGCCTTGGAAGACAAATTCGGAGAGCAGAATTGGAACCCTAGAAAGAGAATCTCCCCGGATGCATTGGCTGGTATCAGAGCTCTACACGCCAAATCACCAGAAACATTCAGTACAGCCGTTTTGGCCGAGCATTTCAAAATCACTCCAGAAGCCGTACGACGGATCCTAAAGAGTAAATGGCAGCCCAACGAGGAGGAGGCGGAGGAAAGAAGAGAAAGATGGGAGAAGAGAGGTGAAAAGAAATGGACAGAGATGGCCGAGCAGGGTCTCAAGCCGCCGAAGAAGTGGAGAGATAGAGGTGTAGGCAAGGCCGGTCCAGGAGAAGTGCCTGTGTGGAAACAACCCGGAAAGGTTGGCGAGCGCTGGATCGAGAGCACGGATGCTGATAGGTTCATCATGGCTGGTGAGCAGATGGCTGAGGAAGAGTACGAGGAGTATTCCGAGGAAGAGAGTATCGCATCCAGAATCCTGTAGATCAGGGTTAGCCATAGACAGTCATGCTGCATTGTATCAAGTCAGCTCGCAACGAGAACTCAATGCATGAACTCACCACTCAATCTTCGGCTTGAACAATCTTTCAAACCACATCATCAAGCGCAAGCCATCATATTTTGACCAGGCAACCCGCTTCTTCACGCAACCCAACTCGACAGCGCAAAAGCAGACTTGAATGAGCATGACAGCTTCAACAGAGGGATGCTTGAGCGGTAGATTTGGGTCTCACGATCCCCTTGAGGAAAGCAGAGTTAAGCGTGTCGCGTGGCGGCACCGTCGCTGATAGATGCGCTGTGGGCTCGATGATGGTGGCTTGGAGAATGGTAGACGAAAAGAAAAGGTTGGTGCAGAAGTTTGTCTTTGTTTAGCCTGTGTTTTCGTTTCTGACAGGAGGAGCGATCTCATGCTGGGGTTTATATTTCTGAGAAGGAGCAACTACATCCCCTCATGGTCTCTTATTCGTACTTCCGTCCTCGAAAGATATGGTTACATGCCAACGACTGTGACAATAAAAGGATTCATATTGCACTTCTATCCGACCACTGATCCATGTCCTGCAGTCCCACCACTTCGCGAGCTACCCGGTCTCTCGCTTCTAACCCTCCTCTCCCTCCTGAAGCATCCAAACTGTCCTTTAGTGCCCTCTCTCAGTCTCTTCAAGATCGCCCTCATTTCAGGTAGCTCGGCTTGTAGTCTGGTCCTCGCATCTGCATCAGTTCTCTCGTCGAGCACCAAGTATATCCTCGATTGTATATCGGAGGCCTTCTCAGTAGTGTAATTGGATAACGTCTGAGCAAGAAGTTCGACATCAAGGGTTGCTTGCATCAGAGCTGTGAGGGAGTATGTACGGCGATCTGAGAAGGCCGCTAGAAGGGATTCACTGGCAGACTCGAGGAAATGTGATAGGAGGGGTGAAGTCAATGTGCTTGCTGTTGTCGAGACTTCCGTGTGTACCAATACTAAGGCGAGAAGTACATCGTAGATATAGGGTCGAGCGTTTGTGGGTCGCGAAGAAGTCTTGGGTAGCCAGTCCGGAGAGGAGATGCCAGCTGTGATGATCTCGCGAAGTTTTGTTGTTGTAGGCTTGACGTAACCTAGGAATAGACGATCGTCGATTTGCTTGAGTACATCGCGGATCTGCTTGGACTCGTCCGTGAACTTGATCGAAAAGGAGGATTCGAATTGTGAGATTAATTGAGGCACCACTTCACGACGCAGGTGATTCAAATTGCTGAGTGTGAGCAGCAGGCGGACGTTCTATATCGATGTTAGCAGCTTTGATGATATTCGATTGCATTTCATGACTTACTTTGTCTGTCGCTCGAGTGTTTACGATGTTGCTGTCGGATTTAGAACCTCCTTGCATTATCGGTACTGTCAGACCGTCTGGATCATCGATTCCGGATTCGTCGAGTTTTTTGTTCTTCTCTGCGTTCTCCACGGCACCACTGAGCGTTTTGTATATACTTGTGATAAATTGATGCCTGACCATCTGCAGAAGCTTGGTAGGCGGAGGCCCAACAACATCTTCGTAGCCAGGACGCGACATGGCGCCGGAGATGTACAAAATCTTCTGCATATCGCTCAGTATCGTTTCTTCGAAAGCACTGAAGCGGAAAGGCATATTGGTAAGATCGCGGCGATCTGTATGCCGCGTCCAATCTTCAAGATATCTGGTCTTGTCGGAGTCGACATTCCAAGCGGCACAAACAGCCTGGATACAGCGTTCGCGTACGCCACTGACCATGGTCTTGAGTTGTTCTGCCATGCGGTAATTGTCTCTGACGAGGGAAAGACTAGCGACCTCACCTGCAGACGATCCGACGAGCAGCAGAACATTGCTGAGATAATGAACACCACTCAGGACGTTCGCATAAGGTGCCCAGAAGGCAAACTTCTCCCAGGGTTCACCTCTTTTCGGTGAGGGCTCGGGGATGTTGTTGACGTCAAAAGAGAACATGCGCTGATCGCTGGCCAAACTAGACGAGGGAGTATCAGGTGTCGCAGGTACAGGCGAGAACAGCGATGAGATGTCTTCGACTGGCGAGTCCACAAAGAAGGAGAAGATATTTTCGCGCATGCTGTTGAGCAGATCTGCAGCCGATTGACGGAGGCGGTTTATCTCATCTTCTCTGAGATCAAGATGTTGGCGACCCTCCGAAGAAAAGACACCGGTAGGTAGATTCCTCTGGGCTTTGTGAGAGATGAATGACTCTGCGGTCTCCCAAAACTCGATGATCTCCCCCAGAAGACCGCCTTGTACCGATAGCAAGCTGTTGAGCGCACTCTGAATCTTCTCCCAGAAGTCAATGATCTTAGTAGCGTCCATGGCATTCGTGGTGTTGTTTGAGCTTCGGTCTTGTACAAGGTTGGCCACAGCAGATTGGAGATGCAGCTTCGAAGTCTGGAGGCTGGGTGGCTCTGCCGATGCCAGACGCCGCCTAGAAACTTCAATCTCTATACGCATACGATCGAAGGAACGAGTAAGCTTTTCTTTGAGGTTATTGTAACGACTGAACAGCCAGAATGTGATGGGATTGTCGTCCATGTCGATTTGCAAGAGTGTAGCGATCAAAGTCATTGTTGTATCAGGTTGAGCAGCAGTAGATGACGTAGAGCGACGGATTCTGGCAGCAGAGAGTTGTTTACGGGACTCGCGTTTGAAGGCACCGATTTGAGATTGAGCATCTGACCAAACCTTTGCAGCGACCAATATTTGATGAACGTCGGAATCGGACAGTTCTTGATCAGATTCGGCTTTCCGGGTGGCATCATTGGCGATCTTCTTAGCACGGTTGTACTCGGACACAAGAGAGTCATAGTCCTTCTTACGGATGGCATCTTGTAGAGCCTGGCCGATGCCAAAAACGTCACGATGTTGTTCGAGGTAGGTCAAAACAGACTTGAGATCTTCTTCTTTCTCACGTCCACCCAAAGCAGGGCCCCAGACTTCTTCAGCTTTGGCGCCCAGCTCAATCAGGGGAGCTTTGATACCGAGAACACCATATTCACTCTCTTTTGTCAGGGCATTCTTCTTCTTGTCCGGCAGCTTGGTGACAACGGGAGGTGAAAGGGCACCGCTGGGAGTACGGAAATGCGAGATTCCACCGCGACTGGTGTGCCTCGAATGTCTTCGCTGATGACCAGGAGAGACGGGCATGGACTGCTGGCCTTGTGTGCGCATCTCAGTGTATACATTGTCGATGGTAGCCTTGGCCTTGACGAAGCGTTCGAAGTTGGACTCGACCAGCAGTTTAAGAGAGGCCGACTTTTGCTCGATCGAACTAGATAAGAAGTGGAGACCTTTGAGAAGCGAGTCGGTCGAGGCATCGTGGTGAACTTGCGACAGGAACAAGTTGGGCGAGAAGGTGGTCGAGGACAGCATGAAATGGTTGCGCAAACGCAAGTTCTCCTCGACAGGCAGGCCACGACGGCGCAGTTCGTGGACGACACTCGGGACAATGCCTAGGGGGTCGGGTTCATCTTTCTGGACAGTATTGTCGGCTCTCTTTGCACCAGCAGAACGCGAGCGATCCAGGGCAGCGAACTTGGACTCCCTATGGTTCGTTCGCGTCGCGTCATTGTCGTCGGGGCTGTCATAGTCGTCGTCGTCGTCCCGGTCAGGCCATTCCGAAGGATATAGCGAGTCGAGCTTGTAGTGGTTCAACAACTCGCGCTCGACTTCGGCAGACATTGTTGTTATTCCAAGTGGAAAGCGCGACCTCGAAGTCAATCGATGTTAGCATCCATGACCTCCGTACTGGCTCGTAATCGCGGGGATGAAGGTTATGCAGACGAGTGTGGGGATTGTGCACAGCTGCTGCGGTGGCAGGTGGTTGTTGGTCGCGGCGGCCCGAGTTTGGCCGCGATTTCGACTTTGCTCTACAGTACGGGCACTCTCTACCGCTATCCTCCACTACTACCCTTCGCAGCACACCCTCTCCCGTCGCCCTCTCTCGCCCTCCTACCCACAACCTTCAACATGCTTGGACCCCGATCATTGGTCGCACCTGCCCGCCAGGGTCTGCGCCAGGCCAGACAGCAGCAGTTCACCAGAGTCTCGTTTGCTCGCTCGTACGCCGTCGCTTCCAGCGATAGAGTCGCAAAGTTCAAGGGTACCAAGGGCAACGACGGCAAGTACGCCGTCTCGCTGATCGAGGGTGACGGTATCGGTCCCGAGATCTCCCAGTCGGTCAAGGACATTTTCGAGGCCGCCAACGTCCCCATCAAGTGGGAGCCCGTCGATGTCACCCCCCGCCTGAACGAGGACGGCAAGACCGTCATCCCCGACGAGACCATCGAGTCCATCTCGCGCAACTACGTCGCCCTCAAGGGTCCCCTCGCCGTACGTCCACCTGATCAACCTGCTCCAGCTGCTCTCAATCACCTCTCTCGCCCGCGCCATCCTCGACCTTCTTACCTCTGCATGCGCTCCACGCTAACACTCCCCCGTTCTAGACCCCCATTGGCAAGGGTCACGTCTCGCTCAACCTGACTCTCCGTCGTACCTTCAACCTCTTCGCCAACGTCCGTCCTTGCAAGTCCATCCAGGGCTACAAGACCCCTTACGACGGTGTCGACACCGTCCTCATCCGTGAGAACACCGAGGGAGAATACTCTGGCATCGAGCACGTCGTCGTCGACGGTGTCGTCCAGTCCATCAAGCTCATCACCCGCAAGGCTTCCGAGCGCGTCCTCCGCTACGCCTTCGAGTACGCCCAGGAGGTCGGCAAGAACAAGGTCCGCGCCGTCCACAAGGCCACCATCATGAAGATGTCCGACGGTCTCTTCCTCAACACTGCCCGCGCCATGTCCCAGCAGTACCCCAACGTCGAGTTCGACGCCGAGCTTCTCGACAACACCTGCCTCAAGGTCGTTACCGACCCCACCCCTTACAACGACAAGGTCCTGGTTATGCCCAACCTGTACGGTGACATTCTCTCCGACATGTGCGCCGGTCTGATCGGTGGTCTTGGTCTGACCCCCTCGGGTAACATTGGTGACGAGTGCTCCATTTTCGAGGCCGTCCACGGTTCCGCTCCCGACATTGCTGGCAAGGGCCTTGCCAACCCCACCGCTCTCCTCCTTTCCTCCATCATGATGCTGCAACACATGGGTCTCCACACCGAGGCCAACAGAATCCAGAAGGCCATCTTTGATGTTCTTGCTGAGGGCAAGGTATGTTCATCCTTTGCTATCTATCTCATAACACAAACACTGACCGCAATTCCTAGACCATCACCGGTGATCTCGGTGGTTCGGCCAAGACCCACGAGTACGCCGCCGCCGTCATCTCCAAGCTCGCTTAGAAGGCCACTTCATCACTAGAAGAAAACGATTGGGTTCACGAGTCGTGGTGAGGGAGGAGAGAGACGGAGACAAAACTGACGAAAATTATCTATAAACACCGGTTTTTTATTGTTCCCTTTTCTGCTCCTCATCCTGTTCGTGTCTCCTTCGAGTCTTCTGTCACTTGTCTTGTTTATCCGTTGTAACAATACACCCTTGCCCTGCCAAATACCAATTTTTTGTTCATCTTCTCTTTTTGACTCTTTTCTTGCATGTGATGTTATAGCTGTGTATCTATTTTGAGTTTTGTGCAAAATTGTGTTTTGGCTTCTTGGTAAAGTGGAGGAGGTCGGGTTCGGCGGCAGCGAGTTTCGGTTATGGGGCTCACTTCCGTGCCTGAGCAGAGCTTCCTCCTCCGTTGCGGCCCGAAAGTGCGGCAGTCGTTTGTCCTGCGGGCTTCCCGAGAGTGCCTCCATCGGTCTTGAACAGTTACTCTGCTTTACGTATCTGGCAAAGAGATATATGCAAAACTTGAGCAATTTGATCTGTTTGCACATGGTCAGAGTATCATCTCAAAGCTATCACGGGGGGAAAGCGGAACAGCGATGGTATGAGCGATGGAAAGATGAATGCTTGTAATTCTCAAATGGGTACGAGTGAACATCCCAGAGAATGAAGCTGCAGTAGAATTGCATTTGCCCTTTTTTCTTGTTCATATGCTAAGAGTACCTCCACCGTGCCATTTCTACTCAATGGTAGAGTACATACGCCTTTTTACGCCAGAGCCAAGATATGCGACTTGTGAGGAAGTTCAAAAAAGAAGAAGAAGAAACAACCAGGCCCCCTTTTATTCCCTTTTCCTCACACCTGTCTGTGATGTTCCTTTTAATCGTCTCTTAGTCGTGATGCATAAAGAGTTGACTGATGCTCTCGCCATGGTGGTTGCGGCGAATGGACTCGGCAAGCAAAGTGCTCACGTCCAGGATAACCAGCTTGTTCATACCCTTGCGCTTTTCCTCGGGGATAGGGAAGGCATTGGTGACGACGATGGCGTCAATCTCCTGACATTCATTCATCTCGCGCAGGCAGTCGCCGCCGAAGAGACCGTGAGTGGCCATGCAAATGACCTTTGTGGCACCACCTCTCTTGACGACGGTCTCGGCTGCGGCGATCCATGAGCCAGCCTTGTCGATGATGTCGTCGACGATGAAGACGGGGCGGTCGCGCACGTTGCCGACGAGTGTAATGGTGGTTTCGAGCTCGGGGTCTTGGAGTGCTTCTTCCTCTTCGTCATCAGAAGCTGTGGCATCGCCGGTACCACCGAGGCCGAAGTCAGGGCGGCGAGACGAGGCATTGGACATGAAGGAGTTCATCATGTGATCGGGCACATCTTCGTCGTCGGATCCAGCACTCTTAGAGTGGTAGAGGCCAGGAGTGGAATTGATCATGGGCGACATGACAGGAGAAGGGAAGTCATCGTCGACAAGATGACCGTGAATCAGGCGACCGGTGATAACGTTGCGGGCACGCTCATCTGTGTACTCATCTGCATCCTCCTCTTCTTCGTTGTCGGAGCTGTGTTCGACCGGAGGCTGCACGGTGCCCAGAGCAGTGGCCATGCGATGAATCTTTGGGGGACCATCAAGACCGAAGCTAGGGCGGCTGGGTCTGTTGCTCGAAGCACCTTCTTGTTCTTCTTCTTCGTCATCCTCCTTGATGAGACCATCAGATGAGTCGGGGCGCGAGAATTGAGCCAAGGGACTGGGTAGAGCAGGAGCACCCAACAGCCTGCTGTTGAAAGATGTGATGGAACGCTGCTTTGCAGGGCGGCGGTGGAAGTTGTCAGGGCGTGCTTCAGAATTGCCGTGAACAGAGGGCTTGCTAGAGCCGGATTGAGGAGCAAAGTCGTGCTCGATCGGAGGAGCGTGGTCGAGATCAATGTGCTGTTCAGCCTCGACTTCCTCAGAAGCTGCCGACTGAATTTCGATCGGGGGCATGTTCTCGCCGGTAGCGGATTGGTAGATGACGCTGTTGTACATGTTCTGACCCATGGTGAAACGTCTCCTATCGGTGGTCACAATGCCGAAGCTCAGCTTCAAAGCATCGGCCAGTGAGGTAACGCGCTTGGTACCACCAGGGTTCTTGCTGACAACGACACCAGACTTCCAATTATCAACAGTGCTACGGATCCAGCGAGCGAGGAGGGGCTCGGCGACCAGATTGTCGACAGGGCACTTGAAGAAGCCCTGCATCTGGCTGGCGTGGAGGTCAATGGTGATGACATGGTTGACGCCAGCGACGTGCATGAGGTTGGCAATCATGCGGGCAGTGATGGCACCGCGATGACTCTTCTTCTTGGACTGGCGCGAGTATGGGAAGTATGGCATGATTGCCGTGACAGACTTGGACGAGCCTCCCTTGCAAGCAGCGATCATGATGAGTAGCTCCATGACATCGTCGTTGGTCCTGGGGAGGTCAGCCGAATGCTTCAGCTTCAGCTACCATACGAATCGACATACTTGTGGGAACCACTCTGCACGATGAAGACATCCTGGTCGCGCACCGACGTCTTGATCTCGACACTCGTCTCTCCGTTGGCGAACTTTCTAAGCTCGACCTTGTCGGGTTTCCTGCCGAGCTTCTCGCAGATGGCATCGGTCAGGGCTGGATGGCTGAGGCCGCCAAAGACACAAGTGCGACGCATCTTGACTGTCAACGATCGAGGTTGTTGTTTTGGAGTGCGAGGGCCGGGCGACGCGGGTGTTGGGCGTTCGGCGAGGACAGGCTTTCGAATTGATCGCGTCGAGGCGAGTGCTGCTTCACTTCTGCTCTATTCACATGCTGAGGTAGTGAGCTCGATGCTTTTTTGCTGCACCAGAAGTTATTTGCTTGCTTCCGTTATCGCCGGCTAGCGCCATGTCACTTGGCGGGGTCTGGTCATCACCGACCATCTTGCATAACCCTCACTGCTGCTTGAGATATCGAACAGGATCAAAGTAGGAACGTTCATAAACAAAAAGACACTGAAACTCTACTAAAAGACAAAAACGCTGTTACTCTTCTTCTACTTGCACTTGTCCATCACCTGTCGTCCATCCCACTCTCTTCACCACTGCTCACACATCTACACAGGGGTAGCCTTACTCATAGCAACCAACCTCTTGACACCCACCATCCAGTTCGCACCTTCACTCTCCAACTTCACCTTCATCATCTCCGTCAACACTTGAGTCGCACGCTCGAAATCTCTAGCTTGCAGTGCCTGTGCGATCTCAGCTAGCATGGCAATAGTGTCGGGCTTGACAAGCGTCTCATTGTTGAGATGGTCAAACAGGATGTTGAGGCGCTTCTCCACGTCGTTGACTTGGGTGGTGAAGGAGGCGGGCGCGCGGGACTTTACGCGTGCCATATCTGCCGAGAGGATCTCGTAGACAGGTGTCGCGTTGGCAGGGATGTGGGTGCGGTCGCCAGGAGCTGCGGATGAGCTGTTAGTATACGTATGGCAATGAGTGTACAAACAGAACTTACGGTATTTGGCGGCTGCGGGTGCAGAGCGCTGGGACTGTGCAGTAGTGGGTCGCGAAGGCAACTGTTGAGGTGCAGCTGCTGGCGGAGGTGTTGCTTGAGGGGGTGCAGCTTGAGTTGGTGCAGCTTGAGGTGGTGCTGTTCTAGGAGGGCCTTGAGGAGGACCACGAGGAGGTCCCTGTGGCGGAGGTGGGATGGCTTGTGGAGCGGGAGGCTGTGATTGCGAAGGTGCTTGGCCGTAAGGTGCTACCGGTGGTCTCGCGCCGTATGCTGAAGCTGCGGGCGCGTAAGGCGATGGTGCTGGAGCACCGTAGGGGTTGGGAGCAACGTTACGTGGTGGTGGCAGACCACCAACTGCAGGCGTAGGCTGTGAGCCGGGTGCCGGTGCGTAACGGTTACTAGCTGGGCCGGTTGCAGTCGCGTTAGGAGGAGGGTTGTAAGGCGAGGGACCGCGGCCGAGCGGGGGAGCTTGCGGTGGTGGCAATCCTGGGGCAGATGATTGTTGTCCTGGGGCTGGGGTGTAGGCGTTTGAGGCAGCCGAAATGGGACGTTGAATCTGCGGAGGACCCGAAGGCGGCGACATAACACGAGGGGGCATTTGTCCCGCCTTTGGTGGTGGCGGTGGAAGAGCAGCAGCAGGCTGTTGGCCATACGCGCTGCCGGGAGCAGGTGGAGGTGACATGATGGGTGCGTTAGGGAAAGGAGAAGACATGGCAGCCATTCCAGGAGTGCCTCTTCTTGAAGGCTGAACGGGCTTTGAGAAGCCCTCTGGAAGGTCGTTCCACTGTTGTGTCTCGCCCTTCTTGGGTGGCGGAGGCAGAGCACTGGGAGTCACACCACGAGGAGGTGCCATGGGTGCAGCCGGTGCTCCGTAAGGTCCTGGTTGGCCGTATGCCGAGTTTTGCGGGGGTTGGTATCCTTGAGGAGCGTATGCTTGCGTGGGAGGTGCGTATGGGTTGGACACAGCCGCGGGTTGAGCGGCACCGGGAGGAGCGTAAGCATTTGCACCACTGATAGGAGCAGGTGTTGACATGATACCTCCGCTGGGTGCGTAAGGGTTTCCGGCAGCAAGAGGCGCAGGAGTAGGAGCAGAGTAAGGTGCCATTGGTGCAGCAGCACGAGCAGTAGCAGCAGCGGGTTGTCTCTGGACTTGAGGAACCACAGGCTTCGTTCTGTTGGCAAGCTTGACTCTCTGCTGGGCAACCTCTGCACCAGAGTACTTGCGAGGCAGCAGATCCAAATACTTCTCAGCAACTTGCAATTGACCATGACTGGCCAGAATGTCGGCGTACTCGGCGTACTTGGTGTATAGAGGAGCAAGCTTCCAGTTCTCGCTAGCCTGGCGATCGGGATCTTGAAAGCCGACGACCTGGCGGAACACAGTGACCTTCTCGATGAAGTCTTGCAGGGTTCTGGCGTGGACAGAGAAGCTTGTTTCGCCTTCTGAAGCTTCCAGACCAGCGCTTTCCTTCTCCTGCAGCTCCTGAGCCCAGATGGCGACAACCTTCTCGAGCTTTGAGCCAGCAAGGAAACAGAAAGATGCATCTCTTCTCAGAGTGCCCTTGTCGGTAGCGTCTGACAGGGACTCCTCGAGACGGTCACCCAGAGCCTCGCACAAGTCTGAGAACTCGGTCTCGTCGGCGAAAGTGCACAGAGTTGCCATGACCTCCTTCCAGTTTGATAGATCAGCATTGTGTACAACGTCCCACAGGTTCTTGCCAACGATCGAGGCAAGCAGACGCAGGTAGTTGGGACCCTTGGCCTTTTGCTTCAAGTAGGCAGTCTGTACCTTGTCCATGCACTTCTGTCCACCGCAGATAGCAATCATGAAAGCATCTGACATACGACCATCCTTCAGGCAAACATCAAGCGCGGACTCGAAGTTGCCGAGCATTAGAGCGCGTGTGATGTTCTTGTCTGCGTCCGACTCTTCACCACTGAAGATGTGGAAGGGCTGGTTGGTCTTGGCACCCTTGGTCGCTGCAAGATCTGCCAGGAAGTTATCGCCATCTTCTCCATCAGCGTTGTTGTCGTTGCCGAAGAAGTTGCTGTCATCCTCCTCAACAGGTTTCTCGACGTCGCCGTTGACGTTAAGGTCGGCTGTCTTCTGGGCGACTTCGGTCTCATCGGCAAAGCCAAGATATTCCCTCAGCTTCTTCCTCGACTTTCCGGCGTTCAATGTTTCAATGACTTGCCAGTCAGCCTTCTCTTCCTCGTTGGTTGCAGCCGAAATCTTTGCTTCGCATATACTGGCCAAGTCGCCCCCCTTGAGCGATTCTTCGAACTTCTGGGAAGCCTCGGTCACGGCTGAGTCGACAGCAAAAGTCTCGATGCTGACGGTCGATTTTCTTGTCGCGGAGTCGGTAGCAAGTCTAACGAGCTTTCCTCCGAAACCGAACGATACACC
>Ga0268251_10000312_pt1 | contig 16180 bp, 14 predicted proteins | sample AgamicAsMae_FD_200527 | JGI IMG/M metagenome (GOLD analysis project Ga0268251, IMG submission 200527) | Agave microbial communities from Guanajuato, Mexico - As.Ma.e (v2) (version 2) | ecosystem: Host-associated > Plants > Phyllosphere > Phylloplane/Leaf | place: Guanajuato, Mexico | collected...
GCCCTCTTCGTGTATTGGGTTTGACTGCTTTGCAGTGTGGAGTTTGATCGGCATGGACGAGGGGAAGGAAGAAGCTCACGACATTATGACTTGGTTTCGTAGATGGGAATCCACAAAGGCAGTCTGTTTGGCAATGACCATACGAGGAAGGCTACGTTAGACATTTTTCCCACTGCGACACAAACGTGCAACAGCGAAGTGCAGAGCTTACATGATCTGGTCAAGAGCACCGAGAAGCCTGTCCTCGGTGTCCTCGAGTCCTCGACATACTCTAGAGCGGATGTTGTAGCTCCGAGAGGAAGTGGGGGCGCACAAGTCACAAAGTGGACTTGACACATGCTCTTCTGGTCGGTGCTCAGCTCTCGCAATGACGTTTCGGCCGTCTCGTTTCGCACCCTTGTTTTGTTCACCGAAACGAGTCGCGATTGCTAAACATCGAACCACGCCCATGTTGACCGGGAGTCTGAGAGGAAGCCTTAGTTCCGTTGGCGTGACTCGCCAGTCCCTCGATATGCTAGGACTTCTCGCACTCTGTCGGGCCATGGCCACCGCCCAAGGAGTCGTGCTTGCTAACAACTGACGCATCAACCTACGCAACCACCTGACACGATCGAGTCAATCACCATTTCGTTGCATTTAGGGTTTGAGAGCGCGATGCTATCACCGTATGTAAGTCCGTACGAGGTATATATATCCCTGCATCACCATGCACTGGATAGAGCCTCCTCTACTTTTCCCAGATTTTGCATACTGTCCGCCACCCCGTTTCCATCCATCTATTCGCCGAAATGTCCTCCACTCTTGTCGTTCACCACCTGCGTGTCAGTCAGTCCGAGTCTATCGTCTGGCTTTGCGAGGAGCTTGGTCTCGATTACAAGCTGGTATGCCACGACCGCGATCAGCAGACACTCTTAGCCCCCGATGCATACAAAGAGCTCAGTCCGCTTAGGACTGCCCCCGTGATAGAGGATGTCGATACTTATACACCAAACAACGATCACATCCGCTTGGCAGAATCTCAGGCTTGTATCGAATGGATTTGCAGAAAACACGGTCAAGGACGGTTGCTGAACAAGCCTTGGGACCCTAACTGGAAGGAATGGCTCTTTTGGTAAGGAATACCTCCTGATTATGTTTACCAGATGAACTCGTCCTAACCTCACTTGCAGGTGGCACTTTACACATGGCTCTTTCCAACCCGCCTGTCAGATGAAAATGATTGCTGCAGCGCTTCCGAAGGACAACCCTGGCCATAAAATAATCGACTCCAGAATCGATCACTATCTCGACTTGATTGAGCAGCGCCTGAGCAAGTCAAGGTTCCTCGTTGGCGATGAGCTCACAGCCGCCGATATCCAGATGATCTTCCCGCTCACCACACAAAGATCATTCATACCGTTCGACCTGAGCCCATACCCCAACACCCTGAGATATCTAAAAGAGATTGGAGAGAGACCTGCATACCAAAAAGCCTTTGAGAAGGCCGAGACAACGCTGAAACCGATGCTTGATGCAAACCCCAAGTCTCTCTATAGCATCGCTTAGGAAGGCTGATGCTATGCTTGAACAACATTGACTTCTCTCTACTCTTAACATGATGGTCGTCTGTGCCAATTTTCATTCGGCGTTTAGGTGGGACTTATAGACATATACTAGATTAGCCAAGACTGGCCCTATAGATTCAGATTCCTTTTCTATCCCAAGCTGATGCTCACCACTCGTTTCTGCAATATTCTTCTAGGGATAACTTGCCGACTTGTCACCGAACCATGAGTCCTCAGAAGATGTGATCTGAGCCAATTCATGATGTACCCGACAGCCACATCCATGGACTAGTCTTGCGCGAGTCGTGAAATGTACATATCTAGATGTTCGTGGTTCCCAAAACGTCAGTTGTCTTAGGGCAGGGCTTCGAATCGCGAGTTGCGACTCAGGTTGGGCCACGGACTTCCTTCGCCGTTGTTACTGTATAAAACGCCCAATAGAAGGTCTTGTACCTTGCAATATTTACGGCTACAGGATCACGGCATGCACTCTCACAATATGCCTAGTATGTTTTCGTTCGAAGAAGCATGGAAGCATACAGTAGAAGAGGTTTGTCGATCGCGTCTCAAACCTTGTTCTTGAAGCTCACCCTAAGCCCTGCAACTTGTTTCGGCAGTCTCGCCCGCAACACCTCTCGCATCGCGCCCAGCCTCACTCCTTCATCTTCCAAGCGCAACCAAGAGTAGGTATTGATGATCCCGACTGAAGAAATGCTACGGGGCTCGCAGTCATCACGCCCTGCGTGCATTGAATCGTCTTTGTTGAGGTGGTAGCGGCTTTCTTGCCTCTGAGTCGTGAACCGACGAGTTCCTCTGGTCAACGTCTAGCCAAGTGCCGACTGTTGTCTTTTCAGTTATGCCGTTACGATGTCTGAGCCCTCATCCGATATCTTGTACCACTCGTCAGAAGTTGAGAGGGTGTTCATATAAGTATGTAAGTTGAGAAGTCTCCTCCGGGGCTCATCTTTGCTCTACATCTCTGTCCACATACTCTCCTTTTATAGCCTGCGGGCTCTACGTTCTTTTCCACATCTTCATAATCACACACTCATTGTACAGCTCACTACCATGGGTTTCTGCTTGATCTTCTGTGGCACAAGCGCAGCCTCCACCACCACATCACTCTCTGCAACTTCAACATCGTCAATCATTTCTTCTCCAACTAGCTCGATCATTCTTTCATCATCGTCATCTGTGGCGGCCACATCTACTGCTTCAATAGCACCAGTCTCTACGCTCAAGTCTTCGAAGGCCGGCGTTTACTCAAACTGCTATTACAACGTCGATGGGGTGGGAGAATTCAACACCAGATGGACAGCAGACTGGACGACAGGTGTTACACAAGACCTGACTGGCATTGTGTCCTCCGCTTACACAGTTGGAGTTACTAGCACCTCCACTAGTACCACAACGAGCGGCAAATTCAAGAGAGGTCTTGGTAACCTTTTCTCCCTGTTCTCCAGCTCTTTATCTTTCAGGATTGTGCCGTCCTCGGTGACAACGAGCGCAAGCAATCTTGTAGGATCTGCTGTAGGTGCAGCAAAATCTATTGCTTCTGGAGCCGGTGCAGCAGTCGCATCAGTACAGGCAGAAGTAAGCTCTAGTACTCAACTCTACACGTCCTACAACGACATCCTCTACGGTAGCGTCCGGGCCGTCGTCTTGTTGAGCAATGCTACTGGCTTCACCTCGTTCAGGAGTGACACGATGGAAATCGACGTTAACTGGCTTGCTTATCACTCTACTTACGATACTTCCGTGGTGTCGGACGCATCTACAGCATGGCACGAATATCGTGTTGACTGGCTGCCCGGAACGACCAGCTACTACATTGATGGCACGCTCATTGACAGAACTGCCAGCGAGGCAACTCCCGGTTTATGGCTGTGGAATGCTTGGTCGGACGGAAACGACGACTCTGTTTTCCAGATCCGAAGCATTGATGCATACTTTAACAGAACATCGGTCGCCGCGGATATCATCAGCGGAAACGCTGTTTGCAAGGCATCTGCATCGGCTGTCGCTGCTGTCACCAACGCTGGTGGCGTTGTAACAGGAGTAGTCACCGGTCTTCTAGGCAATGCTGCCAGCTCGGTCTCAAGTTCCTCGGTTACTCCGACGCCCACCCCTACCACTCTTGCTACCACGACCAAAGCACCTTCGCTTTCAGCTCAAGCCACTGTCTCTTTCACCACAATCAGCTCAGCTTGGACGGGCAAGACAACATCGACAACAACTCAACTCAATGGCTTATCTGCTACTGTTATCGTCCTTACACCCGGAGTGGTCCAAACAACTGCTCCAGCGACTTCCAGCTCAGGCGGTTACGTCTACATGACCACGACTACCGACTCGGGCACATTCACTGCGGTTCAAACCAAGACCATCCTTCCAACGATCGGCACAGTAGCAACTGTCCAGATTGTCTATCCTACCCCTGTTACTACATGCGGTAACACTGGTATTGCTTATGCTGGCTACACGAATTCCTTCGCCGGCGGCCAAGCTACCTCCGGTTATCCCAAGTTCAACCCCACCGTCTACAAATCCGCCAAACCTTCCCAAACCGGTGTGACAAACTACATTGCTGAAGTCAATGGCGGAAGCAGCAATGTAGCCTACTACGGCCAAACTACCACTACCCAAAATTGGGTCATCGACCACACCTTCTATGTGTTTGCTCGTCAAGATGGATACTACAGCTTCAACATTCCTTACACGGACGATATCCAGATGGTATGGTACGGTGACAAAGCAGTATCTGGATGGTCCAGAGACAATGCCGACATTGTTCAATTCTGGAGTAGCCAGATCGCTGTACAGACTCCTCAGACAGTTGCCATCTACCTTACCACTGGTAGTTACCTGCCCCTCAGAGTCATGTTTGGAAATGGCGGCGGTGCCGGTGAACTGGACTTCAATATCTATGCTCCAGATGGTAGCACGGTCTTGGCCTCCAACAGGGGGATGGGAACGGGAAGCTCGTCAATTGATATTGTCAGGTTCCCTTGTGATGCTACTTTGGGTAGTAGATTCCCTGCGTGGGGTTCCGAGACTTGATGCCCTGTTTTAGTTCCGATGTTCACCGCTGAGTAGACAGTACAAAAATATACTTGTCCAGTTTCACTTCGTTTACAGCACTTAAATCGCCTACTTCCATCCGTGTCTCGCTCAACCAAAAGTGTATATATAAATGTTTTCCGTTTCCGTTCGCCCACTATGTGCCGTCTTCAGCTCTTGCGTATGTCTGTGATGTGTATGTCTTCTGCGACCACTTCATGGCCTTCTGATCTCCGGAGTATATCTTAGGATGCCGCTGTTCTTGGCTTGTCTTCCGGAAAGACCGTACTTAGCTGTGACACTCAAGGTATACCAGTTCTAAAAGGAATTGGACCTTGCGACAAGGCCCGATCCTGGTCGAAGAGCAAGTCAGGCGTTGATCAACAAACTACCTAGCTGCTAACGCACCATTTGTGCAACACCATGATTCCATTAGAATTCCAAACGTCGTACGATACGGTAGGCTACCCAATAATCGACGCTCAGTTTTTCCAGAGAAGGAATAGGATAAAACGGTAGCTTAACTACTACATCTCTACTCGCCTTACTGATACGTGAAATACTTATTATACAGTGCATATATACTACTGACTTCTATAAAGTATTGAATAGGTATCATCAAATTGTGTCCTTTGTTATTACCTACACGAAACAGCTTAACAAATGCTTATACGGCTTGCTGTAGACAGATTCTAGGGTTCAAAGCAAGACGGAATACTGGAAACCTGAGAGTACAGGACAACTATTGGTTGAACTGAGTATAGTCTTCGCGTGACCATTGTCCGAAAGGTTCGAAGTCTTGAGGTTCAGCGACCGGAGATCAGTGTTCAGAATCCCCGATAGATTTGTCGACGAGAAGAGTAGCGGATGCGGGCTCCAATCGAGTCCAATCAATACGATAGACCGATCTAGCCGTCCACGCTCTCGGGTCGAATCAACTTCCACATCGTGACAGAAGGGGGGCAAAGCGACGCGGGAAGATTCCTCCAACCAAGTTATTCTCTTTTTCTCTCATGGACTTGTTGTGATGGCGCCACGGTCGACCGGCTGTGCCAACTGTCGGAAACGTAAGATCAAGTGCGACGAAGGGCGCCCGGGATGCAAAAAGTGCCAAATCCACAACACGCCATGCCCGGGATACCGGGGGATCAAACCTGACGGACTGGAATGGCGCGACGAAACTCAGGCGGTAACGAGACGTGTGGAACAGGGATGGAAGGGCGGTTCCGGCAGCAGCAGTCCTGAAAACAGTAGCGATTCTGACAGTGGTGCGCCCCTTGCTAAAAATGTCGAGGAGCTGAGTCTAGTCGACAGGCCTGTTGCGACCGAATACACAGTCATACCGCAGGCTGTCTTCAGTGCTGCGACCAACCGGTCGCAGATGTTTGATGTCAGCATGAGATTGTACCGACCTACGACACTGAATGACCAGCCACTGCGAGCGCATATCTCGGACTTTTCATGTCTCCAAAAGACCATCAATTCCAAGTCTTCACCAGCATTGCTTGCGGCTGTTGACACGATCAGTTTGTTGCAACTGGGAGTGTCATACCAAGATAAGGCCTTTTTCGAACATGCTAGGCGGAGATATGGACAAGCATTGGCTGCATTGGTGGTTGCACTCAACAGACCAAATGTCCTTGCAAACAATGATGTTTTGGGTGCTATGAAGCTACTAGAATTTTGCGAGGTGAGCTACTTGGATCTGAGCTGATGGGAATCTTACTAACACAGATACGAAGCTGTTCCACCCTGTAGCACAGCAAGGAAGTTGGATCAGCCACGTTAATGGAGTGGAGAACTTTTTGATGCAGCGGGGACCAGTCCCGCTGATAACAGAACTTGACAACATGCTCTTCTTCCATGCCAGACACTCTTCCGTGAGTCTTCTCGACGACAGACATTTGACAACCACTGACAGGTTCAAGATTCTTCAAGGTGTGCTCAAACGCAAGGCCATCCCATTCGCTGAGCCGAAGTGGATGGCAGTCACGAAAGACACGCCTTACACGGATTCATCGCCCCGTCTATTCGACGTTTTGGTACACGTACCAGGTCTCTTCGAGCGCGCTGACAACTTAATCGCGAGCGGCGAGCCTACGTATCTCAATGGTGTAATTGCAGACCTGGTCACCGCCATTGATCAACTTCAAGAATGGGAAGTCGAGTACCACGCCGAATTAAAAGAACCGGCCTTCACCAACGTTGACATAACGACATTCAAAAGGTACACACGACTATGCCACAACAAGACATTCCCACTGGCCATCGATTTCCCCGATTTCCTCACCGGGTACCTACAGTCGATATACTGGCTATATCTCTTCACTATCGAGCGCACACTTCAGGATATCTTGATGAAGTATCCTGGTAGCAAGTGCACCTACTCGCTCGACGAATTGAACAGGCGAATCTTACAGATCGCTATCTATATGTGTCAGATGATGCCATACTTCTGCGAGCCCGAAGCCTCGTCGATGGGCCGCTTCGCTACCTTTATGCCTTTAGTGTTTGCACTCAAGTATTTCGAGGCACGTGGAATGAAGGCACAAAAAGACTGGTGCCAGGATGTCACCGATGCCATGTTTAATGATGGCATCAATCCGCCTTGGAAGTTGGATATAGCCAAGGGGCTAAAGCCAGGCGAGAAGAAACAAATTGCCTAGATACAGTAAAGCGGAGAGCGCGATTGTTTGCCTTCATCTCTCGGACTATGGTCGGGATTGAGGTCGTTTTCTATAGATTGGTCCAGTGGGAGATCTTCCAGGAATCATATTCTCTAGGCATAATACAACAGGCGTAATACCAACTTTTCCCACACAGCAGTATCCGTGCCATGTTCGCCAAGCTTCCGCCTGGCTGGTGTGATCAACGAGTATGTCAAGTAATATTGGCACAAGACAGAAAAAAGCAGAGGCCAAGTGTGTAGTCAGAAAACCATGCATAAAATTCATTACTGTTTCCATCAACAAGTATCAAACATTAAACACCTCCATAAACAGCTGGACAGAAACCTCCCCTCCCTCGGTCTGTAACGCGTACAGCTATAGACATGCACAGTATTGTTGAGAAATAGGATAGTATCCATTGAGAGAGGACATCATGTACGGTCTCTTTGGATGCGACTCTAACTCGGAGAACATTATGCCTATTTATAGCGAAGATGGCGCTTCACACGTTCGTATAGAAAGAGTAAGAGATAGAAACTTCAGCACAAGTGGAGACTTGGCCTGGGAAGTTCTCCACTTCCGATGACCATAGCGGCTCCGGACCCCTCTACCATGTAGAAGGACCAAAGGTAGAACCCTCGGGTACGATTTTCGACACAGCTGTACCTAGATAATCCATGGTGTTGTAGATAGCGTCATTGCCCCACCACTTCGGAGCATCAGTGTTGGTCAAGCTGATTGTCAACACAAGCAAGATGGTCGAAATAGCAAGACCAGAGTCCAAGGCAGCCGAAGTGATGTAGTTGAATCGCATCCACCATCCCCTGTATCGGTTCCTGATCCACTTGTTGAAAATAAAGCCAACAACACCCCACGATAGGTAGTTTAATGGTGTGGCGGGAGGAATCTGTCCAGTTCCACCGAAGATGAGGGGAGCGGAGAGGAATCGGATGGGGGACTTTGGCCACTGCTTGGCTGCGAAGTAGATGAGGACCGGAGCAGCGGCACCAGCCAGCCAGAAGAATTGCAGATTTTTGTAGGTGGCATCGCCACTGAACATGCGTGCCGGACCGATTCTGAAAGAAATAGTACAGTTAGCATGTGTAGATGAAGGCGATAGAGGTGGAGACGTCGGTCGAAAAGCCATATGATGGTTTTTGACCTGTACCATCTTCCACCCTCGCTTTACTTACACTCCCCAAATCACACTAGCATTGTAGAACACTCTTCCGCCAGGACATGTAAAATGATTAGGTTGGCGGAGCTCGCAAAGGCCTTCGATGCCGCCGCCGAAGGCCCATTCGAAGACTGCAAGTTGAACGATCTGTGTAGAGTAAGGGCAAAATTAGCATGTTTTTCTCCACCATGAATGATAAACTACCACGAGATCATGAAAGACACCATCTAGTGCCTGACAACTCGTAGTATGTGTACCCGGATCACTTACGCAGGACCATATGGTTGCAACCAGCTGACCAAGGAACATGGTCTTGGGTGGGACCTTGAGGTAGTGACCTGAGTGACACCAGTCAGCATCAAAGGAACAACTGAACACCTCTAAACTCTGATCAACTTACCAAGCTTCATGTCTTGAGTGAAAGCAAGACCTTGCGTCATGGTAATGTAGCCGTAAGTCTTGAACAACATCATGGCGTTAGGCTTGCCGGGCTGCATGTAACCAATCAGGAACTCGGTAAAGACATTGAGACCGAGCTGTACGTTAGTAATTGCTTGGATAAACCCAATAGGCAAGAACCAACTATTTCATAACTTGTCAGCACGATCATCCCAAACACACCCGGTGGCGAAGACGAAGTTCTGACTTACACGAAACTGATGATGAAAGCAAGAATCAAAGCCCACCAACTCATCTCGGTAGGATAAGCGTAGATCGTGGCGAAGGAAAGTCCAATACAAATCACGAGTAAGGTCATATACCACCAAGCAGGTACTTTGGGGTACTTGTCCATCATCTCTTGATGGACGTCTCTCATGTCGTCACGCGAGCGCCTCCATCTGTCGAGAATGAACTTTCCATGGAAGAGAATGGTGTGGACAACCACGGCAGAAATGGCAGCGAAGGAGAGACCATAGCAGAGTGCAAAAGTAGTCGACAGGAAGAGAGGCGAGTACTCTTTGTATTTCGCAAGGTCCAAAGTGATTTCTGGGGTAAGAATTCTTGAGACATTGTACACATTGGCAGTGTTGTCGTAAGAGCTAGAGTCACTAAACGGCAGATAGTCGGCGTACCAGGTTCCACTGAAATGGACTGCCGACGCGGTGATCCAATAGAAGAGGACAAGACCGATCAGGGTGTTTCCAATAGCGTGCCACGGAGGGATCAAAGGACTGAAAACATATCCAGTGATTTGAGTCCAATCAAAGGTGAGGGGCAGAAGAGCCATACCACTAAAGCCTCCGAAGACTTTGTTGACAGTGATGTTGTTGGGCGCAATCCAGGTAGGGAACGCAAAGACACTCAAGAACTGAGCGATGTAACCAGGGAACCAGTAGTAGACAAACGAGCCTAGGAATACGTAGAAGAACCAGCGATATCTGGAGATACGCCAGCCGTTTGTTTTGGCAGGATCTGTCTTCGAGTTGTCGTGAAGAGTGTACATGAAGGCGCAATTGACTAGATCCTGAGGCCAGATCATAGGAGCTGGCTCTACCAGCCAGCGAGAGAAAAGACCAGCAAGACCAAAACCAACGCATTGGGTACTCAGGGCAACAAGTACACCAAAGCCCCATCCCCAGTTGAACTTGTAGAAACCGCGCTGGGCCTGGAGGATATCGGTGAAGTATCCCACACCAGTTCCGAACGAGGCATTAGCCATAATCACGATCATAGCGTGTTCCTTGAAGTTGAATGGACCAGGTTTCAGATTCCATTTGACACCGAAGGTTGTGTGTTGACGGTTCGGCATGATCTTGTCCCAGCCAAGGCCCACAGGGTAGACGATGAGTTGCGCAACATAGGAGGTTATCGTGATTGAAGGCGAACGCAGAGAGAAGAGCATGTTCAGACCAGAGCCGATCGTAGTCATTAGAAGTGAGATGACCCACATTCGGATAGTGTTGCATGGCCTTGAATACAGTCAGCTGGAGAGATAATGACGATATGATGGCTGCATAATCTCACAAATCCACATCGTAGTTCCTGACGGCTGCCCTGACTTCAGGATAAGGGCTGTTGTCTAACAGATGATTTACAAGCTGGTTCTCTCCATCCTTGTCGTGATGCTCGACAGCTTCGTCAACGGCCTGAAGATCATCACTTTCAAGATTGGGGTCCCAAAGCGCGTCTGCATTATGTTTGAAGACTTGCAGAATCAATCAGTATCGAGCTATCATCAGCGACCGGGAGAAACTGACCTTTCAAACGTCTGGCAGCCTCAGCTTCGGAAAGTTCGTGTGCTGATGAGGCACCTATCTCCTTCTCGTTCTTCTCGCCCTGTGGGCTGGAAGTACCAGAGCTCTGGATTTCATCGACCGCGATACCTTCACTGACCTCAGGCGAGCCAAGCCCTAACTTCTTTAGAAAGCCAGGCATGTCGACGGGAATGATGAGAAAGAAGCAGTCGGTCAGAGAACTATGACCATACAATGCCAGATGGAGCACATACTTATACACGCCTGGCAAGGTATTGACGTGCCCACCCCCTAGTAGATAGCTAGAAATGAGACAACCTCAAATGGAAGGTCAATTAATTGACCCTTCAGAGCAAGAGTGGATTATCATTGGCCCTCTCAACTCTACTGATAAGGCAAAGAATACGAGAAGAAGCATCGAGAGCCGCGGTGGAGTGATTGTGGAGGCGAAGAATAGCTTGACGTGTATGCATCATGTCGCTTGTACCAGATCCTACACGCGATGGCATGTAAAGACCTGCCGAAGAACCGATGTACTATAGCATTCATGAGTGGGGGCCAACGATGGGCGATGATAGCGTATCTGGTTGTGATTCGTCACGAACGCTCAAATCCATTGATTGGCACCAAAGATCTGCAAGAAGATGACCGACAAGAACATGACAACTGGTTAGCAGTCGGATATCTACTATCGTTAACGAGACCCACACAGATGTATCTATCGACACACGAGTGCTGTAGATATACCGGGTCTGGAACAACACTCGCAGTTTTCGATACCTCGCTCTGAGGCGCCCCAGAGCTTCTGCAATTGTATCAAGGCATGAATTCTCGATCGTTACGTGGGGGGCATCTTGACTATCGGTGCATCAGGTACGTATTCCAGCGACAACAGCGAGCAGGCTTATCACGCCCGGTGGTGTTGGCTCCTTCAGAATAGACGAGACAGCCCTCGGATGAACATCAGTACTCCAGCACCGTAACATTCCCGGAAGGCATGGGTGCCAAGTCATGATAAGAACCGCCGACTCAATTTGCGACCAATGATAGATGATGCATGTATCCGCCAAGAGATAGAAGCGACGACAAGAGATGTCTGTCGACTCTTCTTTGTCAGTGGCGCACAGCTTGTTGGTGGACAGGAGAGGCCAAGGATAATCATGCTTCTTGACATAGCTTGGCCCATAAATCGGGTCTGGTATAATGTATGGCCTGAAGACACTTGCGTAGACTGACCAAACCCACGTCCTGAGGGCCGAGGCACTGTACAGTGTACACAATAGTGTCTGCGCGCCAGAGTAGATAGGGCGGATTGAACAAGGTCCAAGCGTGTCTGTCCTCTGCCGAGATTGCCGTCGAAAGATTGTGTGCGAGGGTCTGCGACTTCTCATGCAAGTTCGAGCGGCCAGACTCGAAATCCTGCTGTTATGGGACGTCATCTGGGTAAAATATATACCCGGGCTCAATTTCGCGATAGGAGCGCCAGATCCAGCGAAGTCGTGCTTCCAGAGGCGTTTTTCCCAGAGTCCGCCATGCCTCCCAGAACTGACGGATCAATATTCTGTTTGGTCGGGTAGGCACTTTGTTTTTCCTGATAATTGTGTCTCGACTGGCTGACTGCTTTGGCCTGGATAAGTGACCATCCATCGAGGATCTCATCAATCCCCAGGTATAGTTTGACTGATCACTTTGAGCTCGCATGAATTGCCTCGAGACTGTACCTCCACTTGACGCGCTAGACACTGATTTCTTCTTCGCACACTTCGGTTTGCAACGTGAACCAACGCGAAAAGAACATTAGAATTGCAAGAGCAAGTGCATGATATAGAGACGCAAAGCTTGGCGTCTGCCTATTGTCAGGCACTTACGTCGAACGACGACATCGCTAGTAAAACTGAGCTGACACCACACTTCGTCATGCTGCAACAACTCTGGTAGCCGCAAGTCCGGTGTGAGCAGAACAGCTACCGCAACAGCAGTATACAGGCTCAACCTTGAGTAAGTGAGTCTATCAACAGATCTTGCAAGCTCTATGTACCGAGTCCCTTTCCGCATGGCTTCAACAACTTTAGCTTTCGGGATGAACCAAACGTGATCCGGAGCCGCATAGTGGCAGACGAACCACGTCTTGCGATGCTCAATACCTCAAAAATTTCTTGTGCACGAAATCTCAGAGAGCATACTCGTGATCGTTGGGTGAACGACTCCCTAGGTCTTCACAAAGGTATTGCTCGGCTATGCCGGAACACAGCAGTACACGATTGCGACACCTCTCATGTGCTATTGAACTTTCGATTTGATTGATATTGGACTTTCGACTTGATTGATATTGGACTTTCGACTTAGCATCCAAAGCCCATTCCATTTGCTTCATATTAGGGCTTGTGGTTTCACCCGCCACTTTGTTCTATCTGCGACGAACGGCTGGGGGAGATGTTGATGACCTTCGACGGATCGCAATTTGAGCGAGAAATGAAGATCGGAAGTAACAAGGCAGAAACCTAGGGACCATTGCGAATCGATTAATATTACCAGCTCGGATCCTCTTGGGCATATCAAGCTCGGGGTTGAGATCAGTCCATGGATGAGTGTCGACACAAAAGATTTATATCAGCCTCGTATCACCTTTTGTGATACACGGAGAAGCCACGCAGGTGAGGCACACTTTCATCTCGAGCCTTCTGACATATTATCGTTTTGCACGAGGTCGCAGATATGTCCGTGAGTAAGGAATGTCTCTAATATGCATGGACTTCTGTATAACGGAGTTCTCGAGCAGATGTGCCTCATACAGCGGTGGTGAATCGATAATGTCTCCACATTTTTGTACACAAGCAGTCCATCCGTCAAACGATACTGAAACGATCACGATCAGGCCGACACTCCATTTGAGCCACGCCCGCCACCGTCGGGCAAGGCGGGTACTGTGGGTGAGGCAACCAAGATGGTCAAGATTGCCGCAAGCGATATGTAGGAAATATGCATGCGCAACAAGCGCCAGGCGCCGCCAAGGTACAGTACAGGGTGAGCAGACTCGACAAGCAGATATCGTTTATTGTGCTTTGGTTGACGGTCCCGAAGAAGAGGAGACGCGCGGAAATCGCAATATAAGTTCATGAATTCACTGCACACGTTATCATGGGTGGAGGATGGATGTTGAGGCAAATGCAGTCGTGTGTCTATCACCTGCTGTATGAAGCTACTTGGCGCGAGTGAGCAGGATGCGCTACTCGAGGACGTCGAGACAGTAGTCGCTCTTAGATGAACGATTTTGCAAGGTATTTGTGGGGACCATTGGGACTTCTGACAGCGCACCTCGGCAAGAGGCACACCCACGACATCTGCACGTGTTGTTGAGTGTGATTCAACCACGAGGAGCGTGTAGACGCAATCGTGCCCTAGAGTTACGACTTGACACGCATATTGCATCGTAAATACAGGCCCACTTGTAAGTTGCTCTGTAGGAAACGCAGAGAAGAAGCGCGTGTCTACCCATGAGACGCGCGGCGATGCGGGCACGTATTGGATAGTCAATGAAGGACTCCCGGCGATGCAAACCAGTTTGGGGGCGTCGATGTAGAGCGAAGAACGTTTGAAGAACGTTCGGGAGGTTGGGGGTTTGAATCACTTCTTGAGACAGATCATGGTAACCGGGAGAACAAAACTTGGACATCTTAGACATGGCTTGCGGCCCGACTCTGACGAGATGCCTATTCGTATACAGCTTGCAAAGCAATTACAAAACACATCATCGATCTTGTGTAGGCCACGAGAGAGCGAAGAACTATGTGCCATAGCTGTAATAAACGATGTATGGGTTTGCGACGTTTCGACACAAGCGTTTAAGAAACAAGGGCACCCGACTGCCTGAATTGTGTCGTTGTTACCGTGAGATGATAGTACCCAGTTTTCAAACTGCATGTCGAACGAACTGCCCTCGAGAGCTACCTACAGCGACGTCTGGCGAGAATGTACGGGCTGGCCATGGCAGGTATACACTGCGTTCAACGTCGAGTCCACGAGAGCCAGATGGCACACCAAGGAGGAAAAGGAGAGTCAACAGAACAGAGTTAGCTCAGATCCAGACTTGCGGCGCGCATAAGGGTGGGATCTCCCGCTAGCCGGATTGTTTCACTTCACCTTGCAGGGGGGGCGTGCGGCTGCAGCAGCGCATGTTGCAAGATTGCCATTGGCCGCGACGCGCTTTACGAGGTGTTGCGTGGTCGTGAGACGGCGAGACCTTGTTGGCAGGCCTCCATGTTGGCGCACTTGTCGACGGAGGCCGCGGTGGAAGAGCAGAAGGCTCGCTCGCAGCGTGCAGAGCACAGCGGAGCAGAAGGTGGCTGGCAGGCCGCGGACAAGAGTGAAACGGCGCCAAGGGCTCAAGGCATTGGGGCTCGTCATGCTCTTCTGGGACGGATAGGGTGTGCTCGGTGGTTCACAGGGGAGCTCGCACGGGCACATGTCCCTATGCGGATAGGTATGGGGAGAGCTAATTCTGTTTTGTCACAGGTTAAAGCAGTGGTTGTTCCATGTAACGTACAGCCGTTTCGCTTGCCTTTGTCGCAGTAGATTTAGCAGACGTCGTCCGCCGTGCCCCTCGCGCGTGGCTGTCCACCCTTTTGAATCGACTCTGACCCAGACTGACCGATTTTTCCCGGCGTCTTTTTGTCTCTTGCTGCAACTGCAACTGCCACTGCCACTTCTCGCCCGACTCGCCCTTCCCACCCATTGTGCCAACCCTCGTATCCTAGCCGCCTGTCCGATAACAGCCTTTGCAAAGGAAAGGCTGACTGCCGATCACCGCATCTCTTCCGTCGATAGTCAATAGTGTGTGCCTTCGAGTCCACTGTCGTGATCCTCTTCTGACCCTGCAGCTGCCCGTCAATTGACACCTCCTCCATTATCGTCGTCGTCGCTGCCGCTGCCGCCGCCGCTCCTTCTCCCCGGCGCCATGACGACCATTATTGCTGCTCCTGCTGCACACGCCGTCCCCCGAGACCAAGGTCTTTCCAGCCTTGCCCATCTCGCTGCTTCTGCTCCCCCAATGGCCACCAGAACCACTCCTCCAGGCACCAACGCGCCTGTCTCGACCGAAAACTCTCCCAGGTCTGCCCCGCGACACAGTGCTGAAGACAACATCTCCCCCAAAAGGTATTTAATCCGCTTGTTCCTGACTCTGACGTTTCTGTGCTCACCATGTCCCACAGTGCCCGCGCCGCCGGACTGCGATCCGTCACAAAGATCAAGAAGGAACCTCCAGCATCGCCAAACCCGTCGGCAAAGCCTAGACCTAGACGACTTGACCTGTCTGTCCACGGAGCCACTGGTCGTGGTCCTCAGACCGCCCGCCCAGCTCCTCTGACAGCGAGAGACTCGACGGGACTTGCTATCCATGACCTCGGCGTTGCATGTCTATCACCAGGCTTCCAGACACAAGACCCAACTATGCGCTCCCAGCTCCAGCGTAGTCTGGACGTGAGAGAGCAGCAGCGCCAGATTATCGAGGCTCGCCAGAAAGGCGTGAAGCCCTGT
>Ga0268251_10000313_pt1 | contig 16112 bp, 16 predicted proteins | sample AgamicAsMae_FD_200527 | JGI IMG/M metagenome (GOLD analysis project Ga0268251, IMG submission 200527) | Agave microbial communities from Guanajuato, Mexico - As.Ma.e (v2) (version 2) | ecosystem: Host-associated > Plants > Phyllosphere > Phylloplane/Leaf | place: Guanajuato, Mexico | collected...
GAGACAGATACAACACAAAGCTCCCGCTTGAGGGGAGATGGCTACTATGTCTTTGAAACGAGCTTGGGCATACGCATGGACATCGAGGCTTGTTTGCCGTATTTATTGCTACCGCCTGCTGGAGGCGTCGCTATGTTGATCTTTGAGAGGAAAAGCGATTACGTACGGTACGGACATCCGTCGAGAAGCAGAACCGAAGCTTGAGAGCATTGTGCTGATACACTCCAACAGATTCCACGCCTGGCAGTCGAGTCTGGTCTTTGCTGCCTTGTTCGTCTTGCATCTGCTACTTTCGTGGTCGCGTTTCTTGTCCTGGCTGCTCTTTATTGGTGACCTCGGCTTGATCGTTCTCCTGGTCTTCAGAGCTTATAGGGATGGTGAGATAGTCCACAATCCTTGTTTCTTCTTTCTTTTATGCTAACCCTATTGGCTAGCTGAGACTCTTGATCGTTTCGAGCTTCCCTTCTTCGGCCGTCTGGCTAGCACCTACGTCGACCGCGAATAGCCTACCTCCACCCCAGACCGACTCTTTCCCTGAGCATGTCCTCCCCTACAGCTTGTTATAAACGATACCCCGACTTCTGCATATCTCGCATCCTCTTCTTTCTTGTCTGCTCTTCAGCTTTGTACAGATGAGCCCTATTGTCATTTAATGCCATACTTTTCTTGCAACTCCTAGCCTCGAAGTAGCCGAGCTACATCATCACCTTACACTTGTCTGGATTTACATCTTGATATTCTCACGATGAGATCAAACAGACAGACTCACGTAGACAAACACACATTGGGGACAAATGCACTCTTGTGTATATTACTCTGTACGAATCTTGCTGTATACCCTTACACCACTCAAAAGAAACACGACCCTCTCAACCCTGCTTTTGTACTTCATCTCGTCTCTCTACCTCATCCTCTGCAATTACGCTTCTCTTTCTCTACATACCATGTCCAATAGTAGCAGTACGATGTCTCTCATCCATATCCCCTACAATCTCTTGTCCATCCTTGACAACCACATTACCCTCTTGAGGCGCACGACCACCAAGATGCAAAGTCAAACTTTCTTCTTGGCCGGTAGGGCTTCGGATGGTGATGTCTTGTTGGCCAGTCTGCACGCTGGTATCTGTCATTTGGGGTTTGGCTTGAGGCGCTTCGTGCTGAGCAGCAGGTTCTTGGTGAGTAGAGGCGGTGGTGCCTTGGACGGTTTCCGAGACAGTCTCTGAAACGTAGTTGACGGCGTTGTTGACGGATTGACTGAGTTTGGAGACGATGCTGTCGTCGGGCTGTTCGGTGCTGCTAGATCTGGCGGTTGTAGATGTGTGTTCGGGTTCCTCGACATCGCGCTTGAGTCCTGTTGGTTCCCGGGTATCTTGAGTGGCGGTTTGACCTGGAATAGGCACTTCAGACGAGCGCTCAGCCATCGCAGGAACAACATCCGTTTCTCCATCAGCAGGCTGCTCGCCGTGCTTTACCGAGTCAGCTAGCGCTGCTTCAAAGTCAGATTGAATGGCTGTTGCACGCTCCATGGTCGCTTGTGACAATTTGGGGTCGGGTGTATCTCCAATGTGGCCAATAGCTTGAGCGGGAAGACCAGAGAGCATGGTCTTTTCGTTGTCAGCGGCTGAAGATGAAGAGGCAGGGGCAGCACCCTCGGTGTTTGCTGCAGCCACCTTCTCCATCTCCTGAGCACCCTCGGCAAGCGAAGGAGAAAGTTTGTCGGAGGGTACTGACAAGTCTCCGTGATCGTTGATCTGGAAGATGGTAAATGTAGTACCGATGGACAGACTTGATGCACCTGACGCAGCTGCAGGAGCGGCGGCAGACTCAGCAGCAGGTTTTCTTCTCGCAGGGCCTCTAGCACGGCCCTTGCGAGCATCAGCGAGAGGAGCCTTCTCCTCAACAGGTACCTCGGCAGGCTCTTCGTGCTTGGGAGGAGCTTGAGGGCCAGACCCTAGACGTGCATTCAAGTTCTCAAGGAAGCCAGCCTTGAGTGCGGCGAACTTGTTGTTTGCTGGCCTTGCAGGAACTGCAGGCTTGGCCTTGACGGCTGGAGGCGATACACCCCTGTCGGTCGATGCACCATCTTGAGGTTGAGCGCTCTCCGTCTTTGCAGGTCTGGCTGGGACCTGGGGCTTGGGTCGCTCGGGAATCACAGGAGCTTGGTTACCGGCTGGTCTTGCGGGAATCTGTGGCTTAGCACTCTCCTCCGGTTCGGGGGTTGACACCTCAGAGAGCTTCGAAGAGCGAGTGGGACGCTGAGGAACAACAGGCGACTTGATGTCAGCAGGACTCGACACATCCTCGTCTTCCATTTGTGGCGTTTCAACAGTGGTCTCAAGCTGCAGACTGTCAGGTGAGTCTTCCCAGATATCTCTGCTGGGGAAACGGTTCTTGTAAGCAGGGCGGCTCATATCGTCGGCAACACCAGGCTTGAAGCCGGTCTTGGCCATCCTTTTGGCTTCTGCCGATAGGAAGTCGGCACGATCTTCAGGGTTGTTGCCCTCCTTTCGTGCCTGTTCCTTCTGCGGAGGCTCGAAAGTAGCAGAACTTGTGAGATCTTCGGGCTCCTGAGGACCGGAAACTTCAGTCTGGTACTGCAGACTCTCGGGAGTATCCTCCCAGATATCTTGGCTAGGGAAGTGGTGACGAGCCAGATCAGGACGCTTGAGCTTGTCGGCGACAGTAAGAGGCGGCTGAGGCTTGTCGTCGTCTTCAGGGAAGAGAGGCTCATATTCCTCAATCTCTTCAAGTGGTGTGCCGGTACCAGAAGGATGAGCCTCACGAGACTTGAATCTTGCCAATTCACCTCCACTGCTAGTTCTAAGCTTCTCACCGCTTCGTCTGCGAGTGGGACCAGTGGCTGAGGAATCCGAGGCATATGCATCGTAGTAATCGTTGCCCTTTCTCTCCTTGGAAGGCGAGACAGCGGGCTGCCAGTAGACGGCTTCAGGGTTGTTCTTGGCGACTTCATCAGATGCCAAAATGGGAATGCCGTCACCATCTTCAACAACCCAACCACCACGCTCAGCGGTATTACCACCCTCTGGGCCAAGATCCACAGTGGGAGGATCGTAACCGCCACCGTGAATCTTGCTGTGACGATGGGCTGGGGGATCGATGTGAATGACCTCGTCCTCGGCCTCGCTTTCTAGAGCATTGTCATTCTGCGCAAGCTCTTTCTGAGTAAATGACTCTTTTCTCAGAGGAGACTCAACTGCGGGTGGGGCACCACTCGAAGGGCGCTTGCTCATACTTGACAATGGCTTGGGTGAGTTCATGCGGGAGGTGTAAGCTTCGGAAGCCATGAAGCCGATTGACTCGTCTGGGGTGCCAATGGCAGCAGGAGATGAACCTGTACATACATGCGTCAGCTTGACCAGAAATTAAATCTCAGTGATGGGATAGCTTACCCATGCCGAGGCCGCGACCAGAGTTCTGGTGGACCAGCTTGTTGAGGTCGTCACTGCTCAAAGCCCAGTCGCCGGGAGCGTGACCAGGATCATAAGGACGATGTTCCTTGACGAGCTCTTCTGGATGTTTGGCATACCACGCCTTCTCGAATTGATCTGTGGGATCCACGCGATGGCCGTGCATACCGTAGCTACCGGGGGGACCATGGAAGTCCTGGCGCGAACTACGCTTGCGATGGTGGTTACGAGGTGCGGCATCGTTGAAGGCAATACTTGGTGTACCAGCCTTTGACGGAGTCGGAGTAGGGGCCTGGACGTCACCAGCGTACTTCAACATGGGCACCTGGAGACCGATCTCAGGAATGCCGTGTTCGTCCTCCTCGGTTGGCTCATGAGACAAGGACAAGTTGGAGCGGCTGAAACTCGCCTTTGCCCTCAAAGGGTGTACTGCGTCTCCAGGCGAACCAATTCCATGGGATGCAGCCTGACTGGAGTCGGTACGGGTGACAGTCTGGATTCTAGATTTGGCAGTCGACTGGGGCACAGATGCCGTAGGAGCATGCATAGGCAAGTCCGGAGAAATGTTTCTGTGCTGTGCAGCAGCAGCAGCTTGTTCTTCCTCCTGGAGGTTGGCATATTCACTGCCTTCCTGGCCGATCGAGGGAAGGCTGACACTTGGGGGACGAGGAGGAAGGTCCTGGGCCGAGAGGTTCTTCTGATTGTACATCTTGCCAATGGCGTTGGGACTCGGGGCAGGCATATCGTTCAGAGGGGAACGGGTGTACTCTCCTCTCATGGGAGAAACAGACCTGTCGTTACGACGCTGGGGACGAGGAGGAATTACTGGAGCATTCATGGTCGGATCCGGAGCTCTCTCCTGGGTGCGAGCTGGACGCGGAGGCACCTTTGGTTGTTCGGCGCTCATATTGGGTTTAGGTGAGACGATAAGAAATTGTTGGACGCAAGGAGAAACTGCAATAACTCATCAGTCCTGCTGGCCTTGCGACCCGAGTCTCTGTGCTAAAAGGGGTGTGGGCATAGATAGATAGGTACTACAAAAAGGTGCACACGTCTCATTGGCCCACTGAACAGTGCCCTTCTCAGCAGCAGCAGATGCTCGCCAATGAGACTGTCTGCCACGCTGTATCCGGCCATGTGCGATAAGCCAATGCATGCATGCAAACTTACCACGCTGAAATCAGAAGGCCCGAGTATGGTCGCTATCGACTTCTCAAGACCGAGGTACGGGGTATGGGTATGGGATAAAAGTGTGTGCTGTTGCTGTCACAAGGCAGGAACAATTGAGATGACTCGGAAAGAACACAAAGACTCGTGAGACGAGGACAGTAGGAGAAAACAGGTCCAAGTTGGTGACGAAAGTCTGAAGAGACAACCTGAACTGGCCCCCGATCGGAATCGACGCTAAAGGCGTGACGAAGGCCCATTAGCTACACCCGCCGTGTCATTGGCCGCCCGCTTGAACACGGTACAGAGGCATGCCTGAGATATTTCCACTTGCAAACATCCCTCACCGTCAACACAAAGCCCATGCCGTCTTATCTTTAGCTTGCGAGCATACAAATGCCTGCTTGACAACACGTTGCCAGGCAGGCAGCCCGACATGTAAACGCTCAGATGCCGTTCTGGCTCAGGCTGGCTGGCTGGCTACTCCTCATGATGCGCTTCCTCGGAACATCCAAGCCACAGTGCCACACTTGCCGTCCCCGCGTCACAATACAATTCGAGAAGACCTTGGAACTTGGAGCCCCTCCATTCAGGTACATGTTCGCTAAACAGGTTCCTGGTGTCATGCTTGTAGACTCGCCCTTTTGGCCGTCACTTGATGCCTAACATGTCACGGCAGTGTCTGGATTCAAGATATTGTCCAAGTAAATTCTCGTATGCCCATCTTCGATCGTGAGGTGGTATGACCGTGAAACCATGACCTTTTCCCCCATCTGCAATGCGCCACGCACTGCTGTCGTAAGCACTCTTCTCACGCTTTGACTTGGCAGCTACTCGACTGTCTCACTCGTCTTCACCAGATCCTGCATACCACGTGCAATTGGTGCCTGTTCACAATATCATCCAAGCAGACCTGCTATCACCACAGATGCAGTGAGCACTCCCATGTTGATTAGATATCTTCGTTAAAAGCAGTCTTCGTATAAATACACCTGATCTCTCTGACGAGGCGACCTTTTGCTGCATGCTCGACATGTCCCTTCCAGGTGCACAGCAGCACCAGTGCCGATTTGTGACCAATTTTCTTTGTTGTTCGTGCCTTCTTCGGATCCCATCTTCACGTATTCGCAAGACGATGCTTGTCCGCAAAGAGACACACTAGACAATCATTTGAGCGACACCGTGACCACCCAAAGTCTTGCTTCCAACAAATCCTTGGCCCTTGACACCAGCTAATGCGTAGAAGAGTGCTGTGATAAGCAGGACGACGGCAGCGACGATGAGACTGGTGGTTTTGACTGCGATTGAGATCCATTGGATGACGCTCATGGCAAGGTAGATGGCGGCGCGCATGTAATTGGTCTCGAATCGGCGAATGAATGTGTCGAACGTGGACGATGTCGGGCAGACGCGCAGGAGGAGAGGGACTTCGACGAAGAGGATGACGAACGAGCAGATACTGAGCGTCATGTTAGCCCCGTATGTCGCCGAACATCTGGTTGCTACTCACAGGCATATCACGGCGAACAGGATGACCCAGTGGAAGAGGAAGATGTTGCCAATGCCGAGACCGAAGCACAGCACCATGCTGATGATACCAGCCCTGTTTTGTTTGGTTAGTGAATGCGATCGCTGTTCATGCTGCGTGGTTGATGCTACCATTGACCGTATATACCTATTCGCGAGTCAGCGCGTCTGTCTAGCAGCGTGATTTATAGATGCGACTTACTGAAGTTACGCGACCGGAGCTCTTCTGCGATAGTCATCTTGTCGGTCTAGCAAATGCTGAAGCTGGTGGGCTATATGGTGTCGCGACGGCGGAGGTTGTATCGCAAAGCTGATAGTGAAGCTGTCTTGTTCGAAACAGGTGCTGAATGGCTCGGACCAGGCTAGTAGCGTTTGGACGGTGACGGGAGTCTTGTAAGTTTGCTTTGGATGTCGTGCAATGTCAAGTTCACAGAGATAGGGTAAAAGGCCTGATGGATGGAGGAAGAAGGTCTTGTATTGAGAGGAGCGAAATGCAGTTGCCTACGAAGAATGAGAGCAGGGCGGTTGTGATGCGCGTCGCGCAACAGCAGGAACACCGGCGTCAAGACCGACAGCTTTCCCCGACCGACCTGCTGCCAAAAACAGACCACTTTCAGGGTCCCGCTAAAGTCTGATCTTCGTGTCTCATGTTTGAAAGTGCACTGCCATCTATACCACAAAACACCAAAGACACTGCCCTGCTCATCTCGCTACCGAGTTCCACAGGGTCGGCATGTGCCCTGTTGGTCTAAGCGTAGAACGAATTGTCACGTAGATGGTGCTACAGTCTCATCAGTGGACTCGATATCTTGAAAGGTCGAGAGTCGTGGAGATCGTTGGCCTGATATTTTATGACTATCGGCTCATCAATTGGGGTTCCCTCCTTCGCCCGTCGGCCACATGGCCTGCTGTGCATAGAGAAGATCGGGTTTATTACATGACACAGGTGCATCTTCTCGCTCCTCCTGTTTCTCCCATCATACTGGCTAAACCGCTTATGCGGCAGCGTAAACGAGTCTGAAGATGTCGTTGAAGACGTAGTAGCTGCCGGCACCGTCGGGCAGGAGCTGGAACGACTGGGTGTAACTCATGGGTCTCTGCTCCTCGTCGACCTACGAAGTGGGGTGGTCAGTCTTTGCGAGTGTGTAATCGCAGCCTGCGGTCAACGTACAAGGAGTCTTCCGGCAACAAGGACCAAGATACCGCCAGCGTCGTTGGAGGGCTGAGCGTCCAAGCTGGAGACCTCGTGCTGGACCTTCTCGAAAGGCAGGTTCTGTGTGATTGCTCAGTCTCTCTTTTCTGTACGCTCGAGGACCAGGATTTGCGACACATACGACGAGCTTCTCGGTGATGCCAGCGGCGCCTTGAACGGGCGAGTTCTCGAAGGTGAGCATGGAGTGATCCTTCTGTGTGTTCCAATCATATCAGGACATGCTCTTCTCTCTTGAAAATCATAGTTGGTGGTGGTTCCGTACGTAGAGGGCACCGAGTGCGGGGCGGTTCTCATCGAAAGTCTTGTAGTAGAACTGAGTGAACTGCTCTGGAGGTCGCATTAGACTCAAGGCGGCGCAAAATGAAGCTCAGGGTCGGTGATACCAGCGATGTTCTGGAAGTCTGTTCAAGGTCTGTGTCAGCCATAGTCGTTGTTGCGCATGCGGGCCCAAGGCGCTTAGGAGCAGGAGGAGGGGGAGACTCGCTGTCCGAGAACTCTCGAGGATAGCGCAGACTTACCGGACATGTTGACGGATTGTGATGTGAGGTGTATAGCAAAGGATGAGAGTAACAAGAAATAAAAGTATGCGGCTTGTGGAAGCTTTCGACCTGTAGCAGAGCGTCGTCGACTCTTGTGTTGTTGGTGGGGCTGTCAGAGCCTCGGCGAATTCCGTCGCCCTATATAAAGCCCAGCCAGCTTTTCCCTTTTTCATTTCTTCACGACTGCGCCAAACATCGACAATCGCTGCCGTCGTTGGTCACAGACACCGTGACAGCAGCTGTATCGTACTCTGTAAGTGTGCTTCTCTCATCACGTCCTCCACACGCTCTCTATGATGAACACCACAAACGATAACTTATGACTTTCCATGGGCCCTCCTTCGGGACGCAAACCCATGGAGCCTCAAGATCAATGGACTTCAAACACCCACTTGAGGTTTCGTGATTGTCAACAAAGCTCAACAGCCTGATCCACAGCACAACATTCTTCTCTCCACTCATTGTCACTCGAATATCACAACATCGACTAACATTGTAAAGTGTACAGGCATTATCGTTGCAGTCATAGGGATATATATCTAGCTAGCTTTTTAATCATAATGCAAGCTCATTGCTGTCTTCGCATGCTTATGCACCAACTGACTGGAAAGACTTGACTGTGTCCTTGATAGAGTCGTGAAGTGACTTGAACTGGATGCCGAGGACCTCCTTGGTTCTGCTGTTGTCGTAGCTGTAGACGCCATCCTTGGGGTAGTCACCACCTGGTGTGCTGTCGGAAGGCAAGTCCTTGGTCTGAGGATATTCCTTCTTGATGATCTGGGCAATCTCCTTGTTGGAGAAATAACCAGCAGTTACAAAGAAGCGTTTGTTCTTGGCGGCGTCGACCTCAATAGCCTTGACGTGAGAGAGTGCAAGATCGCGGACGTCAACCCACAAGAAAGTGCCAGTCTCAGGGATCTCATCCTTGGCCTTGCCCTGGTAGATGTCTCTGATGCGCTGGTTGCTGGTGTTCAACGACTCGAGCGAGTTCAGGTAGTGGACGATGGGACCAAGGACAAGAGGAGGGTTGATGGTCGAGAGGGTGAAGTTGGGCTTCTCCTTCTCAACAAAGTCCCAGGACGCCTTTTCGGCGAATGTCTTGCTAGCACGGTATCCTGCAGGAGGGCTCTGGAGAGCTTCTTCATGGGTGATGGGGTTCCAGTCGGCCTCGGTGTACTTGTGGCCAGGCCAGTTGCCCTTGCTGGGGTTGACGATGGAGGCAAAGCTGGAAGTGATGACAACATGCTTAACCGACGGTGCACTCTTCTTGATCGACTTCAGGATACCGGTGGTTCCGATAACAGCAGGGTCGAGAAGTTCCTGGAACACAATTAGTAAACCGCGCGAAAGCGTTTCGCATCGGTACGGGACCATGATCGTTGCAGCTAGAAGGTAGCATGCATTGACACGCATATAGTCCTTGTGACCGAGTTCGGAGGGGAAAATGTGTGACCGACCTTTTGAATGTCTGTAACATTGAAGTGGAAGGGAGAAGCAGTGTGGATGACGGCCTCGAAGGGAGGGTCCGAGACGACGGCCTTGTCGAAAGCGCCCTCTTGTGCAATATCCTCGACAATGGCGAAGGAAAGCTGCTTCTCAGAAGCATCAGGGTGGGCCTCCTTGATCTTGTTGGCCTTCTCCTGGGAGCGGACAGTCGTCACAACCGAGTGGCCATGCTCAAGCAGGATGTCCAGAACATGGGCGGCGATGAAGCCGGAGCCTCCAGTCAAAAGTACGCGGGTCATTGTGATTCTGCTGTGTGTAAAGGTGTTTAAACTTGGGAAAGACGACGGTTGAGGGAGGGGCAATGTTGAATTAAATACCAGCCGTCGATGATAGCATATTACCTCTTACCTTAGCCTGATGGCATCGTCTGCTTATTGCCTATCTCCGCCATAACTCCAGAAGCTTTCCATCACATCATAGGTCACTACAAGACCTTGTAGCTTCAGTCGAAGACCAATGGCACTTTATGGTTCGAGTATTTGTCAGGAAGAGTGATGCTCCCGTCCTGACAGGCTGATAGGATGCTCAGCTCCAACGATATATCGTGTTCGTAGAGAAACAAGGGTGAGGGGAGTGGGGCAAGATACCCCGAGGTCGCGGCTTCCCCAATTCGAAATGACATCAGGGTCGCCAAGCATGGGATTATTCTCGCCGAAGACGCAGAGTCTCCAATCCTATCATACAACGATACATATAATCTTATCGCATCATTACGACCATGCCTGACGATCGATATCGTTCTTCGAGGCAGAAATCACGCTCGCCGGATCGCTCGAGACGAGACCGTGACCATAATCAGAAGCGACGACGGAGTCGCTCCCCTGCCCCAGTTCAGCTGCCACTGAACGCGCGTGCCCTCGTCAAACATGACTTGAAGGCTTTCAAGAGACTATTCGCTCTTTACCTTGACATTCAGAAGCAGATCGACATAGATGAACTGGACGAAACCGAGATCAAAGGTAGGTGGAAGTCGTTCTTAGGCAAGTGGTAAGTGGTTCAACCTATCTATTGTACCAACAATGCAGTGTTTTGACACCCAACAGGAACCGCGCAGAACTAGCAGAAGGTTGGTATGACCCTGTGACCAAGGAGAAAGCAGATCGTGCCACCTCTGAGGTCAAACCGTCACGCCATAGTCCACCATCAGCCGTACAACCAAAACAAGACCATCACCGGCACGAGCACGAGCAAGAAGCGGCTGCTGGCCAGCCAGTCGCAGACCATGAGGACAGTGAAGACGAGTATGCGCCGTCGCTGCCGACTAATCTAAGTCGGGTTGGACCTACAGTACCATCCATCCAAGATCTGCAATACAGGAACGGTACGCTCACGCCTAGACTATCTGCACATATGCCACTTAGGGCTTACACTCTACAGAACTTGCCGAGGAAGACGAAACTGCACGCCGACAAGACTTGCGCTTCGACCGGAAGATGGATCGGAAATTGCAAAAAGAGCGCTTAGAAGAACTCAACCCACGCGCTGAGCCAGGCTCCCGGGAACGCCAACTCGAAAAGAAGCGTGAGAAGGCTGGTGCGAATCGTGCTTTTCGCGAAGAAAAGTCTCCTGGAGCTGAAGAAGTTGGCGAGAGCCAGCTGATCGGCGGCGAGGACGGCATCAAGGCTCATCTTCAAGCCACCCAGCGCAAAAAGTCGGAACGTGAATTGAGAAAGGAGGAGATTCTTCGCGCCCGTGAGGCCGAACGTGAAGAGCGACTTGCACACCACAGAGCCAAAGAAGACAAGACCATGGAGATGCTAAAGAGTCTTGCCAGACAACGCTACGGCTAACGTTCTTCCGCTGTCCTAGGAGAATCCACTCGGCACAATTGCAGTCTGATGTCTGATCGCTGTCTTTACGATCGCACTCTCATCCGCTGATGAAAGCACTCCCCTTTGTGGAAACTCTGAGAAGCTCCAGAACGTTGAACCGCTGAGAAAATTATGACCCGCCATAGGGTCGTACGCAAGCAATGGCAAGTAAAACCAACAGCCATGTGATGAGCCAAGAGCACAAAGTGTAGATCGTTTGCCGCTTTGCATATTGATGCAACATCTCGACCAATCAGTCGTCTTCTCTAAGCGCTTCGCGCTTGTCGATGCACCCTTATCTGTGTCTGAATTTGCTACGGAAATGAGAACTTTCGATTACGATGCGGCAAAGAATTGATCACGTCCAAGGCTCGGTCGAAGAGAGGTTGTGTCGCACGAATCCCTGATTGACTCTGGAGCGGACCTTGTGAGCTTCGACATGCTCTCCACCACTGGATTTGCAACAACCACCCTGGGTTGATAGAACCCCTCGTAGTATACTATACAGCCTGCACTCGGCCCGCCGTCGGTCGGCTCGGAAGCACAAAATAGAAGATGACCTGCCTGAACTTATGTGCAGATGCAATTCATTGATCAATCTGCACGGTACCACATCGAGTTGTTCATACCACCAGCGTGACTACAGAGCGATGAGTGTGTTACTTGACGTCGCGGACAATAATGAGTTCTGGTCACAGACGAACTTTACCCAAAATCCAGATTTTCCTTTGGATACAGAGTATATCGGACCTCAATTTATCGAACCTCATATCGACGACTTCGTTGAGATCGCGGAGTGGGATGTGGAAGACACAGCCGCCAGTGAGGATTCCCCTGGGACATCTCCAATCTACAATGGTCCACGCTTGTTACCAAAGATCAGGGAGCAAGATCGCTTTCTTCCACCGATGCCGTCTTCGAAGCACGAAGCCAACGGAGGTCATCAGTCGTCCAATCCATCACTAGCTCGATATACGGATCCTAGCAAGACCATTGCATCGTTTTGTTCGACAATCAATGGACCGTATGACTCTTTCACCCAACAGGTGTTTACTCAACAGTTCCAGGATGTCACCCTTCCTCCCACTTCTTTCGAGCTTGCCCCATCGAACCCTTTGCCGCAGACGCCCGAAGACCACAGCAACTATGTCCCCTTGATCTATGGGTCAAGTGTCGGCCTGCTTCACGATCAAATTGATAATTCTTTCTTAAGCTACGATGGACAAGAGTTGCCCTGCTTTGCATCGTACAAAGATTTTCGAGACTCACCTCTTGCAAACAAGTCTCGCACAACTATGCCGCTCGTGGAAACAAGTCGTTCCAGCATGTATCCCTCTGCGCGCCCGAGTGCCATGCATGCCTTGGCTCAGAACCCTTTGCCAAGCTTATCCTAGATAACAACATCAACTAGCCCGGGTCAGAGTCACTATCCGTATACCATATCAACCAAGAAGACAACTTTACTACGATACCTGGGTCTGCTCAATCCTGCCCCGAACAAACTCAAGCGGATTGGGGACCTACCCGGCAATAAGATCTGGTTCTTTGATGTGCGTAATGTACGTTGTTGGTCTGATTTCAAACTAGAAACAATGCTTGGTGTACCAGAGTTACGATCTTTGCTTCTTCGAGAAGTACTTTGTGACGACCTCCCGACGCCTCTTCCCGTCACCAAAAAACCGGCCACAGAGCAGCATTTGCGTCTCGCATATCGTGACTATTATGGAGTCATGTTGAATGCGGCCTTGAAGTCATCAATGGCTCAACCGACCTTGCAAATGTACAGTCGTCACGGGGGTCCCTCTCTGACGACTCCGGATTTTACATCTTCGACTAGTCATGAGCTCAGTCCTGCTGGAAATAATCGTGTTGTCGGATTGATACTGCCTCATCTACAGTGGAAGACCGAGATGCGAGTTGGCGACGCGAACGAGAGAATACAATATTTACACGGTTTAGCACGCCTGCAGCACTTGCTGCGTGAGAACAACTGCCGCTATGGCTTCATCATCACAGAGATTGAACTGGTGTGTGCACGATACGGTGGCAACGATACAATCTACGACGCCGAGCGCGAACAAACCCAGACAAAGTTCTCTTCTTCCCACATCACATCCTCACATCACATTCCCATATTCGGGTTCTTCGAGGTCACGGATAGCATACCTCTGAGGTACAACAACACAAACCCTTATGGCCGTCTGACAATGACAGCTGGATTGGCACTCTGGTATCTGCACATGCAAGCTCAAGATCAAGCGCTCCCGGGACATGAGCACTGGAAGATACAAGTCGGAGCCCCTGCTGCTTTGACGAGGCAAAAACACTTGCCTCGGGATCCATGGACGCCAAAGATAAACGAACGTGAGAAACGATGGGCGAGGTTATACAGGGGTTTCGGATTGCCCGATGAAGACCTCGATCACAAGAGAGAAGTCAAAAAGAATAGACGCACGGTCAAGGGACAGTTACGATCTTGAACTTGAGATTGGTTGGTTTTCGGATTGGGTGGAGCAGGCGTGTGTTGTCTCGGGGGAAGTATTGAGGGTCATCTTCGTTCTTCAGTAGACTTTTCGTCCACATATTTATGCCAAACAACTCTCTTTCACTTGGAATGCCACTTGAAGTCTACCTTCGCGTTCAGGGAGGCTGATCGTTTCGATGCTGCGACACTCAACCTATGTCGTCTTCCAACTACGCTTTCCTTGTTTCTCTGGTCAGCCGTACAGTCTAAGACTGATGGTCCATCCTCATATGTATTCAATGATGCTAGCTTTGACTAAGTGATCACAGACGAATCGCTTCATGTAGTAAGAGTGGTATCTGAGTGTTCAACAACTAACGAATTTGTCGATTGTTTCTCTGCACCTTTGTGTAGCATCTTCGACATTTTGAGCTCGAACTCCATCAGCCTCTGTGTCCTACTCAAGAGACACTATTCTGCTACAATCAGTGGATCGAAAAACGGGTTGCGAAAGAGGTTATTATAATCTTGATGAACGCATTGGCTTGCTTGTACTTGCACGTTCAAGAGACGACAACTAAGCTACGATGAGAAAACACAAGACTATCTTTGTGACTTGACAAAAGAAAGAGAACAGGGGTATCAAGCGAGATGGAAGCAACCCAGCACCATCAGAAGCAAATCAAAGCGATACAAAGACATATAAGAAAGTAGACGGATCACCTTCAACCCCTGCGACGACGAGAGAACACACGACGCAAACGCGACAAAGAACCCTTTGATGGTGCGTTGTTTGCAGGAATGGAAGCTAGTGGTAACGAAGGACCACGCCATGGTCCAGAGAATGGGCGGCCCAGACGACGCAGAAGACCGGGTAGGATGGCGAGTCCAGCATGTCCACGCTCAGAGGGCGTGAATGAGCGCTGGAGGCGACCACGAGGAGGTGCTTTGTCAGTATCCGGAGTAGTTGAAGGAGCAACATCTGAATAACCATCATTACGAAAACCGTCAGGAACCGGAGAGTGATGGGGTGCGACAGGAGAAACAGGCGAACAAGGTGCAGGGAACGAGGTTGGTGACGATGGTGAAGCCAGAGGTGACTCCAAGGAAGCTGCGAGCTGAATAGCACCACCACGGCGACGACGGTCACGAGCAAAGTGCGCACTGTTGGTCATGAGAGCGCGCTCTTCTGGCGATATGTCCCATAGATCTGGCGAGAACTGATTTGCACCGTCACCAGCCACAGAAGGAGGTTCAGATGCAGTATTGCGAGCGGAAGTGGTTCTGGGAGCAGCATACATCGTGCGAGGAGACATAGACTGTACTGAGGTAGAGCTATGATCTCTGCTGTAGCTGGAGAATGATTCACCTCCAATCTCATGCTGCGGGTTGAGATCTGTCATGCTGGAGTTCGACAGAGATAGAGAGCGACGGTGGCTATCAGGGGGAGCAATGTTGTCGCGATCAGGGTATGCGGTCGGCAGAAGGGATGGATCTCCTTTCATGGTGAACAACAAACTCAACTGATAAGAAGCAGATGGAGAAGGTGGGCACTGATCTCGTCCAGCGAGAGGTGCTTGATAGGAGGAGAAGCGGGCAAGAACGGGATGGATGTAAAGACAGTAGGGCAAAGCAGAGAATGCAGGTGACTATATCGTTGTTGAGGCCGAGAAGTACTTCCTCGTATGAGGAGAAGCAGAGTAACAAGATCAACGAGTGCTTTATACAAAATCGAACAGTAACCCAATGCGCAGCACTGTAGCATCGAAGTCATAAAAAGTCATGAGAACATGGACAAAGAAGGACCAAAGAAGCAGAAAGACATAGCTTTGACATATCTTCCGGAGAAACAAAGCAATCGTTCAATGGCATTGTGCATTGTTGATGTTGCTAGTTGGTGGAAAGACTGAGACTGTTCTATGCTGACGCAAGAGCTTAGACAAAGGCGAGACCTACATGGAGGCCATTGTCATCGATCAGCAGATGATGAGTACCGAGACCGGGTGTATCGTTGTGGCCCAACGTGACAAGATGTTTGTTAAAGGAGGTGAGGATGCTCAAGCAACACGGATTAGCAGAGATGCGGTTGCGCTGTAAACCGCCAGGGCTGTAAAACACAGCATGCCGAGAGTTGTCGAGCGTGGACCGCATATAGAAATCTCAGCGCTGCGTCCTGCGAATTAATTGCTTCCATCCGCCAATACAAGACGCGAGGACAAGAGAAGTAAGCGTGCAAGACGCAATGGAAGAAGACAAGGTGATGTCCACGACGACGCCTCGGAGGTTGCTGATCCCGCGAAAGCCGCAAACTGCGCGAGTCATGAAGAACACCGGACTGCCAGCTCGAGTCAGTTTCGCGTTTAGTCGAGAAGAAACAAGCCCTCCACCTTCACCACCATCACCATTTACCACCGTCGCGACAAAGAGACCAATCATGTCGCTGTTTGGTAACATCGG